>Ga0207755_100318_pt1 | contig 25443 bp, 28 predicted proteins | sample A23P2SouthBayCA_FD_187734 | JGI IMG/M metagenome (GOLD analysis project Ga0207755, IMG submission 187734) | Aerobic enrichment media microbial communities from Bioluminiscent Bay, La Parguera, Puerto Rico - A23 P2 (SPAdes) | ecosystem: Environmental > Aquatic > Marine > Unclassified ...
GCGTCCCCACCGCCCCCCTCGTCTCGCTCCCCGTCCCCCGCACCAGTCGCACCATCGTCATGGTCGTCCGCCTCCCGCGAATCGCCCTCGGCGCCCTCGTCGGGTTCGCCCTCGCGCTCGCCGGCGTCGTCATGCAGGGGTTCTTCCGCAACCCCATGGCCGACCCGTCCATCATCGGCGTCTCCTCCGGCGCGGCCGTCGGCGCCGTCGCCGTCCTCACCCTCCCCGTCGCGCTCCCCCTCGGCCTCGGCATCCACGCCGCCGCCTTCCTCGGCGGCCTCGTCACCGCCTTCGGCATCTACCGACTCGGCCGGAAGGACGGCCGCACCCCCGTCGCCACCCTCCTCCTCGCCGGCGTCGCCGTCGAGACGTTCCTCGGAGCCGTCATCTCCTACCTCCTCGTCGAGAGCGGCGAGAGCCTCCGCACCGCCATCTACTGGCTCATGGGACGACTCCACGCCGCCACCTGGAGCGACGTCCGCCTCCTCGCCCTCGGCCTCCCGCCGCTCTTCGTCCTCCTCCTGTTCTACCGGCACGAACTCAACGTCCTCCTGCTCGGCGAGGAGGACGCGCACACTCTCGGCGTCAACGTCGAACGCACCAAGCGCGTCCTCCTCGCCGCCGCCAGCCTCGTCACCGCCCTCGCCGTCTCCGTCTCCGGCGTCATCGGCTTCGTCGGCCTCGTCATCCCCCACGTCATGCGACTCCTCGTCGGCCCCGACCACCGACTCCTCCTCCCCACGAGCGCGCTCGCCGGCGCGTCCTTCCTCGTCGCCGCCGACACCCTCGCGCGCGCCGGCCCCGCCGAGATACCCGTCGGCATCGTCACCGCCGCCGTCGGCGCGCCCTTCTTCCTCTACCTCCTCCGCACCCGCGAGGTGACTGAGCTGTGATCTCCGCGTCCGACCTCACCGTCCGCCTCGGCGACAGCGCCGTCATCGACGGCCTCGACGCGCGCGTCGAACGCGGCACGTTCGTCGGCCTCATCGGCCCGAACGGTGCCGGGAAGACCACCCTGATACGCGCCCTCGCCGGCGTCCTCGCACCCGAACGCGGCACCGTCAGCATCGACGGGGACGACGTCCACGCGCTCTCCTCGCGCGAGGCCAGCAGGCGCGTCGCCGTCGTCCCGCAGGAGACGAGTCTCGCGTTCGACTTCGACGTCCGCGACGTCGTCGAGATGGGACGCACCCCCTACCGCACGCGCCTCGGCGGGACCGACGGACGCGAGCACGTCGAACGCGCGATGGAACGCACCGACGTCGCGCGCTTCGCCGACCGCCCCGTCACCAGCGTCAGCGGCGGGGAACGCCAGCGCGTCCTCCTCGCGCGCGCCCTCGCGCAGGACACCCCCGTCCTCCTGCTCGACGAACCCACCGCCAGCCTCGACATCAACCACCAGGTCAACACGCTCGAACTCGTCCGCGGCCTCGTCGACGACGGGAAGACGGTCGTCGCCGCCGTCCACGACCTGAACCTCGCCGCGCACTACTGCGACGAACTCCACCTCCTCGCCGGCGGCCGCGTCGCCGCGCGCGGCCCGCCCGCGGACGTCCTCACGCGCGCGAACCTCGAAGCCGCGTTCGAGACGACGGCCGCCGTCTCCCGCCACCCCGTCACGGGATCCGTCTACGTCACCGCGCTCCCCGACGACCACCGCCGACCCACCCGGGAGCGCGTGCACGTCGTCGGCGGCGGCGGGACGGCCGCGCGCCTCCTCTACGTCCTCACCGCCGCCGGCTACGACGTCTCGGTCGGCGCGCTCAACGAGGGCGACGCCGACCTCGAAACCGCCCGCACGCTCGGCGTCGAGACGGTCACCGTCCCGCCGTACGCGTCCGTGGACGACGACGCCGAAGCGCGCGTCCGCGACGCCGTCGCCGAGAGCGCCGTCACCGTCGTCGCGGACGTCGAAGTCGGCGAGGGGAACCGCGCGAACCTCGCCGCCGCCGCGGACGCGAACGCCCTCGTCGTCGTCGAGGAACGCCCGTTCGACGAGCGGAACTACGGCGGCGCGCCCGCCCGCGAACGCTACGAGGGCCTCCGCGAACGCGCCGCCGTCGTCGCGCCCGAGGACGTCCTCGACGCCGTCGACGACGCGACGGCGGGTCGCGACTGAGCGGCCACGTCAGAGGGAACAGCGACCACACTTAACATCCCGACCCGCGGAGTGTGAGATATGTCCTCTGAGTCGGCGCCCGGCACCGGGCCGGCGCCGGTCCGCGTCCTCGTGGTCGACGACGAACCCGGCCTCGCGGACCTCGCCGCCGTCCACCTCGAACGCGTCGATGACGGCTTCGACGTCGCGACGGCGACGAACGCGCGGGACGCCGTCGAGTACCTCGCCGAACGCGACGTGGACTGCGTCGTCTCCGACTACGAGATGCCGGGGATGGACGGCCTCGAACTCCTCGAAGCCGTCCGCGCGGACCACCCGGACCTCCCGTTCGTGCTCTTCACCGGGAAAGGGTCGGAGGAAGTGGCGAGCGAGGCCATCTCCGTGGGCGTCACCGACTACATGCAGAAGGAGCGCGGAACGGACCAGTACACCGTCCTCGCGAACCGCGTGCGAAACGCCGTCGACCAGCGGCGCGCTCGAACGCGCGCGCTCGAAGCGCAGGAGCGCGCGCAGGTCGTCCTCGAGAACGCCCCGGACGCCATCCTCGTCGCCGTCGACCGCGTCCACGTCTACGCCAACCCCGCCGCGGTGGACGTCTTCGACGCGACGACGCCCGCGGACATCACGGGGACGTCGGTCTTCGACCTCGTCGCGCCCGGTGATCGCGACGGCGCGAGAGCCGAGCACGAGGCGCTCGCGGACGACGCCATCGAACTGACGCGGCGAGAGCGACGCCTCCAGACCGTCGACGGGGACGCGTTCGAGGCGACGATCACCGTGCGCTCGATCACGTGGGGCGGCGAGAGCGGCCTCGTCGCGATCATCCGCGATCACTCCGAGGAGTCCGAGCGCCTCGCGCGCTACGAGCGATACGAGCGCGCGTTCGAGCACGCGCCGGACGGCATCGCCGTCGCGGCGCCCGACGGCGACATCGTCGAACTCAACCCGGCCGGTGCGCGCGTCCTCGACCGGCCGGCGGGGGACGCCGTCGGACGCTCGCTCGGCGACCTGTTCGCGCTCGACGACGGCGGCCTCCGCGAGCGCCTCGCGGCCGGCGAGCGCGTGACGGGACGGGGGACCGTCGAGCGGCCGGACGGCACCACGCGGGCCGTCGAACTCACCGCGGTGCCCGACGGTCGCGCGGGCGCGCACGTCGTCGCGTTCCGGGACGTGACCGAGCGCGTCGAGGCGGAGGCGCGCCGCGCGGACGCGCAGGACGCGCTCGAATCGATGGCGCGGATCATCGCTGACGTGGACCGGAACGCCGACGAGAAGCTGCGGGCGCTCCTCGAACTCGGCACGGACTACCTCGACCTCCCGTACGGGTTCGTGACGCACATCGACGACGACACGCAGGAGATCGTCGCGTCGGTCGGCGACCACGAGGGACTCCGGCCGGGCGAGGCGTGCCCGCTCTCGGAGGCGTACTGTCGGCGCACGGTCGCGCGCGACGAGCTCGTCGCGGTGCAGAACGCCGTCGCGTCCGGGTGGGAGGACGATCCGGCGTACGATCGGTTCGGGCTCGGCTGCTACATCGGCGTGAAGGTCCTCGTCGAGGGCGACCTGTACGGGACGTTCTGCTTCGCGGGCACCGAGGCGCGCGAGCGCGCGTTCTCGGACGCGGAGCGCGTCTTCGTCGAACTGCTCGGTCGCTGGACGGGCTACGAGCGCACGTACGAGCGGGTGACGGACCGACTCACCGAGCGAAACGAGCGACTGAAGGAGTTCGCGAGCGTCGTCAGCCACGACCTCCGCTCCCCGCTCGGGGTGGCGACGGGCTACCTCGACCTGGCGCGCGAGGACGGCGACGAGGCGGCCTTCGAGCGCGTCGAGCACGCGCTCGAACGGATGGATCGCATCATCGACGACCTGCTCTATCTCGCGCGCGAGGACGAACGCATCGGGGAGACGGCCGCCGTCTCGCTCGCGGACGCGGCCCGCGACTCGTGGCGGGTCGTGCAGGCCGTCGAGGCGGACGCCACGCTCGACGTCGACGACGACCTCGGAACGATCGAAGCGGACGAGGACCGCCTCCGCCAACTCCTCGAGAACCTCTTCCGGAACGCCCTCGACCACGGCGGCGACGGCGTGTCGGTCCGTGTGGGTGCGCTCGACGGCGCGGGGTTCTACGTCGAAGACGACGGCCCCGGCATCCCGCCGAGCGAGCGCGAACGCGTCTTCGAGTGGGGGTACTCGGGCGCGAACGGGTCCGGTATCGGCCTCCACACGGTCCGCGAGGTGGCGAGCGGACACGGCTGGGACGTGTCGGTGACCGAGAGCGAGTCGGGCGGCGCGCGCTTCGAGATACGGACCGACGCGTAGGCGGCGCGGACGCGGCGCGCGGCGCTCGATGCGGCGTTCGTCGCCGGTATCGCGTCGGTCGAACGGGCGCTTTCGTGTCGAATTTGTGCCTCACTCGTGTCCGACTCGTGCGTAATCTCGGAAATACGATATAAGCGGTCGGGGGCTCGGACGGGACGTGGACCCGAACACGCAGCGACGCGCGGTACCGAGACGACGACCGATCCCGGCCGACGAACGCACCGCGAACGGAGGGGGCGCGTGAAACGCCGCCTCACCGCGACGGCGGCGCTCGCCGCCCTGCTCGTCCTCGCGAGCACGCTCGTGACCGGCGCGGCGGTCGCGTCCGACACGCCGGCCGTGCAGGTGTCGAACGCGACAGCCACGCCGGACGATCCGACAGTCGGGGAGACTGTGACCGTGCAGACCACCGTCGCGAACCTCGAAACCGGGAGCGACACCGTCCACGTCACGGACGTCTACCTGCGCAAGTCCGGCGGGACGCACGACTACGTGCGCGTCGAGGACGTCGGCTCCATCGCGCCCGGCGGCACGATGACCGTTCCGCTCACCACCTCGTTCGCCAGCGCCGGCGAGAAACACCTGACGGTGCACGTCGTCGTCGAGGACGGGAACGGAACGCACGCGTACACGTACCCGCTGCTGGTCGACGTCGACGACGCGACGGTTCGCGCCGGCCTCGACGCGAACGTCACCGACGCGGGCGCGGCGACTGTCGAACTCACCGACTACGGCACCGCCGACTTCGAGAACGTCAGCGTCACCGCCAGCCACGACGGCACCGTGGTCGGGGAGACGTACGTGTACGACGTCGCGAGCGGAACGAGCGGGACCGCGACGTTCGACGTCTCGGACGTCGACGGCGGGACCGTGACGTTCACCGCGACCTACGACGCGAACGGTGAGACCCACGAGCGCTCGACCAGCGTCGACACCACGGTCGGGGGGCAGATCAGGCTCACCGGCGTCGACGTCAGCCAGGCCGGCGCGACCGTCACGCTCGAAGGCGACGCCGCGAACGTCGGCGGCACCGACGCCGACGCCGTCCTCCTCGGCGTCGCGGACGGCGACGGCGTCCGGGGCACGACGGGCGGCGGCGAGTACTTCGTCGGCGCGGTCGACGCCAGCGAGTTCGCGACGTTCGAACTCGACGCGACCGTCGCGAACGGCACGGACAGCGTGCCGGTCGAGATCAGCTACCTCGTCGACGGCGAACGCGTCACGACCACCCAGTCAGTCTCGCTCGGCACGGCCGGCGCCGGCGCGGCCGCCGCGTCCGGATCCGGCGCGCCCGCGGCGAGCGGCGGGAGCGCGCCGAGCGGGCAGGGCCCGCCGGGGTCGAGCGGGCTGAGCATCCCCGTCGTTCCGATCCTCGGCGGCCTAGGCGTCGTCGTGGTCGTCGCGGCGGGCGTCCTCTACTACCGCTGGAACCGCGAATGAGCGTCGTCGAACTCGAATCCGTCGTGAAGCGCTACGAGGGCGGCGCCGAGACCGTCGTGGCGCTGAAAGGCGTGGACTTCCACGCGGAGCGGGGCGAACTCGTCGTCGTCACCGGCCCGTCCGGGAGCGGGAAGAGCACGATGCTCAACGTGATCGGCCTGCTCGACTCGCCGACGGAGGGACGGGTCTCCCTCGACGGCCGGGACGTCACCGACTTCAGCGAGGACGAACGCACCGAGGAGCGCCGGAGCGAACTCGGGTTCGTCTTCCAGAACTTCCACCTGCTCCCGATGCTCACCGCCGTCGAGAACGTCGAACTCCCCTCGATGTGGGACACCGGCGTCGACCGACGCGAACGAGCCGTCGACCTGCTGAAGCGCGTCGGCCTCGGTGACCGACTCGAACACACCCCGGACGAGCTCTCCGGCGGCCAACAGCAGCGCGTCGCCATCGCGCGAGCCCTCATCAACGCCCCGGACGTCCTCCTCGCCGACGAGCCCACCGGGAACCTCGACCAGGCCACCGGGCGCACCATCCTCGACGAGATGACGCGCCTGAAGGAGGAGGAGAACGTCGCCATCGTCGCCATCACGCACGACGAACAGCTCGCGAACTACGCGGACCGCGTCGTCCGCATCGTCGACGGGGTGGTGCAGTGAGCGTCCTCTGGCGCTTCCCGAGCGTCCTGATGGCGTGGCGCAACCTCGGCCGCAACCGCGTGCGCACCGCGCTCGCCGCGCTCGGCATCATCATCGGCGTGATGGCTATCGCGTCGCTCGGCATGGCGTCCGTCGCCCTCCAGCAGCAGGCGTCCTCTCAGCTCGGGAGCCTGACGAACCAGGTGTCCCTCTCCGCCGGCGACGACCTCACCACGGACGGCCTCACGGACGATCAGATCGCCGAGATAGAGCGCATCGCGACCGACGCCACCGTCGTCCCGCAGAAGACGGACAGCACCGAGTTGACCTCGCGGACCGGCGCGTCCGCGCGCGTCAGCGTCACGGGGGTGACGAACGCCGACGCGCTCTACGACGTCTCCGCGGGCGACTCGCCGACGCGGCTGACCGCGGGCGCGCTCGTCACCAACAGCACCGCCCGACAGCTCGGCCTCGAGATCGGCGATCCGGTCGAGTACGACGGACGCCTCTATCGCGTTCGCGGCCTCGTCGAGTCCGACAGCGGCTTCGGGCCGGGCGGCGGCCGCGGCGAACTCGTCCTCCCGCTCTCGGCGCTCTCCGACCAGCAGTACTACGACTCCGTGACCGTCGTCGCGGCGGACGGCGACGCCGCGAGCGAACTCGCGGACGAACTGGACGCGCACTTCAACACGGACGACGAAACGGACGTTCGCGTGCAGAGCTACGCGAACGCCCAGCAGAGCATCAGCGGCTTCATGGACACGCTCCAGACCGCGCTGCTCGGCATCGGCGGCATCTCGCTCGTCGTCGCGAGCGTCGCCATCCTGAACGTGATGCTGATGAGCGTCATCGAACGCCGCGGCGAGATCGGCGTCCTGCGCGCCGTCGGCATCCGCCGCGGCGAGGTGTTGCGGATGATACTCACCGAGGCGGCGTTCCTCGGCGGCGTCGGCGGCCTCGCGGGCGCGCTCGGGTCGCTCGCCGTCGGCCTCGTCATCTTCCACCTGCTCGCCGGCGACGCCGCGGGCGCGCTCCAGTGGGCGAGCGCCCAGTACCTCCTCTACGGGCTGGCGTTCGCCGTCGTCGCGAGCACGCTCAGCGGCTTCTACCCCGCGTGGAAGGCTGCGAACGAGTCCCCCGTGGAGGCGCTCCGCGGATGACCGCCGCCCCCCGTGGGGTCGCCCGCGCGTCGCGCCGCCGACGATGACCGCCGTCGCGCGCCGCCGAACCGCCGCCGTCGCCGCCGTCGCGTTCGCCGCCGCCACCGCCGCTGTCGCCGTCGCCGCGACGTGGGCGCCGCTGTTCTCGTCGGGGCTGCTCGGCGTGCTCGTCGGCCTGAAGTTCTTCTTCTCGACGGCGACGTTCGTTCTCCTCTGCGGCCTCCTCGCGACGTACGGCCGCGTCTATCGAGCCGTGCCGACCGCGTTCTCGCGGGCGCTCGTGCTGTTCACCGTCGCGCTCCTCCTCTACGCGGTCACGTCGAACCCGCTGCTCCCGCTCGTCTTCGGGTTCGGCGCGCCCCGCCCCGTCGGACCGTTCACCTTCCTCCCCGACCTGTTCGCGAGCGTCGCGGTGCTCACGCTCACCCACCAGAGCAACGCGTGAACACTCCCTGTATTGCTGTCTTTTTGAAATTCCCTCGGTCAGCGGCCGTCGGCCTTCGATCGCCAATAACACCGCGAACCACGTGTAAATCCACAAAAGCGCTAGTTCGTCGTTTTCCGAGAGGAGTCCCGCCCACACGCTTCCCGTCCGGTTAAAATACGCAATATTCCGCACATACACCAGATAAATGGTAGTATTTACGCACAAGATCAATTTATATTCTATAAGTGGGTGGTGTGGTCGATTATATTCGAGAACCTTAGATTTTTGCAGTATTGTGGAGAATGGGAGAGAATATTCCGGCGGCTCGGTCGCGCCGACTCAGATGTGGACGTAGACGGTGCCGTCCCGTTCGGCGGCGTCGAAGCTCGCGACGCGCTTCCCGGACGCCTCGTTCAGCCCCGTCTCCAGGTCGAACTTCCAGAGGTGCCACGGGCAGGAGACCGTACACTCCTCCGCGTCGACGCGCCCGCGGGTCTTCGTCCACGTGTGGTCGGCGTTTATCTTCTCGCTCCCCGCCTGACAGAGCGGCGCGCGCTGGTGCGCACACCGGTTGCCGATGGCGTAGAACTCCCCGTCGGCGTTGAACACGGCGACTTCGATGCCGCCCACGTCCACGGCGATGCCGCGGCCGTCCGGTATCTCGTCCGTCCCCGCGACGGCGACGTACTCGTCGCCGTCGATGGTCGTCGTCTCGGCCTCCGTGTCGGTCTCGGTCTCCGTCATAGGCGTAGTATCTCCCGAGCGTTGTTGCTCAGCACGTCGTCGCGTAGCTCCTGGTCCTGGGTGAACGCGCGGTTCGTGAAGAACCACGTCGGCGGGTCGAGCGTCTGGTGTGGCCAGTCGGAGGAGTAGCAGAACGTGTCGCTCGCCATGCTCAACTCGAGCATCGAACTCGCCTCGGTGCTGTTCCGCGGGAGCGCCATCGGCTGCGTGCAGACGTAGATGTTGTCCCGGAGCGCCTCGCTCGGGGAGCGCTGGAGGTAGTGCTCGCCGGACTCGAACTTCCGCGGGGTGATCTGGACGTCCTCGGGGTGCATCTCGTAGAACTCGTCCATGCGGTAGCGCAGGAACGGAATCCACCAGTGCCCGCCCTCCTGGAAGACGACGTTCAGGTCGGGGTACTTGTCGAAGACGCCGCGCATGATCATGTTGACGGCGTTCACCATCGTGTGGATCGGCCAGTCGAAGCCGAGCACTTCCGTCCACGTGAGCATCTCGTCGCCGATGTAGGAGTGCTGGGGCCAGAAGGCGAGCGAGCCGTGCAGGAGGAGCGGCAGGCCGAGCGATTCGAGTTTCTCGAAGACGGGGTCGAACTCCTCGACGCCCCACGGCTCGCGCGGGTCGAACCAGCTGTAGACGGCGACGACGCCGTCCTCGTCGCCCCAGCGGTCGAGTTCCGCGAGCGCGGCGTCCACGTCCCACTTCGGGATGGAGAGCGCGGTGGGGACGCCCTCGTCGACGAAGTGGTCGAGCATGTAGGAGTTGCCGGCGTGCAGGACGGCGTTCTTCAGCACCGGGTGGTGCTGGTGGGGGAGGCCGTTGATGGCGGCGTTGACGATGGGTTCGTCGATGGCGAAGCGCTCGCAGGCCTCGTAGACGTCCTCCGCGACTTCCGCGCGCCCCTGCGTGAACAGGCCCTCGTTGCCCTCGTCGATGGCGTACGCCGCGTCCCACTTGTCGGGGATGGGCCACATGCCGAACTCGGTGGAGAGGCGGTCGAGCGCGCGGTCGTCCTCGACGTACGCCTTTAGGTCCTCCTGTCGGGGGTTGACGTGGAAGTCGAGGTCGACGACGTCGACGTCGTAGGCCTCCTCGGGGACCTCCGCGTCCGGGTCGAGTCGCTGTATAGATGACTCCATCGCTAGTTTCCGACTATCTTCTATCACTAATACCTTGGCATCGTCCACCGTGGCAGCCGACACCACCATTCGTTTCGGAATACGGAACGTCTGGTCGAGAGAACGCCGCCGAGCGGGGCACCCCTCGCGACACACGCCGAACCGGCCCGTATCGACGGCTCCCCTTACATCGATAGCGCTGTAAGCCCGCGGCGCAGTTCGTCTCACAGTGCGAAACGCTGGGCCGCCGGACACCGGATTCCGGCGAGACGCTGACCCCGAGAGAGGGCCGTCGATATCGGGGCGAACGACGAATCCCGCCGCCGCCGCGCGTCGCGTCCGTCCCGAACGTTGAACTAGGTGGACCGCCTCGTAGTTCGATATGCGAAACGACGACGGGTCGGGCGGGACGGTCAAATCGGGTGCGCGACTGCTCCGAATCGTCCGCCTGCTCCAGGAACACGACGCCCTCGGCGTCTCCGAACTCGCCGACCGACTCGGGAAACCGCGCGGGTCCGTCCACCGCTACCTCAAGACGCTCGACGAGGAGGGCTACGTCGTCAACGACGACGGCCGCTATCGTCTCAGCCTCCGCTTCCTCGACCACGGCGTCCACGTCCAGCGCCGCCACGCCCTCTACGAGGCCGCCACGGAGAAAGTCGACGCGCTCGCGCACGCGGTTGACGAGCGCGCGTGGTGTCTCGTCGAGGAGCGCGGGTGGGGGGTCTTCCTCTACGGCGCCGTCGGCGCGAACGCCGTCGCCACCGACGCCCGCGTCGGTGCGCACGTCCCCCTCCACTCCACCTCCGGCGGGAAAGCCATCCTCGCCTCCCTCGCCCCGGAACGCGTCGACGACATCGTCGACCGGCGCGGACTGGCGCGCCGGACCGACCACACCATCGCCGACCCCGACGAACTCCGCGCGGAGCTCGACGAGGTCCGCGAGCGCGGCTACGCGCTCAACCTCGAGGAGTCCATCGACGGCCTGCACGCCGTCGGCGCGCCCATCGTCGCGGACGGCGAGGTCCGCGGCGCGCTGAGCGTCTCCGGCGCCGCTAACCGACTCTCCGAATCGCGCTGCCGGAACGAGATCGCCGACCGCGTCCTCACCGCCGCGAACGACGTCGAACTCGACCTCACGTACGGCTGAGGTGCGGCGTGCGCCCGTCGGACGACGGCGCACTCACCTGAATTGCACTATCTGAGCACGTCCGGAAGAGAGGCGGGCCGGTAGATCAGCCGGGATCACGATACAGAAGCCGCCCGTGACGGCTCCGTAGACGTCCGACGGCGCGCCTCTCTCCGACCCGCGAGTGTCGGCTCTCGGCCGCGTCGCGCGGTCACTCCGCCGCCGCAGCGATCACGTCCTCGTAGACGCCCTTGTCGCGGACGCCGACGACGCGCTGAACGGGTTCGCCGCCCGCGAACGCGACGACGTTCGGGACGCCCTGGACGCCGTACTGCGCCGCGAGGCGCTGGTGACGGTCGATGTCGACCTTCGCGACCGCCGCGTCGGCGTCTGCGGCGAGCGCTTCGATGGTCGGTTCGAGCATCGTACAGGGGCCACACCAGTCCGCGTAGAAGTCCACGAGCACGACGTCGTACTCGCCGATCACGCGTTCGAAGTCGTCTGCGCCGTCGACGTGAATGGGCTCGTCGGGCGTCGCGCCCTCGTCCGCCTCGCCCGCTGCCGCCTCGCGCAGTTCCTCGCGGCGGTTGGCTCGCAGTTCGTCGATGTCGTCGGCCTGTGGTTCTGCCATCGTGATTCGACGTATGCACCGCGTCGCCTTAACTGTTTTGTGAGTATTGCACAATACAGTAGATCAAATGGGGCGGCGGACACGCTGGCGCGTCGAGACCGGAGCACGTCGAGACCGGGGAGAACAGGGAGAACAGGAAGAACGGGGAGAACGAGGCCGCGCGCGACTCGTGACTCGTTCGACTACTCCGCGGCCGCGGCGTCCGCCTCGCTGGTGTCGCCGTACTTCTCGTCGAACTCGCCGATGAGCTGACCCATCTTCGCGTACCAGTCGTTGAGCGTGCGCTGCATCTCCCGCGCGATCTCCTCGCCGTCGCGGGGCTCGTAGACGTGGTAGTAGCCGCCCTGCTCGTAGTTCACCTGTTCCTTCTGGATGAACCCCGCCGAGAGCAGGCGCTGGACCGCCCGGTACGCCGTCGATCGCTCGCGGTCCACCTGCTCCGCGATCTCGTCGACCGTGAGCGGCTCCGAGCGCTCACAGAGCAACTGGAATATCTCTTTGTCGAGCTCCTTCAGGTCGTGGAAGCACTCCAGCAGTCCCTCGCACGTCATGTCCTGCCGGAGCATCTCGCTCATGGAATTGGCCATCGGTTATCTAAGGGTAGAACGCGGGCGCTTAAAAATTTTTGCATAGTAGGCACAATACTGTGCCGAGCTACGACGTGGTGAGTCGACACCAGACGCCGGTGCGGTCACCGCGCAGGCGACAGACGGCCGCGAGGACGACGGCGCCGCTCACGAGGAGCGCCGCGCCGAAGATCAGCGCGGTGCTAACCGTCCCGAGGACGTCGATACCGTAGACGTCCCCGAGGCGGTTCGCGGCGACGGCCGCGCTCCCCGCGAGGAGCATCGCGGCGAAGTAGCCCTTGATCTCGTCCTCGTCCACGAGGTTGGTCGCGCCCGCGCCGACGCGCGCGCCGAGCGCGCTCCCGAGCAGGAGCATCCCGACGACCGGGAGCGCGACCGACCCGGACTCCGCGTACGTGAACGCGCCGAACGCGCCCGATATCGTGATCTGGAGGATGTCCGTCCCGACGGCGACCGCCGCGGGAATCCCCAGCCCGTACATCATCGCGGGCATCAGCAGGAACCCGCCGCCGACGCCGAGGAAGCCCGAGAGGACGCCGATGACCAGACCGATGGCAGCGACGATGACCGCGGAGACGCGGACGTCACCGCGGAAGGTCACCATCGGCGGAATCTCGATGGCTTGCACGCGCTCCGCGAGTCCAGGACCGGTCGACTCGCCGTCGCCGCTCCCGCGCGCGTCGCGGAGCGTGAACAGGCCGACCGCGGCGAGCAGGCCGACGTACGCGACGTTGATGATGGCGTCGGCGCGGCCCGTCGCGTCGAGGAAGAACACGACGTTCTTCCCGAGTTCGATGCCGAACGTCATCGCGATGATCATGATGATCGCGAGGGTGTAGTCGACCTGCCCGTGGTCGCGGTGGCGGAGTGCGCCGATGACGCTCGTCCCGAAGACGAACGCGAGGCCGCTCCCGACGGCGACCGTCGAGGGGTAGCCGAGCACGAGGAGCGCGGGCGTGACGAGGAACGACCCGCCCATGCCGAAGAACCCGAACAGGGTTCCGATGAGCAGGCCGAACCCGACGAACACCGCGACCATCGCGAGGCTCACGCCGAAGATAGCCACGTCACTCACCTCCGAGCGCGTCGAGCGTGCGCGAGCCGACGATTCGGGTCAGCGCGCCGTAGCCGATGTAGAGCACCATCGCTTCCGCGAGGACGGCGCCGACCGTCGCCACCGCGGCCGCGGACCCGCCGAGGCTCTCGATGCCGAGCATTCACGACACCCCGGTGTTGTTTTTCCTTTCCATTTTCGCACAATACTGCTGCCGAACGGGCGTCGAGTGAGTGGTGTCGAGCATGGTGTTAGCTGGACGGGGCGGCGTCGGAGAGGCGACTCCGAACGAACCCCTGGGCGTAGGCGCCGAGGAACATTCCCCCGACGGCCCACAGGATCGGATAGTTGCCGATGCCGAAACTGGCGTACGCGGCGCCGGGGCAGATACCGGAGAGCCCCCAGCCGACGCCGAATATCGCGCCGCCGAGCACGACGTTCCGGTCGAAGCGCTTCAGGCGGCGCGTGTACTCGCTCGCGGTGAGCGGCGCGCGGTCGAGATAGCGCGTCGCGACGAAGAACGTCACGCCGGTGACGACGGCGGCACCCCCCATCACGAAGAGGAGGCCGAAGTCGTCGAACTGGAGGAAGTCGAGGACGACTTCCGGGCGCGCCATCCCGCTGATCGCGAGGCCGAGGCCGAAGACGAGTCCGCCCGCGAAGATGGCGGGCATGAACCACGGACTGCGCTGGTCGGCCATCAGGGGCTCACCCCCAACGCGGCGACCAGTTGCGCGGTGCCGATGGCGAACGCCATGAACGTCGCGACGTTCACGAGCGACGTGCGGGAGAGCGAGCCGACGCCGCAGACGCCGTGCCCGCTCGTACACCCCTTCCCGAGGCGGGTGCCGACGCCGACCAGCAGGCCGCCGACGGCGAGGCGCCACGGCTGAACGTCCGTCGTCCACGCGCCGGGGTCCGGCGAGAGGACGAACCCCCAGACGGCGGCGCCGGCGACGATGCCGAGCGTGAAGACGACGCGCCAGTCCCGCGAGCGGACGTACTTGGTTCGGTTGAACCGCGAGGCGTCCGAGACGTACGAGAGCGTGGATTCGAGGAACGTGCTCGCGCCCGCGATGATCCCCGTCGAGAGGTAGATTATCGCGGCGCCGAGCCCGACCAGCAACCCCCCGATCAGGTACGGCAGAACGCCGCGGGGGAAGAGCGCGCCGACGAGCGGTGTCACAGCCATCGTCAGTTCGTCAGGGCGTCCTCGCTCGCCGCGCAGTTGTTCGGGCCGAGTTCGAGTTCGAACGCGCGCTCGTCGTCGGGCGACTCGTGGCCGAGGTTCGTCGCGATGATCTCCTCGTAGTTCGCCGGGCGCGGCGGCATGTCCGCGACGATGAACTCGACGAACTCCTCTTCGTCCATCGAGAGCGCGGCCATGTTCTCGCGGAGGTCACCGAGTTCCGCGGTGTAGGTACCGTCGTCGTTCGGCGTCGCGGCGTCGCTGAAGTGCGCGGGCGCGATCACCGTCTCGTCCGGCATCTCGAGGACGGTCTGGAGGCTGTCGTAGAGGACGCGCGCGGCGTCCCGCGCCGCCTCGGGGTCTTCGAGGTCGGGGCGCGCGACGCTCTCCGTGAACAGGCCGTCGCCGGTGAAGAGCACGTCGCCGACCTTGTACGCGGTCATGCCCGTGGTGTGGCCGGGCGTGTGGACGACCTCGATTTCGACGTCACCGAGACGCACCGCGTCTCGGTTGGCTAACGAATCGCTCTGCGATTCGTGAACGTCACCGACGTCGAGGGTGTCGCCGTCCTCCACGGTCTCGTAGGTGACGTCGTACTCGACGCCGCGAGCGACTGCGGGCGCGGGGAGCACCGGCGTCGCGTCGGCGTCGGCGCCGGGTTCGGCGTTGGCCTCGCCGGAGAGGTCGCGGACGCCGGAGATGTGGTCGGCGTGAACGTGCGTGTCGAGCGCGTACGTGAGGTCGGCTCCGAGCGCGCGGGCGTCCTGGACGTACTCCTCGGTGAACGCGCGGAGCGGGTCGATCACGGCGGCCTCGCCGTCGGAGACGACGAGGTAGGCGAGACACCCGGAGGAGGGCCGGCGGTACTGTGCGACCGTCGCGTCGACGTCGGTGTCGAGCTCGGCGTACTCGTAGATGCGCGCCCAGCCCTTCATGCCGCGTTCGAGGTGTTCGACGTCGTAGCCCTCGGCCTGGAGGTTCTCGGCGACCATCTCGCTCGCGCCGCCCTTCGCGCAGAGGACGGTGATGCGCTCGCCCTCGGGGAGGGTCTCGTGCAGGTCCTCCGGGACGCCGTCGATCAGCTCGAAGTAGGGGTAGTTCACGACGTCGACGGGTTCGCCGTCGATGCGCCACTCCTCGAAGTCGCCCTCGGAGCGCGCGTCGAGGATGAAGACGTCCTCGCCGGCGTCGATGCGCTCCTTCAGCGATTCGGGCGTGACGGTCGCGACCGATTCGTCGTCCGTCGCGGATGCGTTCTCGCTCATCGTCATCCCCCTCTATCGGCCGGCCGCAAATAAGGCTTTGCATAGTTAGCCGAACATCGCACAATACTGTGTGGCGCAGTACCCGTCCTAGAACTCCCATTACGCGCACACGTACCATTATAGGGTATTGCGGTAGTGTTATTGTCGAGAACTACTACCGATACGTTTTTGCGTGGGCACCCTATATTGGGGGATGAAGCCAATACCATGACCGACTACGAAGTCACGGAGACGCTCGACGTGAAGGGACAGAACTGCCCGATGCCGGTCGTCAAGACGAAGCAGAGCGTCGACTCGCTCGACGCGGGCGACGCCCTCGAAGTGCTCGCCACCGACCCCGGGAGCGTGAGCGACCTCGGTGGCTGGGCCGAGACCACGCCCGGCGTCGAACTGATCGACCAGCAGGAAGGCGCGGACGTCTACACGCACTACGTCCGCGTCACCGAGTGAGATGAGCGCGGACACGACAGACGGCGCCGAGGTCGCCCCCGACGAACTCGACCGCGCGGAACTCGCCGCGCGCGTCGACGAACTCGAAGCGCGCCTCGCCGACGTCGAAGCCGACGACGACGACGGCCAGCCGAAGATGTCCATCATCGCGACGAAGGGCACCCTCGACATGGCCTACCCGCCGCTCATCCTCGCGAGCACCGCGGCCGCGTTCGGCTACGAGGTCACCGTCTTCCACACGTTCTGGGGGCTCGACATCCTCCACGAGGAGCGCTCGAAGGAACTCAAGCTGAGTTCGGTCGGCAACCCCAACATGCCCGTGCCGAACGTCATCGGCGCGCTCCCCGGCATGGACCGGATGACGACCAAGATGATGGAGAAGCGCATCGCCGACAACGACACCGCTACCATCGAGGAACTCATCGAGACGTCCCTCGACATGGGCGTCGAGTTCCAGGCGTGCCAGATGACCATCGACCTCATGGACTACGACGAGGCCGACTTCTACGACGGCGTCACCACCGGCGTCGGCGCCGCGACCGCCATCCAGGACATGGCGGACGCCGACATCCAACTCCTCGTCTGATCCGTCAGTGGCTCTCTCGGACACAACCCCTAAGTCGCCGACGACGATGATTTTCAGTATGCCCACGAGCGCACACTATCATCGCGAGCGCCGCGTCGAGACGCCACGCCCGCCGGCGAGGAGGCGGTAATCGTGGCGGAGCGACCGCCGCGCGACGACGTCGACCCGGCGCGCGTCGGCGAGGGCCTGCTCGACGAGGAGATGGGGCCGAGCTCCGCGATGGCCCACCTCTACCGCGGGGAGATCCATCGGATGAAGTACTGGCGCGAACGCCTCGACAAGACGACGAACTGGGCCGTCGTCGTCATGGCCGCCATCCTCACCTGGGCGTTCTCCAGCCCCTCGAACCCGCACTACATCATCCTCATCGGCGTCGCGACGCTCACCGTCTTCCTCGTCGTCGAGGCGCGCCGCTACCGGGGCTACGAGACGTGGCGCACGCGCGTCCGCATCCTCCAGGAGAACGTCTGGGCGCCCGGCCTCGACCCGAACGGGGGCGTCGCGGACGACGGGTGGCGCGAGCGACTGAGCCGCGACTACCGGACGCCCACGCTCAAAATCAGCGCCGAGGAAGCCATCGCGCACCGCCTGCGGCGCATCTACCTCCCGCTGTTCGCCGTCCTGCTCGCCGCGTGGGTCGTCCGGATCACCGCGTTCTCCCCGGAGCCGTGGGTCGAGACGGCCGCCATCGGGATGCTCCCCGGGACGGTCGTCGTCGGCGCCGTCGGCCTGTTCTACCTCGGCGCGCTCGCCGTCGCCTGCCGACCCCGGACGTGGCACGCGAAGGGCGAACTCCGCACCGAGGACCTCCGAGAGCGGCCGTGAGTCGCGGGCGCGCGAGCGCCTCGGTCACGCCTGACTCTGATAGAAGAGGATGACGATGGCGACGCCGACGAACGCGTCCGGGAGGAATCCGAACGGCCCGAGCGCGGACACCGGCGGGAACCCGAAGAGCAGCGAGACGAGCGGGTTCGAGGAGAGCGCGTAGAGGAGGAGCGCGACGCTCATCCCGAGGAGGCTGGCCGTGTACTTGTTCGGGAGGTCCCGGTAGAGGCGGACGTACGCGGCGACGAGCGCGACCAGACAGACGAGGTCGAACGTCGCGACGCCGAACTGCACGCGAACGAACGTCTCGAGGAGCGGGCGGAACTTCTCTGGCGGCCCGGGCGGGAGGCCGACGCCGACGGCGGCGAGGACGCCGAAGACTCCCGCGATGGCGACGAGCGCCGTCGTCTTCGTGGACGCGGAGTACTCAGTCATCGGTCTGGATGTCGGCCTGGTCGGCGATCTCTTCGAGGACGTCGAGGTTGTCCTGCATGGTGTCTGTGAGGAAGTACATCTTGCCGTAGTCGTCTCCGCTCGTCGTGACGATCCCGTTCTCGTCGAGCACTTCGAGGTGGTGCTGGACGGTCTTGTAGTTCAGGTCGAGGGCGTTCGAGAGCTGATTCGTGTTCATCGGGCGTTCCTGGAGGGCTCGGACGATACGGAGGCGGTTCTTTCCCCCGCGAGAGCCGCCGATGAGCCACCACAGGACCTGCCGCATCGTCTGAGAGTGTGGCGGGGGCGGGGAAAGCAGTTCCGCCTCGCGACAGCCGCCCCCGTTTTCGTATCGCGATATGTGGTATACGGGGTCGCTGTGGGCCGAGCCACGGGACGCGGACGCTTAAGCGCGCCCGGGCGCTCTATCCCGGTGATGTGTGGGCGATACGCGATCTTCAGCGGCCCCGAGAGACTCGCGGAGCGATTCGGTGCCGCGGTCGACGCGGGCTACGAGACGTACAACGCCGCGCCGTCCCAGTCGCTCCCGGTCCTCTGCGACGACGACCCGGCGCGGTTTCGACGCCTCCAGTGGGGGTTCGTGCCCGCGTGGGCCGACGACGCCAGTCCCGGCCCGATCAACGCGCGCGCGGAGACGCTCGCGGAGAAGCCGATGTTCGCGGACGCCCGCCGGTGCGTCGTCCCCTGTGACGGCTTCTACGAGTGGCGCGACGGACAGCCGTACTACTTCTCGCACCCCGCCGACCGGCCGTTCGCGATGGCGGGCGTCTGGGCGACGTACGAACCGACGACGCGACAGGTCGGTCTCGGCGAGTTCGGTGACGCCGGGCCGTGCCGGGACGCCGACCCCGTGCACTCGTTCGCAATCGTGACCCGCGGGGCCTCCGGCGTCGTGGCCGACTACCACCACCGCGAATCCGTCGTCCTCGACGAACCGGACGAGTGGCTGGCCGGCGGGGACGTCACCGGGGAGAACCCCGACTTCGACGTGCGACCGGTCTCGACGGCGGTGAACGACCCAGCGAACGACCGGCCCGCGCTGATCGAACGCGCGTGATACACCGTATATCGTTATATCGAATTCGGCCGGTGGCGGTGCGCCCATGGCGTCGGAGCGCCTACGCGAGGTATGAGCGACTCGGAGACGACAGGCGTCCGCGTGTGGCTAGTGGAGCGAACGTACTCGGACGACGAACAGAACCTCATCATTCTCACGTACGCGACGCCGGACGGCGAGCGCTACTTCCGGAAGGAGCGCGCGCTCACCTCGTTCGGGGACGTTCGCGACACCACCGCGGCCGTGACGGCGTCACCGGGGAACCTCGGGCGCGTGGACGACCCGAACGAGCGCGCGCGGTACGCCGCGGAGGCCCGTCGAATGCGCGAGGAGCACGACCCGGACGACGTCATCTGAACGCTGACGCGACGCTCGACGTCGAGAGCGGGAGTCGCGTCGCTCGCGAGAACTCGGGTCTGCGCCGCGGCGCGGGGCACCGCGGCGCAGTGCAGAGGCACAAGCCGGTGCGTGTGCACCAGCACCAGTCGTAGAGTGCACGGACGCGTATTAACTCACGTGCTGAACGGCCACTCACGATCTGATACATCACTATAAATGAAGGGGGTGCTATATGAGTGAGTCTCGAATAGCCCTCGCGTTTATGTAGCCCACCCGACGACTGTGGGTGTGACCGCCGGCACGACGCTCGCGCGCCTCCTCGCGGACCGAGCGGGGATGATCCGACCGCTCCGCGACGGACCGCGCACCCCGACCGAACTCGCGACGCGAAGCGACGTCTCGCGCTCGACGGTCGACCGCGTCGTCCGCGCGTTCGTCGACCACGGGGCGCTCGAACGACGCGACGGCGCCGTCGCGCTCACCCTGCGCGGCCGCCTCGCGCTGGACGCCCACGACACCCACGTCGCTACCCTCGAACGCGTCCTCGCGTGCGACGCGTTCGTCGACTTCGACCCGGACGTCCCGCTCTCGTTCTCGCTCGTTCGAACCGCCGACGTCGTCACCGCGGCCGACGACCCGCTTCGAATCAGCACCGACCTCGTCTCGCTCGTCGAGCGCGCGACGCACGTCGAGATGTACACGTCCGTCCTCCTGCCCGACGTCGTCGACGCCGTCGCGGACCGCGTGACCGACGGCGACCTCACGCTCACCGTCTACGTCGACGACGACGTCGTCTCCTCGCTCCTGCGCGACTACGGCGACACCATCGAGCGCGTCCTCCCATCCGAGTCCATCACGCTCGCCACCGTTCCGGGCGGGCATCCGTTCGACGTCGCCGTCTACACGCTCGCGGACGGGGAGCGGGTCGCCGCCGTCGTCTGCGGGACCGGGGCGCCGGCCGCGCTCCTCCTCAACAGCTCGCAGGGCGCGCTCGCGTGGGCGAGCGAGCGCCTCGACGCCATCGCGGATCGCGCGACGCCGCTCACCTGAGCGTCCGCAACGACCATAGTCGTCCGGCCCACGGGTACGGACGTGCTATCCGTCTCCGGGCTCACGAAGACGTACGGCGACGTCGAGGCCGTGCGCGGGATCAGCTTCGACGTCGACGACGGCGAAGTGTTCGGTCTCGTCGGCCCGAACGGCGCGGGGAAGACGTCCACGCTGAAGACGCTCGCCGGCCTGCTCGAACCGACGTCCGGGTCGGTGGTCGTGAACGGCTACGACTCCACGGACCCCGAGATGCGCCGCACGCTCGGCTTCCTCCCCGAGGACTCCCCGCTCTACGAGGACATGACGCCGCGCTCCTACCTGCGGTTCTTCGCCGACCTCTACGACGTCCCGCGCGAGACGGCGGACGACCGCATCGCGGCCGCGCTCGATAGGCTCGCCCTCGACGTGAGGGATCGGCCCGTCGGGGACTTCTCGAAGGGGATGAAGCGGAAGGTCGCCATCGCGCGCTCGCTCGTCAACGACCCGGACGTCCTCGTCTACGACGAACCGGCGTCGGGGCTCGACCCGACGACGACGAACGTCGTCGTGGAGTTCACGCGCGAACTCGCCGAGCGCGGCAAAACGGTCGTCTTCAGCGCGCACGACCTCTACCACGTCGAGTCCGTCTGCGACCGCGTCGCCATCGTCTCGAACGGCGAGATCGCGGCGCAGGGAACGCTCGCGGACATCCGCGCCGACCACGGCCGCGTCGAGTACCACGTCTTCGCGGACGTTCCGCTCGACGGCGCCACCGAGGTCGAACCCGGCCGGTATCGGCTGGCCGTCGAGTCCATGGCTGGCGTGGAGGACGCGCGCGTTCGCGCCGCGGACGCGGGCGGCGAACTCGTCGACATTCGCACGCGCGAGTCCACGCTCGAAGACGTCTTCCTCGCCGTCACCGGGGGCGAGGCGTGACGCCGCGGCGTACCCTTCGCGTCGCGCGCTGGGAGGCGACGCGCGGCGTCTCCGGCGTGGACCGTCGCACCGCCGTCCTCCTCGCCGTCGCGCTCCTCGTGCTCGCGGCGCTCGCCCCCCTCCTCGTCGCGTTCGCGCCGACGCCGGGCGCGGGCGTCTACCGGGTCGCGGTCGCCGACGGCGACCCCTATCGCGCGCCCGTCGACGCGACCCCGCAACTCCGCGCCGTCGACCCCGGCGCGAACGCCGTCGCGAGCGGCCGCGCGGACGTCGCGATAGGCGCGGGCGGCGTCCGCATCGCCGACACGGAGAAGGGGCGCGCCGCGCTGGCGACGTTCCGGGACGCCGTCACCGCCTATAACGACCGCCTGATGGCGTCCGAGGGCGATCAGGCGGCGGCGTTCCCGGTGGTCGTGAACCTCACGTACGTCGAGCGGAGCGCGGTCCGCGTCGGCGGAACGGCCGGGTCCGGGGACGGGTCGAGCGGCGCGTCAGGGACGACTACGGGGGCGACGAGTGCGGGCACGACGAGTGCGGGCACGACGAGTGCGACGACCACCAGCGGAACGACCACGAGTGCGACGACCACGAGTGCGACGAGCGAGACGGCCACCAGCGCGACGAGCGAGACGGCCGCACCGGACGGCGAGCGTCCCGGTTCGGGGGGCGACGGGCCGGCGACGCCGAGCGACATCACGCCGCCGTTCCCGCTGCGCTCGCTCCTCTACGCGTTCGTCTTCCTCCTCCCGCTGAACGTCGTCATTCAGGCGTACGGCTCCAGCGTCATCGACGAGCGCATCGACCGGCGCGGCGAACCCCTGCTCGTCTCCCCCGCCTCGCGCGGCGACATCGTCGTCGGGAAGGCGCTCCCGTACTTCCTCGGCGCCGTCGCGGTCACCGCCGTCGTCGCCGCCGCCGTCGGGGCGGGCGTTCGCTCCGTCGTCGCGCTCCTGCCGCTCGCCGGCCTCTTCCTCGGCGTGACGTTCCTCGGCGCGCTCTTCGCGCGCTCGTACAAGGAGCTCACGTTCGTCACCGTCACGGTCAGCGTCGGCCTGATGGCGTACGCGTTCGTCCCCGCCGTCTTCACCGAAGTCCACCCCATCGCCGCCATCTCCCCGCTCTCCGTCGTCGTCAGGGACATCCGCGGGGACCCGTTCTCGCTCGGCGCGTTCCTCCTCGCCACCGCGCCCGTCGCGCTCGCCGCCGCCGTCTGCTACGGCCTCGGCCTCGGCGTCTACCGCGAGGAGGACCTGTTCACGCAGAAGCGCCTGCCCGCGAAGGCGCTGGACGCGCTCGCCGCGCCGCTCTCGTCGGCGTGGCGCGTCGGCCTCTGGACGGCCGCGTTCGTCCCGTTCGTCCTCATCGCCGAACTGTTCGCCGTCGCCGCGCTCTTCGTCGTCCCCGAGGCGTTCGCGATACCGGTCGTGCTCGCGCTCGTCGCGCTCGTCGAGGAGGCCGCGAAGAGCCTGCACGTCTACGCGGGCTTCGCGAACGCGCGCTTCCCCGACACGGACCGGGTCGCGCTCGCCGTCGGCGTCGCCGCCGGCGTCGGCTTCTTCGTCGGGGAGAAACTCCTCCTCTTGACGCGCCTCGTGGACCTCCCGAACGTCGCCGTCGGGGGCGCCGCGTTCGGCGGCGTGGAACTCGGCGTCGGCTCGCTCGCCCTCCTCGTCGCCCCGCTCGCCCTGCACGTCGCGGCGGCGACGACGAGCGCGCTCGGCGCGCGACGCGGCCGCCGGTGGTACGCGCTCGCGTTCTGTTGCGCCGTCGGCCTCCACCTCGCCTACGACTACGCGGTGGTGAGCGTCCTTGGATAGTCGGCTCACGCTCGCCGCGCGCGAGTTCGCGTCGCTGCGCCGCGAGAAGACGATCGTGCTCGCCATCGCCATCCAGTTGTTCGTCGCGGCGTTCTCCTCGCTCCTCGTCGTCGGCCTCGTCAGTCTCTACGCGCCCGGCGCGGCGGGCGGCGGCCTCGTCGTCACCGTCGGCGTCGCCGGGGACGCGGGCGGCGACATCGCGCCGACCGTCGGGGCGAGCGACGCCCGGCACGTCCGAGAGTACGGGAGCGCGGCCGACGCGCGCGCCGCGTTCCGGGACGGGGAGGTGGACGCCGTCCTCGTCGCCGACCGGCTCTCGAACGGCCGCACGAGCGTCACCGCGCTCGTCCCGGACGGCTCGTTCACCACGACGGTCGTCGTCACCCAGTTGAAGGACGCGCTCACCGCGTACGAGCGCGAGCGGCGCGCGGACCTCTCCTACCGGCTGGATCGCCAACCCCTGGACGTGCCGCCCGAGCGGCACGGCAACCCCTACTTCGGGTTCGCGTACACCGTGCTCGTCCCCGCGCTCTGCTTCCTCCCGGCGTTCATCAGCGGCTCCATCGCCGCGGACAGCGTCGCGGAGGAGCGCGAGCGCGGGACGTTCGACCTGCTGCGGTCCGCGCCGCTCTCGATTCCGGATATCGTGGACGGGAAGGCGCTGACGTTCGTCGCCATCGCGCCCGTCCAGGTGGCCGCGTGGTTCGCCCTGCTGTCGCTGAACGGCACGCCCATCGCGCACCCCGTCGCCGCGCTCGGGTTCGTCGTCGCGACGACGGCCGTGCTCGTCGTCGGCGGCGTCGCCGTCGCGCTCGCCGTCCCGAAGCATCGGGAGGCCCAACTCGTCTACTCGTTCGGTGCCATCGGCGTCTTCGGCGCCGCGACGCTCCTCCCGGAGAGCCCGCAGAACGCCGTCGCGAAGCTCGCAATCGGCTCCGCGACGCCGACGACGTGGCTGACGCTCGCGGGCGCGCTCGCCGTCGGCGTACTGGGTTACGTCGCCGTGCGAGAAGCGGCGGCGCGCGCGTGGGACTCGTAGCTTTTTGCCGCCGCCGCACGACCCCTCGCGCATGGAGTACACGACGCTCGGGAACACGGGCGTGACCGTCAGCGAACTCTGTCTCGGCTGTATGAGCTTCGGGTCGAGCGAGTGGCGCGACTGGGTGCTCGACGAGGAGGCGGCCCGCGAGGTCATCGAGCGCGCCATCGACCTCGGAATCAACTTCTTCGACACCGCGAACATGTACTCGCAGGGCGAGTCCGAGCGCGTGCTCGGGAACGTGCTCGACGACTACGACCGCGACGAGCAAGTGGTCGCGACGAAGGTGTTCCACCCGATGGGCGACGACCCGAACGCCCAAGGGCTCTCCCGGAAGGCCATCGAGCAGGAGCTAGAGAACTCGCTCGACAGGCTGGGGATGGACACGGTGGACCTCTACCAGATCCACCGCTGGGACTACGATACGCCCATCGAGGAGACGCTTCGCGCGCTCGACGACGCGGTGCGGCGCGGGCAGGTCCGCTACGTCGGAGCGTCCTCGATGTGGGCGCACCAGTTCGCCGACGCGCTCCACGCGAGCGACGAACTCGGCCTCGAACGCTTCGCGACGATGCAGGACCACTACAACCTCGTCTACCGGGAAGAGGAACGGGAGATGCTCCCGCTCTGCGAGAAGGAAGGCATCGGCGTGATGCCGTGGTCGCCGCTCGCGCGCGGCTACCTCACGCGCCCGCACGAGGACATCGACGCGACGACGCGCGGCGCGAGCGAGGAGTACATGTACGAACACCCGTACCGCGAGGGCGGCGGCCCCGAGGTGAACGAGCGCGTCGGCGAACTCGCCGCCGAGAAGGGCGTGAAGCGCGCGCAGATAGCGCTCGCGTGGCTCCTGCACAAGGACACCGTCACGACGCCCATCGTCGGCACGTCGAGCGTCGAACACTTGGAGGACGCCGTCGAGGCGACCGAACTCGACCTCAGCAGTTCGGAGATGGAGTACCTGGAGGAGCCCTACGAGCCGGTTCGGGTGTCCGGGCACGAATAACGGGGCGGCGAGCGTCCCGTGGGGCCGAGCGAAGCGAGGGCCCACGATAGCGCGAACGGGGAGCACCGCGACCCGTGAGCGCCAGC
>Ga0207755_100322_pt1 | contig 25276 bp, 21 predicted proteins | sample A23P2SouthBayCA_FD_187734 | JGI IMG/M metagenome (GOLD analysis project Ga0207755, IMG submission 187734) | Aerobic enrichment media microbial communities from Bioluminiscent Bay, La Parguera, Puerto Rico - A23 P2 (SPAdes) | ecosystem: Environmental > Aquatic > Marine > Unclassified ...
CGGACCGAGCGACCCTGCGACGCTCCCCGCGCGCCAGCACGCGTGGAACGACGCGCTCGCCACCGACGACGCCGGGAACGCCCTCCCGCCCGCGCACCGCCTCGTGCTCCTCCTCGACTACGACGGCGACGGCGCGCCGTCGAGCGACGACCGCGCGACCGTTCGAGACGCGCTCCGGACGCTCGACCGGGCGTACGCGTGGAGCCACGACGGCCTCCTCTCGACGATGGCGTACTCCCCGGCGTACTTCGAGCGCTTCGACACCGCGCTCCCCGACTCCGTCGACGTCCCCGCGCCCGCGGCGCTCGCGTCCTTCGAGAATCCCGCGTTGGACACGCCCGACGCGGTGCTCTATCTCGCCAGCGACCACGCCCACGTCCTCCTCGCCGCCGAACAGGCCCTCACCGGCGAGCGGGACGCGCTGAACGGCGTGGACGTGGCGGGCGCGCTCACGGACGTCTTCTCGGTCGCGGATCGTCGCACCGGCTTCAAGGGTGCGGGTCAGCCCGCGAGCCATCAGGACGCGGGCGGCGTGCCGGACTCGAAGCCCGTTCCCGAGGACGCCCAACTCTACATGGGGTTCAAGTCCTCGTACACGAAGACGCAGGCGAGCGAGGACCGCGTCACCATCCCGGACGGCCCGTTCGCCGGGGGGAGCACGATGCACGTCTCCGCGATGCACCTGAACCTCGAACAGTGGTACGAACAGGACGACCGTTACCAGCGCGTCGGCAAGATGTTCTGTCCGTACCACGCGAAGAACGACGTCGTCGACGGCGTCGGGAACAACCTCGGGACGACCGGGGCGATGGAGAAGGCCAAGCCGGCGACACAAGCGGCCGAAGAGGACGCGCTGGTCGGCCACGGACAGAAGATGTTCTCGGTGCGCGAGGACGGCCGGCCCCTGATCCTCCGACGCGACTTCGACTCCACCGACGGTGGGCGGGCCGGCCTCCACTTCGTCAGCCTCCAGCGAACCATCGACGAGTTCGTGACGACCCGGCGGGCGATGAACGGGAGCGACCTCGCCGCGGAGACGCCGGTCGGCCAGCGGAACAACAACGGCATCCTCCAGTACGTCGACGTGACGCACCGCGGGAACTACCTCGTGCCGCCGCGCTCGCTCAGGGCGCTCCCCACGCCCGGGGGTGCGGACGATGCGTAGGCGTCGCTTCCTCGCGGCCGCCGGTGGGCTCGGGACGGGCGCGCTCGCCGGCTGTACGGGCCTCTTCGACGTCGGGGAGCGCGCGTTCAGCGCGCCGCCGCTCGTCGCGGACCGGCCGGACGCGGTCTACTATCCGACGCACGTCGAGAAGATGGCGACGGTGGGCATGCAGAAATCGCAGGGGTACGCGTGCGCGCTCACATACACGTATCCGCACCGATTCTGGCTCGTCACGGGCACGCACACGAATCGGGTGAAGATCAAATCGGCGGACACGATGCACCTGATGGTGTCGCTCTGGCATCGCGAGTCGGGGCGCGTCGTCTCGGACGTCGCGCCGAACGTCCGACTCGACGGCCCGGACGACGGGACGGTCTCCGACGCGCCGTGGTCGATGCTCTCCCAGCCGATGGGGTTCCACTACGGCGACAACGTCCAACTCCCCGGTGAGGGCCCCTACGACGTCACCGTCTCGGTTGGCGCGCCGTCGGCGGCCCGGACGGGCGCGCTCGCGGACGCGCCGGACTCGCTCTCCTTCGGATTCACGCTCGACTACGAGCGCGCGACCCTGGAGGACATTTCGTGGCACCGCTTCCCCGAGAAGGAGGGAACGCGGGGCGCCGTCGACCACATGGACATGAAGATGCTGCCGGACGGAACCGTCCCGAAACCGAACGCCCTCCCCGGGCGCGTCCTCGGATCGGGGACGAGCGGCGACGCGGAGTTCGTCGCCACCGTCATCGACGACGCCGCGCGCTTCGGCGGCGGCGAATCACAGGTCTATCTCGCCGTCTCCCCCCGCACACCCTACGACCGCTACCCGCTCCCGGCGATGGGGCTGGGCGCGACGGTGGACGGCGCGACACGCGACCTCACGGAGACGCTCGACCCCGCGCTCGGATTGCACCACGGCGTCGTCCTCGATTCGACGCCGTCGGGCGTCTCGCTGCGCGTCCGGACGCCGCCGCAGGTCGCGCGCCACGAGGGCTACGAGACCGCGTTCCTCGAAACCGGGGCCGTCCCGCTGTCACAGTGATCGGCGCGGCGCTCCCCAGCGTGGCGCTCCCCGGCCCGCTCTCGCTCCCGCTCCACGTGGGCGGCGGACTCGTCTCGAACGAGCGCGTCGCCCTCGGCGTGTTCGTCCTCGTCGGCGTGTTCGGCGGCGCGCACTGCATCGGGATGTGCGGGCCGCTCGTCACGACGTACACCCGCGCCTTTGCGAGCGACGACGCGGGGCCGAGCTGGTTCGAGATCCGCCAGCACGTCCTGTTCAACGCCGGTCGAACGGCGAGTTACGCGCTCCTCGGCGGCGTCTTCGGCCTGCTCGGCGCGACGCTCTACTCGCTCGCTGGCCTCGTCCTCGGCGTCGCCGGCTGGCTCCGAATCGGCCTCGGCCTCCTCGTCGGCGCGTTCGTCCTCGCGACCGGCGCATCCTATCTCGTCGGCCGCGGCGACCTCCTCGGGCACGTCGCCACGCCCCTCGACGGCGCGTTCGCCCGACTCTCCGCGCGCGTCGGCGACTGGGCTGACTCCTCGCGCATCGTCGGCCTCGGCGTCCTCCACGGCTTCCTGCCGTGCCCGCTGCTCTATCCGGCGTTCCTCTACGCGTTCGCCCGCGGGAACGCCGCGACCGGCGCGCTCTCGCTCGCCGCGCTCGGTCTCGGAACGATCCCCGCGCTCTTCCTCTACGGCGCGGTGCTCGGTGCCGTCGACCGGCGGACGCGGACGCGCCTCCACCGCGCGCTCGGCGTCGCGTTCCTCCTCCTCGGGTGGATGCCGGTCGCGCACAGCCTCGCGCTCCTCGGCGTCCCGGTCCCGCACGTCGAACTTCCCTACTATCAGCCGCTGACGCCCTAGTTCATCACGACCGGCTGGGAGACGATCCAGAGCGAGAGGACGGTGTAGGCGACCATGAGCGCGACGAGCGGCGCGTGCGCGCGCCACGCCCGCGTTCGGTCGTCGTAGCGCGCGAGCGTCGCGTAGTGCGCGGCGACGACGGCGACGACGTGCCCCGCGACGATCACGACGACCTCGAACCCCCAGTAGGTCGGGACGGAGAGCCCCGCGAGCGGCGCGAGCGAGACGGCGACGCCGAGGCCGCCGACCGCGAGTTCGAGGGCGCGGGCCGCGCTCGTGACGACGTACGCGCCGTAGTGCGCGAACTCGTAGGCGACCGCGATAGGGAGGACGCTCGGCGCGACCCGACGCGCCGTCGCGCGGGCGTCCCGGCCGCCGCCGAGGCGGTCGACGAGTAGCGCGGCGAGCGCGAACGCCGCGAGGAAGCCGGCGAACCCGGCGAGGTAGAGGAGGACGCCGACGGCGACGTACGGGACGCCGAGCGCGTCGCGCGTCCAGAAGAGGAGCGCGCGGAACGGCGGCGTGCTCGTGAAGCCGTCGAAGCTGATGGTGTAGACGGCGGCGACGACGAACGCGACGCGACCGAGCGACGACACCGGGCGGGCGAGGGCCGCCCAGGGTGCGCGGAGCGTCACGCGCAGGCGGCCGTCGTCGCGGTGGACGAGCGCGGGGGCGACGCGCGCGACGAGAGCGAGGAAGACGCCGATGGGGTCGGCGTGCTCGCGCCACGCCGGCCCGACGACGAGGAGGCCGGCGAGCATCCAGAGCGCGTACGCGGCGAGCAATGTCGCGGTCTTCGCGGGCGACTCCGGGAGGACGCTGAGGTTCTCCAGAATGCCGACGAGCAGGAGGAAGCCGGCGAGCGCCGGCCACGCGCCGAGGGCGGCGGCGTCCCAGGCGCGGAGCGCGAGCGTCCGGCCTTCGAGCCGACAGAGCCAGTCGTAGGCGGCGTTCCACGGCGCGAGCGCGCGCCACGGCGACCCGACGAGCGCGGCGGCGAGCGCGAGGCCGTCGAACGCGAGCGCCCACGTCACGAGCGTCGCGACGTTCGACGCGCGCACCTGCCGGCCGGCGAGCCCCCGGTAGAGCACGAGGACGAACCCGACGGTTGCGAGCACTTGGGCGGCGGCGAGGAGCGCGCGCGTCCCGCGCCGTCCGAGGAGTGTTCGCGTATGCTCGCGCGTCCGCGGACTGGAGACGAGGCGCGCGGACGCCGCGGCGGTCACGAGCACCGTCACGGCCGCGCCCGCGTAGAGGTACGGGAGCGGGAGCGGCGCCGCGAAGCGCGACGACTGGATCTGGTGCGCGCTCGCCGTGCCCGCGGCGGCGAGCACGCCGGCGAGGACGGCGAGGAGGCGCTGTGGCGCGAGGGCGCGGGCGGCGAGGTGGCGCGCGCGCCCGCTCATGCGTCGAGGACGTTGTCGACGAGGCGGAGGAAGCGGTCGACGAACCGATCCCCGACGGACGGCGCGACCGTTTCGAGGACGCGAGCGGTCTCCTCGGGACGGACGAGCGCGAGCGTCACGCGATTGTGGCTGTCCCGCTCCTTCCGAACGACGTCGTGCGCGACGAGGTGGTCGACGTGGTGTTCGAGCGTGCTCCGCGCGACGTCGATGTCGTCGGCGATCACCGCCGGCGGCGTCGGCCCGCGTTCGAGGAGGGCGAACAGGGCGTCGCGGGCGGTCTCGCGGCGCGCGAGCGCGAGCGCCGCGCGATCCCAGGACGGGCAGTCGCGAGGATAGTAGTGCGTGCGGCCGTAGAACTCGACGCGCGCGAGGTCGCCCGCGCGGACGAGTCGATGGAGGTGGTACTGGGTCTGCCCGGTCGCGAGGCCGAGCGACTCGCGGAGGGCGGAGAAGTGGACGCCGGGGTGGTCCGCGACGTGGGACGTGATGCGCGCTCGCTGGTCCGTCACGTCGAATCAGGCGCGGGGGCCGCCATCTCTACGTGCTCCTTCGGGGCGCGACTACTAATGTCGCCTCATTCGTCACTCGCCGCGCGCTCGACGGTGCGCGCGTAGTAGACGGCGGCGAGGACGAGCGCGGCCTGCACGAAGACGAGCACGTGCTCGACGAGATGGTGCGTCCCCTCCGTGACGACGCCGAGGACGGCGAGGACGGCGACGAGCGCGTACGCGAAGAGCGCGCCGAACGACGCGACGAGCAGGAGCACCGAGCGCGTGCGGCGGCGGGCGTACGCGGCGAGCGAGAGCGCGAACAGGAGCGCGCCGAGCGCGAGCGAGGCGAGGAGCACGCCGTCGAGCACCGGCGACGCCGCGGCCGTCGCGGGCGGGACGTCAGGACGCATGATAGGAGAGCGCGACGACGCGTCCGTCGCCGTACATCGTGAGTATCTCGTCGCGACCGTCCCCGTCGACGTCGGCGAGCGTCGGCTCGGTCCAGACCGCGACGTCGCGAGCGTAGGAGGCGCGAATCGCGCCCGTCGCCGGGTCCATCACGTGAACGGTCCCGTGGTTCGTGACCGCGACGACCTCCGGGGAACCGTCCCCGTCGACGTCGCCGGCGACGGGCGGCGGGAGGACGTTCGCGTCCACCGAGAGGTCCGTCCGCCACTCCGTCTCGCCCGTGCTGGCGTTCAGCATCGCGACGGCGTCGCCGCCGCTCCCGACGAAGACGTCCGGCGTCCCGTCCCCGTCGGCGTCCGCGACGTGGCCGAGCGACGGCCGCGTCCAGTTCTCGCGCGTCCAGCGCCGCGTGCCGTTCGCGTCGAACGCCGTGATCGTCGACCCGCCGGACGCGACGACGACGTCGTGCCCATCGATCCGGCCGGCCGCGAGCCACGTCGCGCGGGCCGGACGCCGCCAGACGACGCTGCCGTTCGCGTCGAGGACGGTGACGTGCTCGTTCGACCCGATGGCGACCGTCGGCCCGTCGACGCCCGGAACGTCGATCCGCTGCGGGTCCGCCAGCACCGTCTCGTTCAGGTCGCGCGTCCACGCGACGCTCCCGTTCGTGGTGTCCGCGAACACCATTCCCGCGAAGTCCGGCTGGACGACGAGCGGCCGGGGCGCGTCGAGCACGACCGGACCGGCGTACCCGAACGACGTGAGGTTCTGCGTCCACGCGGTCGTCCCGTCCGCCGCGTCGTAGACGTAGAGGCGGTTCTCCGTCGTCGGAACGAGGACGTTCGGGTCGCCGTCGCCGGTCGCGTCCGCGACCGTCGGGTCCCCGATACCGTGAATCGCGCACGCGTCCCGGTCGACGAGGCGCTGCCAGCGGATCCCGCCGCTCGCGTTCAGCATCGTCACCGCGCAGCGCGCGTCCGGCCCGGCGACCGAACTCACCGGCGCGACGACGTCGACGCGGCCGTCGTGCGCGGCGACGGTGACGGGGTGGTGGTTCACCTGATTCGGCCGCGGCGTGTCCGACACCCAGTCGACCGAGAGCGACCCCGACGGGCCCGCGAAGAAGCCGTAGCCGGCGACGCCACCGAGCGCGAGGAGGACGACGAGCGCGGCGACGGCCGTGCGGGTCTGCATCGCGTGCGCCTTCGCCGCAGACGCGTTAAACGGTGTCGGGACCGGGCGCGCGTTCGACGCGCGTACCACTCACGCAGCCCACAATAATTCACTATTAAGGAAATATCATATATACTATGCCTATATTTAACCCGAGCAATAGCCGTTCTTTCTCAAAATATCCCCATCTATTCTAATATAATAGAGTTATATCGGAGTATAAAATTGAAATGTGGATTTTCTCTTGCATTTTTTTATTTTATTCTACTCTTTTACAGATAACAGTGGAATAGTTAAATGAATCTCCTATATTCTCCAGTACATTAATACTATGCGACGATATAGTTATATTACTGATTTTTTATATTCCAGTATTGTGTTTTTCGTGAAATTTTATGGGTCTTTGGATGCGCTACCAGTGGGCCGTGAGAGAATCGGTCCACGACCGAGTCAGACCGACCGCCAGAGACGGCCAGTATCGTGCGTGGAGAGGAGTGCCCGCACAGGGGCAACTGAAAGGAATCGCCGCTACTGGGCTGTCCAGCCGCCGTCGATGGAGACGACGCTCCCCGTCATGAAGTCGCTCTTATCGCTCGCGAGGAATACGGCGAGCGGAGTGACGTCATCGACATCACCGAATTCCGGCCAGGGCGTATTCCGCTCCCAGTCCTCGATGACGTCGGGGCTGTTTTCGCGCCACTCGACGTTCTGCGCCGTCTTTATCACGCCGGGCGCCATCGCGTTCACGTTGATCTCATCCTCCGCATAGTCGACGGCCATCTGGCGAGTCAGGTTCGCGACGCCGCCCTTGGACGCGCAGTACGCACCGCTCTGCGGTGCACCGACGACACCGAACATGGAGGCGAGATTGATGATCTTGCCGTTCGGGCTGGATTTCAGCTGAGGAATCGCGGCCTTGCTGACGTGGAAGGCGCCCGTGAGGTTGACGTCGATGATGTCGTTCCAGTGCTCCGAGGGGGTTTCCCCGATGGTGTGCTGGTGATAGATACCAGCGTTATTCACCACGACGTCCAGCCCGCCGAACTCGTCGACGGCGGCTTCGACGGCGGCTTCGGCGTCGGACTCCTCCGTGACGTCAGTTTCCACGTAGAGGCTATCCGCACCAGCCTCGTCGAGTTTGTCGAAGACCGAGCGTTGTTCATCGAGTTTCGGCTCACGACGGATGTCGGCGACGACGACGTCCGCACCTTCGCAGCCGAACGCTGCCGCGATGCCGTTTCCTATTCCCGAGCTCGCGCCGGTGACGAGTGCGACTCGTCCATCGAGATCTCCCATCGGCCCACCCTTCGCCCCACTATAACTTATATATAACGGATGTATAATATTTTATTGGGGGTGTCGGGGCTGCCGAGCACCGCCCGAACGATATCCAGTGCGCTCCATCCGAACCACGAGCTAGTGCATCGCGTCGCCCCCGTCCGGGCTAAGAACCTGGCCCGTATAGTAGCTCGCGTCGTCACTCGCCAGAAAAACCGCCGTCGGTGCGATGTCGTCGACGCGCCCGAGACGCCCCATCGGAAGATCGGCGGTTTTCTCCGCCTTCCACTCGTCGGTGATATCGTCGAGCATGGAGGTCTCGATAGGGCCGGGCGCGATGGCGTTCACCCGAACGTCCGGGGATAGCTCTCTCGCGAGCGCGCGCGTGAACCCTATCACACCGGCTTTCGCGGCGGAGTAGTGGACGAGCTCCGTCCCGCCCTTCACGCCCAACTGCGAGGCGACGTTGATCACGACGCCGTGGCCGTCGAGCATATCGTCGATTGCGGCACGCGTCACGAGGAAGACGCCGCGGAGGTCGGTGTCGATAGTCTCGTCCCACGTCTCCACATCCATATCGACGAACGAGCACTGTGTGAGAATTCCAGCATTGTTCACCAAGATATCGATGTCCCCGGCGTCGGCGTGATACGTCTCGATCATCGACGCCACGCTATCGGGGTCGCTCACGTCGCCGGGAACAGCGGTCGCCGACCCGCCATCCGCCTCGATGGACGAGACGATCTCCTCCGCGTGACGAGCCTCCTCGTCGTCCGGGAGGTAGTTGACCCCGACCGTCGCTCCTTCGGCCGCGAAAGCCTCCGCGATGCCGCGTCCGATACCGCGCGTTGCACCCGTCACGAGGGCGTTTTTACCGTCCAAACGTCCCGAGGTCTGTGTTGTCATGGATAGTAGTCGCGTAACGGTCAGCTATTTCATCCCGTAGAACACCGCCGCGCCGGCCACGATGAGGAGGAGCGTCGAGAAGAGCGTGGTCGCGCTACCGAGCGCGAGGAGTTCCGGCGTCACGCGCGTCGAGGAGACTATGGAGAAGACCTGAATCGGCATCGTCGTCTCGTTTCCGACGAGTAGCAGTCCCCGCGTCGCCTCGTTGTACGAAAGCGTGAACGCGAAAACCGCCGAGCCGAGCACGGTCGGCGCGATCTGTGGGAGGATTATCTTGCGGAACGTCGTGAGGCGGCTGGCACCCATCACCCTGGCCGCCTTCTCGTTGTCGGCCAGAGTCGGCGGGAAGCCCGCGAGGAGCACGATGACCGAGAACGGGAGCGCCCAGACGACGTGAACGGGGAGCGCCAGCCAGAGGCTCTTCGAGAGGCCGAAGAGGTCCGTCATGAAGAGCGCCGCCCCGATTCCGTAGGTGATTCCGGGCGTGATGATACCGAGGATTAACAAGAACAACAGGGACCCCCGGCCGCTGAAGTCGTATCGGTACGCGAGCGCCGTGCTAGTCGCGAGCACCGTCGTGACGACCGTGACGACTAGCGCGAGTTTGAGCGAGCGCACGATGGACGCCAACAGCGCGGTGTTGCTCGCTAGCCTCGTGTACCAGTCAAGGGTGAATCCCGTGAACGGGAACGTCAGGCCGCCCGCGTTGAACGAGAACGCGATCAGCGACAGAACGGGAGCGTACACGTACAGCGCCACGAGAAACGCGTAAACGGCGAGAACGCGCTTGAGATTTATCCGCTGCAGGAAGCGCGTGAGTACGGAGTTATTGGATAATGTCATCGCCTGTTCGGACGAGTTACTCTTGACTGCCATGTGTTCTCACACATCCGACCAGCGCACATAAATTATGGGGTAACGCAGGTGGGGGAGACCGGCGTATCGGAAAGCCTTTTCAGGACAGCAGCTAGCCGTAGACAGTATGCCAGACGGTCAGAGTGGGGCGACCGACGACATCCAGTTCCCGCAGGCGAACATCACCGCGGTTAACGCGATCGCCGGGATTCTACGTACGACCATCGGTCCGACACCGCGCGACAAACTCGTCCTCGAGCAGCTCGGGAGCCAGGAGCAGACGAACCACGCGATGGTGCCGGGGGTAGACGAAGTGACCGTCGCCGCGGACGGGGAGCGCATCCTCGAAGCGCTCCCGCTCGAGCATCCGGTCGCTCCGGTCGTCCACCGCATGGTGGGGCCGGAGCGACCGGGTGAGACGGATGTCGTCGGGGAACGCATCACCGACGGTGTGTCCTCGACCGTCGCTCTCGCCGCAGCCCTCCTCTCACACGGTGAGTCGCTCGTCGAAAAGGGAGTGCATCCGACGAGCGTCGCGACCGGCTACCAGTCGGCGCTCGCCGAGGCCGTCGATACGCTGGACGCTCAAACGACGCCCCTCCGGACGCGTGACGAGGTGCAGGACGTCGCGCGGACAGCGATGACCGGCAACGACATCGGTGGACTGGGCGACACCTGGGCAGACGTCGCAGTCGAGGCCGCGAACGCCATCGGACGCCCGACGGAGCGGTCCCTGGTTGTTCGAGCGAGCGAGAACGGCTCGGTCGCCGACTCACACCTCGTCCACGGCGGGGTGCTCGACCGGAACGAACGTGCCAACGACCGGATGCCGACACGTATCGAGGACGCGACGGTCCTCCTCGTCGGCGGGACGACGCCTGGCGGGCTCACGGATCCGTCTCTCCGAGCGGGGGAGCCGACTGTGACCTCCGCGGACCCGGCGGCGGCCGAGCGATTCGACGCGGTGCACGATGACCAGCGAGCACAGACCGTCGCCCGACTCGTCGACCTGGGTGTGGACGTCGTCGTCACCCACCAGGGTATCAGCGAAGCATACCAGGAGCAGCTCGTCGCGCACGATATCATGGGGATCCGCGGCGTGAACACGCTCGATATTCGACAGCTAGCACTCGCGACGGGAGCGACCGTCGTGCTCGATCCGACCGACATCGACGCGTCCGACCTCGGAACGGCGGGCGTAGTCGAAGAGACCGAGATGCGAACCGCCGGGAGCGGGAGCCGACAGCGCGGTATCGTCTTCAGCGAATGCGACGACCCGGAATCCGTCGCGGCGGTGCTCCGTGGGGTCCGGGGTTCGATGGCGGAGTACGCCAAGGTCGAACTCCGAAAAGCCGTCGCCGCAATCGCGGCCGCCAGACGGGGAGGTGTCGTTCCCGGCGGCGGCGCGGTGGAGATGGCTATCGCTGGCGATGTCCGGAGCAGCGCGAGCAGCTACGACGACCGAGAGCAGCTCGCAGTCGATGCATTCGCGGACGCGCTCGAAGAGATACCACGAACACTCGTTCGGAACGGCGGAAGCGACCCCGTAGACACGATGGCGGAGCTACGCGCTCGACACGCGGCCGGCGACGCCGACACCGGATTCATCTGGCCTGCCGCCGCACCCGGGAACGCACAGCATGCGGGAGTGCTGGATCCGGCCGCGGTACGTCGTGACGTATACGTCACGGCGACGGAAGTCGCGAATCTCGTACTCAAGGTCGACGACGCGATCGACGCGACGTTCGAGGACGACGAACCGAACACGGACGACGTACTGTACGACGACGAAGCGGAAAAACAGGAAGAGTTCCTCGAGACCGGAGAGCTGTAGCGCCGGACGCGCGCTCAGCCTTCGGCGATTTCTGTGAGGTCGACCTTGCGTGTGAGAGCGTAGACGACCGCGAGGACGATGGCTAAGAGAGTGAGCGAGAGAGCCGCCGCGCTCGGGTAGCGAAGCCCGCTCGAGACGGTGAGATAGATGAACGTCGAGACGGTGCTCGAACCGCTGCTGAGGAGGGTCGGGATGGTGAAGTTCCCGATGGTGAGAACGAACACGAAGATCGTGCCGATGGTGACACCGGGGAGGCTGAGAGGCCACGTGACGTTGACGAACGTGTCCACCGGGTCACCCCGCAGCGTCTCGGATGCGTCCAGGAGGTCGCTGTCTAGCTGGGAGAGCGAGATGTAGATCGGAGCGATCATGAACACGATGAGGTTCTCCAGATAGCCGACGAGCTGTGAGAAGGGAGAGAACAGGAGCCACGACAGGGGCTGGTCGAGGACGCCGGCCATGATCAGGAGCTGATTTATTACGCCGGCTTTCCCGAGGATGGGGTAGTATCCGAGGGCCCGGATAATTCCTGAGGTCCAGAACGGGATGACCAAGAAGAGTAGGAGGAGCGTCCCCGCGGTCTCACTGAGGTGGAAGCGCATGTAGTAGGCGACGGGATAGCCCAGCGCGAGCGTGAGAGCCGTCACCCCGACGCCCATGACGAGCGTGCGGGCGAACACGCTCGCTGTGTTAGCCGTGAAGACGCTCTGCGTCCACGCGGCGAGCGAGAACTCGTAGAGGACGTCGAAGCTCGAGTAGGTGAGGAAGCTGTACACGACGATGAGCGCGAGCGGGCCCAGCAGGAACACGACGAACCACAGGACTGTCGGACCCGTCAGTGCGTGTACCTCGCTGAATTCCAGCGAGCGCCCGAAGAGAGTTCGGGCGGCCTCTTCGTCTCGGTTGCGTTTCGTTGAGTCGGATGTGGACATCGGACGTTACGCGCTCCGGAAGTCCTTCCAGCTGTCGAGCATGTACGACGCGTTGTCCGGCCAGATCTGGAAGAAGCCGATACGGTCGATACGGTCGTCGACCGGTCCGCAGTCCCGCTCCATCCCGTTCTTCGCGGGGGTCTGCTCGTCCCACGACCAATCGTAATCAGCCGGGGAGAACAGGTTCGGCTTATCGATCTGCTCGTAGGTCTTCTTGCCGCGGTAGGCCCAGTCGTAGTATTCGGCGCCCATCCCGCGTCCCGTCTCGTCTTCGCCCTTGCGAACGAGATCGGTGTTCACGTAGTTCGGCGTCGTGTATCCCCAGTTGTGGATGAATCGGGGGAACCAGGCGCTCCAGTGGACGTCCTGGAGGAGCGAGGAGACCTCGGAGAGGTTGTTGCGCTGACTCGCACCGGGCTTCACGGGAGTGATGCCACCCCACCAGTAGCGATAGCCCTGCGGACCGCTACTCGGCATCGTCCCGTACGTACAGGGAGTGCCGGTGCGGCGAATGTCGAAGCAGGCCGGCTGCCAGATGTCGCCGATGATGGCCTCTTCGCTCGACATGAGATTGACCGACCGTCCGTACGCCGACCAGAGCGCGCGGAATTGGCCCTGATTCTTCTGCTTGATCAGGAAGTCGACGGCGGCGTCGATCTGCTTCTTCGTCGGATTGTTGAGCTCGCTCGTCGACACGTCGACCATGTCGTTGTCGGCGAGGTGCATCAGCGTCTCCGGGATCGCGATGGAGGAGATGGAGTCCATCGCGACTTTGCCGTTGTACTTGTCGTCGAAGATCGCCGACCACGTCGTCGTCTCACCGCTCGAATCAACGTACTTCGGGTTGTAGCCGACGGAGTCGAAGTTCGCGACGTGCGGTGGGAATGACAGCTTCTCGCGGGTCTCACTGTCCTCCCACAGGTAGTCGTTCATCGTATCGACCTGCGCGTCGAGGTAGCCGACGCGCTCCCCGGGGTTCGTGAAGAGCGGGGCGATGTCGTCCTTGTTCCACCCGTCGAGGTCGCTCTTCGGGATGGGGTCGACGGCGCCATTCTTCTGCAGCGCACCGATCCCCGACGTCTCCAGCGAGACGGCGTCGAAGTTCGACGCACCGCCGCTGAGGATCTTCTGCTGGGTCGACGGAATCGAGGCGATCGTGCTCTCGATCTCGTTGCCAGTGACCTCCGTGTACTTCTCGAGCTGCGGGTCACGTGCAGACCACGCCGGACCGATCCACTTGACGGGGCGTGCGCCGCTGTCACCGGAGGACTGGGTGCCGCTAGTGCTGCTCTCTCCACCGTCACCGGAGCCGCCACCGCCGTTACCGCCACAGCCAGCGAGGGCCGCGGTCCCGGCAGCCGCTCCAGCGTACTTTACGAAATTCCGACGGTTAACCTGGTCGTCAGGCATACACCCCCACTTTCGACACAACCAAGTTAAACTTTGTCACTCGTTTGGGAGTGGGACACAGAGTGCATCGGAGAGCGCCGGGACGGGGGCGCAACTCGGGGGGTCGCGAAGAGTGCAAAGAACTAAATCCGCACGACAATGACCGAATCCTATGTCGGCTAACATCGCCGTCCTCAGCACTGGCGGTACCATCGCCAGTACTGGCGGCACGAGCGGAGCAGCACCGAGTAAGACCGGCGAGGACCTCATCGACTCCGTTCCCGAAATCCAAGAGTATGCGACAGTCGATGTCGAACAGGTCTGTCAGCGGCCGAGTTTCAATATGGACATCGACAGCATCGAACGAATTCGGCGCGGCGCACGCGAGGCCATCGAGGAGGGCGTCGACGCCGTCGTCGTGACGCACGGGACGGACACTATGGAGGAGTCGGCGTACTATCTCGACCTGGTGCTGGAGGCGGACACTCCCGTGATATTCACCGGTGCGCAGCGACGACCGGACGAAGTGAGCGCCGACGGCCCCGCCAACATCCTCACCGCCGTACGCGCCGGCAGCGACGAGAGGATCACCGACGCCGGCGGCGTCTACATCGCGTTCGACGAGAAGCTACACGCCGCGCGCGACGTCACCAAACACCACACAAAAGACCTGAACACGTTCAAGTCACTCGACAAGGGACCAGTAGCGGTGTTCGACCGGGACGACGTACGTATCTATCGCGAACCCGGGAGCTACTCAAAAACGATCGATGCGCCAGCCCCGACGGGGAACGTCCGACAGGTGAAGAGCGGGGTGGGTGTGGACGAGACGATGATCGAGAACTGCCTCACCGAGAACGTCGACGGACTCGTCGTCGAGGGAACGGGGTTAGGCAACACGACGGCGAGCCTCGGGAACGCGGTTTCGAGCGCGGTTTCCCGAGGCGTACCGGTCGTCGTTACGTCCCGGTGTCCGGCGGGACCGACCGCTGCAGTCTACGGCTCCGACGGAGGCGGCCAGACGCTCGTCAGCGAGGGCGCCATCCACGGCGATGACCTCCCCGCGCACAAGGCTCGCGTGAAGCTGCTCCTCGCGCTCGAGGCCGACGAAGGCGCAGCCGCGCTAGATTCGTACTTCCACGCGTACTAAGCGTTCGACGCGGGGAGTTACTCCCCGAGAATATCTTCTTCGAGGTCGACGCCGTCGACGACGCTGTTCCGCTCGAGGAGCGTCGTATGCTCTGCAGACCATCCGACCGTCGCCGTATCCGCGTCGAAGTCCAAGATGTCGTGCGATTTGAGTTGGAACTCCGCCGTCTGACCGTCGGCGGCGGCGTTGAGCACGAGCTGTGTCCCCGACCCCTGCTGGTGGATGACGCTCTCCACACTGCAGTCGAGCGTGTTCTCTGCGTCGGCGTCGAGGGTGACGTAGTGGGGGCGAACCGAGAGCGCCATTCGCTGTCCGACGACTTCGTGCGGGTCCGAGTAGAGGTTCGCGGTGCTCGCCGTCAGGCTGCCGAACGCCGTCTCGACGCGAGCTCTTTCGCCGCCGTCGAGGATCTCCGTCACCGTCCCGAAGAACGTGTTCGAGTCACCGACGAACGTCGCGACGAACCCGGTCGCCGGGTTGTTGTACACGTCGTTAACGGAGGCCGATTGCTCGATTTTCCCGTCGTTCATCACCACGAGCTGGTCCGCGAGCCGCATCGCCTGCGTCTGGTCGTGGGTAACGTAGATGAACGTGATATCCAGCTCGCGGTGGATTCGGAGTAGCTCTCGCTCCATCTTCTTCTGGAGCTTGTAGTCGAGGTCGCCGAGCGGTTCGTCGAGGAGGAGAAGTTCGGGTTCGAGCACGATGCTCCGAGCGAGCGCGACGCGCTGTTTCTGCCCGGCGGAAAGCTCGGTGGGGTCCCGGTCGGCAAGCGACCGGATGTCCATCAGGTCGAGCGCGTTATCGATGCGCTCCTCCGCCTCGTCCTCGTCCGTCTCGATCCGTTCGAGACCGTACGCGACGTTTTCCCGGACCGTCCGATGGGGGAAGAGCTGGAAGTCCTGAAACACGAGACCGATGTCCCGCTCGTACGTCGGAGCGTGCGTGATATCGTTGCCGGACAGTCGGACGGTTCCGTCCGTCGGCTCAACGGTCCCGATGAGCGAGTGAAGCGTCGTCGATTTCCCACATCCGCTGGGGCCGATGATGACACAGAAGTCTCCGGGCGAGACGGCAAAGCCGATGTCGTCGACTGCGACGGTGCCGTCGGGGTACACCTTGGTCAGGTCCTCGACTTCGAGTACGTCGTTCGTTACCTGTTCATCGGGCGTGTCTCTGGAAGTGGGGTTCTGTGACATCGTTATATCTCCTGGAGGTCGGTGACCGTCGTCGTATCTGTCACGCTCAGCGTCGGGAAGAACACGGTGTCCGATGCGTCCCAACCGATCGTGACGTCATCGCCTACCTCGAGCGAGGATCGGCGGGGCGTCACCGCCTGTACGACGGCCTCCGAGCCGTGGTGCCGAAACGTCAGCTCCGTCTCCTCACCGGTATAGGTCTGATCGATAAGCTGTGCGGCGAACGAGTTGTCGGCGGAGCCCTCGTCGACTCGACGGACCGCATTCGGTCGGAACTGGAAGAGGGAGGCGTCTCCGGTCGAGACGGTTCCCGAGGCGACGCTCGCGCGCACGTCGCCAAGCGGCGTGTCCAGGGAGACCGTATCGCCCTCCGTCGCTGTGACCGTCCCCTCGAATGCGTTCGAGTCTCCGACGAACCGGCCGACGAACGCCGTTTCCGGAGACTGGTATACTTCGGCGGGCGTCCCGACCTGCTCTACCATCCCGTTGTTCATCACGACGAGCTTATCCGCGAGCTTGAGGGCCTGATCCTGGTTGTGAGTGACGTAGAGGAAAGTGCTCTCCAGATCCGCATGGATAGAGCGTATCTCGAGTTCCATCCGCTTTTGCAGTTTGTAGTCGAGGTCGGCCAGCGGGTCGTCGAGGAGCATGATGTCGCAGTCTCGAACGAGTTGCCGCGCGAGTTCGACCCGCTGTTGTTGGCCCCCGCTCAGTTCGTCGGGGACGTTGTCTTTCGTCTCGGGAATCGAGAGCAGGTCGAGCATCTCGTCGATCTTCGCATCGATCTCGTCTTCGTCGTAGTCGACGTCCTGCTGTCGCAGCCCGAACGCGATGTTCTCCGCGACCGTCATATGGGGGAAGAGCGCGTCTTCGAACTCCTGAAAGACGTAGCCGAGGTCTCGTTCGGCGACCGTGAGGGTGTCATCGCTACGGCCGTCCAGTTCGATGTGGCCGCGGTCGTATTCGACGAGGCCCGCGAGACACTGCAGGAGGGTGCTCTTCCCGCAGCCGCTCGGCCCGACGACGACGCAGAGGTCGCCGTCTGCCACGGTGAAGTTGATGTCGCGTAGTACCGTTTCGTTCGCGAACGACTTCGAGAGTGAGTCTACTACGATAGACGCGTCAGCCATTATACCACCTCGTGTCCCTCGTGTGCATATAGTTCTTGGGTGTAGACGTGGTCATTCGATCGCGATCGTGCAGGGGACGTCGACCGACATCAGCGTCTGCTGTGAGACGCTCCCGAACAGCGCCTTGTGGGTCGACGACCGGCGTCGGCCGCCGAGGAACACGTGGTCGACGTCGTTGGATTCCACGTACGACGCGATTTCAGACGCTGGGTCACCGACGCTACCACGTATATCGGCCGAGACGCCGTCCTCGCGCAGGCGAGCGGCTACCTCTTGGACGGCCTCGTTTCGCTTGGCCAGCGTGTCGGGATCCATCGAATCGACGTCCATCCCGTCAAGCAGCGTGGAGTATCGGTCCTCGGTGAACACGTGATAGAGTGTCACCGACGGTTCGAGCGCCTCGAGGATCGGTGCGGCGCACGCTACGACGGAGTCCATGCGGTCGACGTCGTTCTCCACGGGTAGCAGCGCGTGGTGCATCATGATCTATCGACTGGGAACGAGTATATAAGCGTTGTTGCTCCTGGTGGACGGGTGGTCGCGAGCGGCGGGCTACGGGGTGTGAGCGGACGATGGACGACCCTGGAGTTCGCGTCTCGCGGGTCCGTGAACGCGAATACGCGAAGTGAGACCACTTGGGGAAATTCCCTCGGGTAAAGTAATCTTTATATTCCACCAATCCGGTATTCGCGAATGGATCACAATGGCAGACGTAGATGTAGCGATTGGCGTTGACGCGGACTGTGTCGCAGGCTGGCTTGGGTCGTACGGGGGGGAGGACTCGCCGGCGGACCTCTCCCGTGGACTCTCCGCGGGGAACGAAGGGATCCCCCGGATGCTACAGCTCTTCGAAGACGAGGGGATCGATACGTCGTGGTACATCCCGGGCCACACCATCGAAACGTTCCGTGAGGAGTGTCAGGCGGTCGCCGACGCCGGCCACGAAATCGGCGTTCACGGGTACTCGCACGAGAACCCCACCGACCTCTCGCGGGAGCAGGAGGACGAAATTCTCCAGCTCTCCATCGACCTCATCGAGGATCTGACCGGCGAGAAGCCGGTCGGCCACCGTGCCAGCTGGTGGGAGTTCAGCGAGAACACGCCCGACCTCGTCGAGAAGTACGACTTCCTCTACGACAGCAGCCTGATGGAGCGGGAGTTCGAGCCCGGCTGGATGCGCAAGGGCGACACCTGGGAGGCCATCAAGTACGACCAGGAGCCCGATAGCTGGACGACCCCCTACGAGTACGGCGAAGAGACGGACGTCGTCGAGGTGCCGATCAGCTGGTACCGTGACGACATCCCCGCGATGCTGTTCATCAAGCAGCCGCTCTACCACGCGGGCTACAAGGACCCGTCGATGATGTACGAGCAGTACTACAAGAAGCAGTTCGACTACCTCTACAACCGTCGCGGGTCGGGTGTCTTCACGTTCACCATCCACCCGGACCTCCACGGCCTCCCCCACATGATTCCGCACCTGGAGAACTTCATCCAGTACGTGAAGGGCCACGCGAATGCGGAGTTCAAGACCATAGAGGACATCGCGCGGAAGTACAAGAACGACCCGACGGCGTACGATAGCGACGGCGAGTACGTCTAACGCGCGGGCATAGCTGTCTCCAGAGCGATCGGGGCCGGATTTTCTCGGTCGCCCCACCGCTCATTTCTCGTGAACACTGTTCGCAAGCCGTATACATCGAGTACGTCGGCCACGCGCCCCACCGCAGTGTCGTAGGGGCAGTTCGTACAGTCACCCGATCTCACCCGTAGCCATCGTCTCCGCGGTTCGTGGCTCGAGAACCAGTGACGCCCATCTGTTTGTGAGGCGTGAACGCTGTCGAAGTGACCGCACCCACACCAGCTTCGATTACACCAATATTGCTGTCAAATTGGGGGACGGCCACGACGGAGAGAGAATTTACACCAATATTTCTGTAATGTAATCTGGCGTGGGTTCGCTGGGACGGTATCGACGAGCGGTCGAGGCCGCATAGTATTGTATGAAACATACATATTCAAATTCGTGTATGCTATCGAAGAACCGATAATTAAAATGTGCTTCGTTGTAAATGCCATCGGGAGCCTTAGATAATACCATGTTAATTCGGTGAATTGCAGACTATTTTGCCTTGTACAAGTATATAACGAATATATTTATGTAATATTTGCCCTTTTATTCGCCCATTTTAATGTCGCCGTTCCCGAAACAGATAGTAAGAAATGTGCCTTTTCTACCGTATCGGATATACAATATTGTTTTTTGTAAGCAATACACTGGGCGCCGTGGGCGAGACGTACGAACAGTGGGTGGGGGCGGAGGGGGCGTTCTCGTCTGATCCGGTGGCCGGGTGTGAACGGGCTGAGATACGCGAATATAAACCATCATCGTTAACTATCGTTAATCGTCCTTCTTACCCCCGTCCATAATTGGCGTATCTAAATTTATTTTCGATATTGTCGCCTTTATGTTGTTCGTTCACGAGGCGTGAACATATGAACAAACAAGTAGTGGCGGGGAAAACCTTCGCACGATGGGATCGGAGCTACCGGATGTGGACGCAGACCGGACACTGGAGACCACGACGACGACTCTCAATATCATCGAAGCGGTGAAAGAGCTGAACGGCTCGACCGTCACCGAGCTCGCGAACGAGCTCGACATCACGAAGGGCTGTGTTCACAACCACCTGTCGACGCTTCACCAACATAATTACGTCATCAAGGAGGACGGCGTGTACCGGCTCAGCCCCAAGTTCATACTCGTCGGCGAGCACGTCCGGCAGGAGAATCTCCTCTACCAGTTTGGCAAGAAAGAGCTCGACACGCTCATCGAAGAGACCGGCGAATACGGGCAGCTCGTCACCGAGACGCACGGGGTCGGGACAGTCATCTATCTCTCCCGCGGGGAGAAGGCGATCGGTGAGGACTATCCGGATCACATGAAGAAGAAGCCGCTCTACCTCCACCACACCGCCGCCGGAAAATCGATACTCGCACACTCGCCGGAGGAGCACGTCGATAACGTCATCGAGCGATACGACTTATTCGAGAGGACCGAAAACACGATCACAGAGCGCGAGCGGTTCTACGAGGAGCTAGCCGAAGTCCGCGAGCGGGGGTACGCGTACAACGAGGAGGAGGAAGTCGTCGGCCTCAAAGCCATCGGAGCGCCCATCTTCGGCCCGAACGAGAACGTCATCGGAGCTCTAAGCCTCTCCGGACCACGAAGTCGGATGAAGGGAGAGCGCTACCGAGAGGACCTGCCGTCGAAAGTCGTCGACACGGCAGAAGTGATCGAAGTCAACATCAACATGCACCACAAGACGAACGAGTTCTGATCCGACAAGAGCCGCCCTCGTTCGCGAGCCTCCGAGTGTATTCCTCACGTCGGTCCCGTGCCCCGAAGAGTTAGGGGCGCCCGGCCGAGACACGCGAGCGATGCCGGTGCTCGTCGCGGGTGGGTCGCTCTCGCTCGTCCAGTACGCCGCGATGCTCGTCGCGGCCCTCGTTGGCGTCCTCGGTTTCCTCCTCGTGAACTCGGGCTGGAACAAGCGAGCGCTCGCCGCGGCGCGCCGGCGTGCCCGTGAGCGGGCGCCGGACGCAGTCGAGGAACCGGGGCTCGTCCGCGTCCGCGGGCGGGTCACGCCCGTCGCGGAGACGGCGGCGTTCAGGTCGCCGGTGGCGGGCGACCCGGAGGCCGTGCTCGCCGCGTGGACCGTCGAGCAGAAGTACGACCGCGGCACGACCCGAAGCTGGGAGGACGCGGCGCGCGGCGTCCACGCGACGCCGTTCTCGCTCGACGGCGCGGACCTCCGCGTGGACGCCGGTGAGCGCGTCGTCGGGAACGAGACCGGCGAAGTCGTCACGCCCGCGGCCGCCGCCGTCACCGACGGGGTCGGGCTGTCGGACAGGCAGTGCTTCTTCGAGTCGATGGCAGTCCACGTCGAGACGGACTACGGGGAGGCGCCCCCGGAACGGCTCGCGCGGTGGCTGCGCGAGACCGACGGGGTGTCGGTCGAGCCGATGGCGAGCGCGGGCGTCGACGAGAGCAAGCGGCGGTACGCGGAGGCGACCGTGCAGTCCGGCGACGAACTCAACGTCCTCGGGTACGCGACCGACGCGGGCGCACCGGGCGGGGCGCTCGCGCTGCGTCCGTCCGAGGAACACCCGCTCTACGTCTCGACGCGCCCGCTCGAAGCGCTGGGCGAGGGCACGGGCGAACTCGCGCTCGGCGCGGCGCTGCTGGTCGGGGCGCTCGCGCTCGCCGCCGCGACGCTCGTCGCGCTCTGACTCGCGCGGTCGCGTCGCCGGCCGCGCGGTCCTCGCCGACGCCGCACACACCGCTCAATTAGAGACTAACTTACAAATGGGTCGCGCCGGAGACCGAACACGTATGCCACGTCGAGACACACCACGGCCATCGCGACGGCGGTTCCTGCAGACAGCCGCGGCGGGCGGCGCGCTCCTGCTCGGGAGCGGGTCCGCCACCGCCAGGCGGAACGGCACCGAGGCCGCTGGCAGCACGCACGCCGACGTCACCTACGCGACCCGCGAGAGCGGCGAGCGGCGAACCGGCGGCGAACTCAAACTCGACCTCTACCTGCCGGACCGCGAGGGGCCCGTTCCGCTCGTCGTCTACGTCCACGGCGGGGGATGGCTCGTCAACACCCGAAAAAACACGCTCGGCGTCGAGCGGTTCACCGAGCGGGGCTACGCCGTCGCGTCCATCGACTATCGGCTGAGCTACGTCCCGAACGACGTCACCCCGATCATCCGCCCGGACCCGGACAATCCGACCCCGCGCGGCGTCTTCCCGGATCAGATCGTCGACGTGAAAGCCGCGATCCGATGGCTCCGCGCGCACGCCGACGAGTACGGTATCGACCCTCGACGCATCGCCACGTGGGGGAGTTCGGCCGGCGCGCACCTCGCCGCTCTCGCCGGCACCATGGACGACGTCGAGGACGTCGAGGGGCACGTCTACGACGTCACGCCGACCGTCCACCCCGACGAGTCCGGGCGCGTTCAGGGCGTCGTGGGCTGGTACACTCCGACCGAGTTCCTCCTGATGGACGAGCAGGCCGGCTCCCTCGGCCACTTCGACCACGAGGCGTCGAACTCGCCGGAGTCGCTGCTCGTCGGCGGCGACATCAATCGGAACGCCCTGCGAGTGCGGCGCGCGAGCCCGCTCACCTACCTCGACGTCGACGACCCGCCGTTCCTCCTGATGCACGGCCGCCAGGACGGCACCGTCCCGTACGAGCAGAGCGAGGTCCTCTTCGAGAAACTCGACGACGTCCGCGTCGACGCCACGTTCTACGTCCTCGACGGACTCCACCACGCCTTCGGCTTCGACGACCTCGAATCGACGCCGCGCGCCGACCAGACCGTTCGCACGACGGGCGACGGCCACCCCGACGCAGACCCGGTGGACTGGCCGGCGGCGGGCGCGGACGCCATCGAACAGTTCCTCGACGGTACGGTCGGGCGCGCCCGCGGCGACGCGACCCACGACCACCCGGGCGAGGGCGGAAACCGCCCGTGACGGGCTAGACACTGCGCGCCGGGCGTTCGGGGTATCCCGCGGTCCCGGGACCCAGTTCCCCGCCGCGAACGCCGAGACCCGCCGAAGACGCGCATGGACGCGGACGACTCTTCGCCGGTATCTACTGGTGGTATCTCGTAACGATCCCATAGCTTAACGTAGGGGTTGTAGTCCTCCTGGCATGGACTGTCTCGTTCCGGCGCCCGTCGCGCCGGACGACCCCGACGCGTGGTACGCCCCGGACGTCCGCGCGCAGTACGAAGCGCACCCGGGCGTGGTCGCGACGGTTCGCGACGCCGGGGAGGGGTTCGATTACGGCGTGCGAGAGCCGTCGCTCCCCGCGGCGGACGCGGCGGCGCGCGAGCGGGTGCGCGAGCACTTCGCGGACGCGCACCTCGAACGCCCGCGGACCCGCGAGGGGACGGTGGAGCGCGCCGCCGCGGGCCTCGACCCGAAACACCGCCGCATCGTGGATCGGATCGCACCGGCGCGACCGGCGAGCAGGCGCCGCCTGCGCTACTACGCGCTGCGCGACCTGCGCTGTCTCGGCGCGCTCACGCCGTACGCGCTCGACGAGCGCATCGAGGTGGCGGACGCGAGCGACGACCGACTCGTCGTGCACACCGCGGACTACGCGCCGGCCCGCACGGACCTGCCGGCGCGTCCCGACCACCTCGGGCGGTTCCTCTCCGAGCGCGTGGAGCGCTACACCGTTCCGTTCGAGTCGTTCGACGTCCCCGTCGTGGTCTACCGCGAGCACCTGCTCGGCGCGGACCCGTTCGACCTCCAGTACGCCGTGCAGGAACCGCCGCTCGTGCCGGGCGACGAGGCGCTCGTGGAGGCGTGCAAGGAGCGAATCTGGGAGACGAACGTCGACGAGGTGGTGGCAGACCGGCGGGCGTTCGTCCGCGAGCACGCCGAACGCTACCTCTCACGGGCGCTCGCGGCGCGACAGACGCGCGCGTGGCGCGAGAACGTCCGGCGGCGCGTCCGGAGCGCGCTGGCGACGTACGACCTCGCGGTGCCGCCGGTCGCGCGCCGGTACAGTGACGACCGCTTGGCGGACCTCGTCTACTACGTCCTCCGGGACTTCGTCGGGGACGGCGAACTCACCGTGCCGATCCGGGACGAGCGACTGGAGGACGTGGAGGCGAACCGGGTGGGCGAGCGCGTGAAGGTCGTGCCGCGCGGGACGGACGAGCGCGTGCCGACGGACCTCGTCTTCGAGGACGAGCAGCGCTTCGTCAGCCTCGTCACCCAACTCGCGGCGAGCGACGGCGTGGAGTTGAACGCCGCGAACCCGTCCGCGAAGGTGAACCTTCGGCCGCCGGAGGTGGACGACGGGACGACGATCCGGTGTGCGGTCGCGCTCCCCGCGATCAGCGAGGGCGGCCCGCACGTCTCCATCCGCAAGCAGGCGCCCGACCCGCTGACGCCCGTGGACCTCGTCGCGCAGGGCGCGATTCCGACGGAGGCGGTGGCGTTGCTCTGGCTGGCGTACGAGCATCACGCCGCGGTGCTCTTCTCGGGCCCGACGGGCGCGGGGAAGACGACGCTGATGAACGCCCACCTCCCGTTCGTCGCGTTCGACGACCGCCCGATCAGCATCGACGAGGGCTCCCGGGAAGTCAGACTCCCCCACGAGACGGGCGTCTCGCTCTCGACGCGCGAGCACGAGAACCCGTTCAAGCGCGTGACGATGTCCGACCTGATGACGGAGACGAACTATCTGAACCCGGACGTGGAAGTCATCGCGGAGATAAACACGCCGGAGAGCTTCGAGACGTTCGGCGAAGTCCTGAACACCGGCCACGGCGTCGTCGGCACGACGCACGCCGAGGACGTCGAGACGCTCGTGAACCGCGTCGTCGAGCGCGGCCTCCCCGCGTACCTCCTGCGCGAGGTGGACCTCGTCGTCTTCCCGCGCCACGTCGACGGCGAGCGCTACGTCGGCGACGTCGTGGAGTTCGTCACGGACGACGACCACCCCGCGGACGGCGAAATCGAGAAGGACGGCTCCGTCGTCCGCTATCGCTACCTCGTCCGGCGCACCACCGGCGGCGGCTTCGACGTCCGCGACGGCGACTCCGCCTTCCTCGCGCGCCTCGCCGCGACCACCGACCGCACGAGCGAGGCCGTTCGCGCCGAGTACGAGCGCAAGCACCGCTACGTCCGCTACCTCGTCGAGGAGGACGTGAGCGACGCCGACGAGTTGTTCGCGTTCCTCGCGGACCTCCGCGTGGACGAGGCGGCGACCGTCGAACGCATCCGCGGGGAGCGCGCGTGAGTCGGCGCGCGGCCCGCGAGCGACGACCGAACGCCCGCGAGTTGCCGTCCGAGGAGGGGGCGGCGTGAGCGGGCGCTTCGACGCGCTCGACCGGGCGTGCTACGCGCTCTTCGGCGGGCGCGCGGGCCGCGCGCGCCACGACCGGGACCGCCAGCACTACCGCGCGACGACCGTCGGCGCGGGCTTCGACGTCTACCTCGCGCGGGTGTACGCGCTCGCGACGGCGCTCGGCGTCGCCGCGGGCGCGCTCGCGGCCGGCGGCCTCGCG
>Ga0207755_100323_pt1 | contig 25263 bp, 24 predicted proteins | sample A23P2SouthBayCA_FD_187734 | JGI IMG/M metagenome (GOLD analysis project Ga0207755, IMG submission 187734) | Aerobic enrichment media microbial communities from Bioluminiscent Bay, La Parguera, Puerto Rico - A23 P2 (SPAdes) | ecosystem: Environmental > Aquatic > Marine > Unclassified ...
GCCCATAGAGGACATCCTCGTAGAGCCGGGCCGCCATCCGCGTCTCGACCCCGTCCTCGACCGCGTCCCGCGCCGTTCGGAGCGCGTCGGTGACGTTCGCGTTCGCCGCCTCGAACTGTTCGACGAGCGGCTGGCGGACCCGGTACAGATACTCGCCGAGGAACCAGCACGCCCCGCCGACGATACCGACGACTGCGCCCGTGGGGAAGGATAGCCCCGACACCGAGCGACCGACGGCCGTGCCGACCGGGTCCGTCACCGCCGCGGGGACCGACAACTGCGTCGGGAGCTCGACCGGCGAGAGGACAGTCAGGAGGAGGTTCACCAGGAGAAAGATCAGCACTGCGTCGACGACGGCATAGACGAACGCCGCCTTCTTGCCTTCGCGTCTGACCTCGGCGATGGCTGCGGCCATGCGTTCGCGGGCTTGCGCCCGTCCGTCATCTGCGGGGCCCTCGCCGCCGGTTTCTCCGGTGTCTGTGTCTGGTTCGTCCATTAGTAGTCCTCGCAGGTCGGGTCCGGTGTCTCCATATTGTTACAGATGGTTTCGATATCGTCTCGCAGCTCCTGGTTTTGGCTTTCGAGTTCGTCGATGTCGCTTTCGAGCGTACTTATCCGTGATTCCAGGCTGTCGATCTCGTCTTGCAGGTCGGACACCTGGTCTTCGAGTTCGTCGCGCTCGTCCGCTAACTCCTCGTTTTCCGTCTCCAGATCGTCGATTGTCGACTCGAGGTCATCGACTTCGTCCTGGAGCGTGTCGCGCTCGTCTCGAAGGTCACCGACCGTCCCCTCCAGCTCCTCGACTCTGTTCCGGCTCTCGCGGAGCGACTGCCGAGTCTCTGCCAACTGGCTCTCCGTGGCGTTCAACTGCGACTCCGTCTGATTCAGATTGGTTGCGACCTGGTCGACGTCTTCCGACCGCGTCTCCAACTGCTCTTCGAGTTCGTCGACGCGGGTCTGTGTGGATTCCAGTTCACTCCTAGTGTCATCGAGATTCTCCCGGAGCTCGGCGTTTTCCTGTCGGAGCTCCTGGTTCTGCGACCGGAGCTCGCTCGCGGAGTCCTGGTACAGCACCGTCGTTCCGCCGGTGCCGACCATCGAGAGAACGATGAACACCACGAGCCCGAGGTTGATACGGCGGCCGATTGCGCTCACGGGAGACCACTCTCCAGGGAGGTGCGACCGCGGTACACTTGAACACGCCGGGCGACCACCTCGCCGGTGAACAGCAGGAGCGCGCCGAGCAGGGCGACCCAGTCCCAGGTGTCCCAAACGGTGCGGACCCGGGTGGACTTCTGGCGTGCCTGTCTGGCTATCTGTTCGCCCTGGTCCGGGCTGAAGGTCTGCCCGCCCGTCGTTTCGACGAGCGAATCGAGGCTCTCACTCGGGCCGAAGGCACCGTACTCGACCGGGTAGTTCGCCGCGTACTCGGTGTCGAGTGCCGTCTGATACCCTGCCTCCCGAGGCGTGAACTCGCCGCGATACCGGCCGTCGCCGATCTGGCGGAAAGAGATGTCCGCTGCGTCCGGGCGGCTATCGCCTTGGTAGGTCAGCGTCGTCGGACGCCCCACGCGGGCATCGCCGACCGCTGTGACGCCGGTCTGCGTGCGCATTGGGTCACCCACCGCGTAGTTGACCGACTTCGTGACGACCAGCGAGTCCGGCCGGTCGAGCAGGCCGCCCATCGTGTTGTCCGAGTCGTAGGCGGTGATAGAGACCACGCGGCCCAGCCCGAACCGCCAGGAGGCGATGGCCGGCTTGCCGTCCGCGGTGGCGACCTGGTAGTCGGCCCCGGGCTTGACCTGGACGTTGTTCGCCTGGCCGGGGTTCGCCGTCAGTTCCACGCCGGAGGTGATGAACGTGTCTTCCGTGACGATGGTGAGGTTCTCCCCCTGGTAGCGCCGCGAGGAGCCGCCAAAGAGGAGCCGCAGCCGCTCGGTCTCGTCGGCGGCGAAGTACGAGCCGCCGGACTCGCTGGCGATCTGGCGCATCGTCGCGACGCCGACGCGCTTGCCGACGCCGACCGAGACGATGCGCGTCCCCTCGCGGCCCAGTTGGTTGGCGACGGCCGCCGGCGGACCGAGCCGGTCCTGGCCGTCACTGAGGAGGATGATCGTTCCTTCGCGGTCGCCCAGCAGCTCGTCGGCGCCCTGGAGCCCGACGGCGATGTCCGTCGCGCCGCCGCTTTCCAGTCGGCGTATCTTGTCGGCAGTTTCCGCTCGGTTCTGGCCGAGGCGCTGCAGCTCCGAGACGCGATACGCGTTGTAGTTGAACGCGACGACCCCGACCTGGTTCTCGTCGCCGAGCTGGTCGAGCACGTCCAGCGCGACGGCTTTCTGTATCGAGAGGCCGCCCTCGGCGCTGCCCGAGACGTCGACGAGGATGACGATGTTCGACTCGCCGCCGGTCGCGTTCCCTACCCGGACCGGGAGCATCGAGGCCACCGACGACGTTTCGTAGCCGCCGTTCTCGTAGGCGTTGTCACCACCCGCGACGACGAGCCCGCCGCCGTTGATGACGAAGTCCTGCAGCGCGGTGGCGTTCCCGATATTCTGTGACGGTGTGTCTTGCATGACGACGGCGGCGTAGTCATCGAGGTCCGCCGGGACTGACGAGGCCGTCGAAACGTTGTACAGCGAGTCGAGGTAGTTCCGCAGGGGGTACTCGCCCTGTGAGACGTACAGCACGTCGGGCTGTTCGACGACGCGGACGCTCTTGTAGAACACGTCGTTTCGTGCGTACTCGTCGTCGCCGGACAGCGTCGCAGTCACGCGGTGTGACCCGATTTCCTCGAACGTGTGGTCGACGGTGAGCGTGCCGTCCGGCCGGAGTTCTCCTTCAGTCACGCTCTCACCGTCGATTGTCACTTCGACGGGCACGGGTTCGAGGACGCTCACGCCCTGCATCGAGACGGTATACTGTGACTGGACGCCGCGGCTCACCGTCGACGGCCCCGCTATCGCCACGGCTCGCTCAGTGCGTGGCGACTGCGGGGTGACGCTGTGGACGGTCGCGTTGAGCCCGGCTGCGTCCTCGGCGGCTGTCGCCAGACTCCGGCCCTCCGTGACGCGGCCGTCTGAGACGACGACGACCGTCCCGTTCTCTTGGAGATTTGCCGCCACGCCGTCGCCGATCCGCGAGTTCGACCCGCTGCCGATTGTCGCTCGCGTCACCGGAACCCCCTCGTTTTCGATGTCCCGTACCAGCTCGTCGGTCGTGTTCGGATAGATGCCCATGCTCGCGGACTCATCTGTCAGCAGTGTCACGCCCGGTTCGCCCGGCGTCTCGCGGGTCTGAACGGTGTACGGTTCCATCGCGCCGAGGACGAGCAGGCAGACGATGAGCACGCGGCTGGCAAGCAGGAGTCGGCGGCTCCGGTTCGAGGCCGACCGCGGTCCACCGTCGCCACGCCGGATGAGATACGCGAGGAGGCCGACGGCAACCGGCACAGCGAGCAGGGGCCACAGGTGCTCGACGCCGACAGTGAGTCCCTCTGTGAGGGTGTAGGAAACCGCCATCAGAGGTCACCCCGCCGGCGCAGATAGCCGATCTCGACCAGCGCGAGCACCAGCCCGCCCAGCGCGAAGTATTCGGTCAGCGGCTGTGGCACTGACCGCTGCTCGGTCCGGGTCAGGTTCCCGGCCGTTCCGGAGCGCTGGTCGAGCGCTCCGACGTTGGTGTTTGACTCGCCCTCGTCCAGCAGCGACGCGCTCACTTGCCGGCTCTCGCTTCGGTAGAGCCCGGCTCGCTGGAGCGGGAGCGAGTTCCCGGAGACGGGGCCGGCCGGCCCCTCGACGGTGGTGTTACCGAACCGGACGGTCTCTCCGGTCTCGTGGTTCAGCGCCGGGAGCTGTTCCCTGTCCGCGAGGTAGTACACCGCCCGCTTCCAGAACACGGGGTACTGATAGTTGAACTTGAAGCTGGATCGGTCCTCGATGTACCCGTAGTACATGACCCGCCCGCCGTTCCGGTCCTCCGTCGCGATGAGCGGCGTCCCGTCACCCAGTTGCACCTGGGCCGACCCGGAACGTAGCGACCCGGAAATGTACTCGTCCGGGGGCTGGAAGTCGATGCCGCGGGTGAGCTGTGTCTGTGTCGTCTGGCCCACTGTCGCGCCCGCCCGGGTCTCGCCGGGCTCGATGAGGAGGAGGTCCCGGTACCGCTGTGGGAGGTTATCTTGAGCCAGTACCGCCACGCCGCCACCGTCTTCGACCAGTTCGCGCCCGCTTTCGACGTTGCCAGGCAGCAGTGAACTCGGGTCGACGTTGCTGTACAGGATGACGTCGTAGTCGCCCTGAATCGTCGTCGGCGGCTGCCTGACCGTCACGTTCACCCGGTCGACGACCGACAGCGCGGTGGTCAGGTACCGGTTCCGGTCGTTTGTCAGCACCAGTACGTCGACAGCCGCGTCCGCCGGTGCGGCGACGTAGACGCTGTCGTCAGTCGCGAAACTGTCGCCCGGGCTGAGCCGGGCCTCGCTCCCGCCGGCCGGGACCGGTAGCGTCACCGAACCCACGTCGTCGGGCCCGAGCTGCAGTTCTTGCTGGGCGTTGCCAAGCCGAACGGTCCGGGTGACGGACGAGTCGCCGTAGTTTTTCACCGACAGCGCCACCTCCGAGCCGGAGAACCGTCGGTCGATGAAACCGACGTTCCCGTCGCCCCCGCCGTTAAATTGCTGGAGGTCGACGGAGAGCCCGCGCCCGCGTGCCGTCGTGACCGCAGTGGTCCACTCCTCGCCCGCAAAGTCACTCAGGACGACGACTCTGGCGTTCTCGCCGGCGATCGAAGCTGCCTGCGAGATAGCGCCGCTGAGCTCTCCCGGCGCGTCCGTCGGGCTGAGCCCGTCCAGTGTCCCCTGAGCCGCTGTCGGCGTGCCACGCTGGAGCACGACCTCGCCGCCATTGGTCGTCGTGACGACGGAGGTCGTCCCTGTTACTTCTTCCCGGGCGGCCGCGACGGCCCGCTGGAAGCGTGTCTGGCCGTCCGCGTCGGTCTGCATGGACGCGCTGGTGTCGACGACGATGACCGTCTCTTCGACCGTCGCCCGCTCGGAGACGGTGACATACGGCGTCGCCAGTCCGACCGCGAGTACCAGTACGACCAGCACCTGCAACAGTAGCAGGAGGCTCCGTGAAATCCGTTCGAGAAACGGCGTCGCTGACTGCTGGCGTTCGCCGGCGACGAGAAACTGGAACGTCGGCAGCGTGAGTTCCTGCGGGTCCGGCCGGATGAGATACAGCACCACTATCGGCACCGCCAGGAGGAGGGCCGCCAGTCCCAGGGGGGCAAGCAAAACGTCCGAGAGGACCATTGTCTGTGTATCAGGCGGAGGTGGCATTTATCTTGTGACTCTGGTGACACCAATCTGTATGCATCCGGCTCCGACGCCGTCTATTTGCGTCCCGGCGTCGAACGCCCCGTATGCGTTTCAGTCGCGCCCGCACGGAGGAGGTTCTGCGGGCTCTCGTTCACGAAATCAGGGCGGAACGGCTCACGTTCATGGCTGGTTCGATAGCCTACCACGCGTTCCTGTCGATTCTCCCGCTGCTGTTGCTGGTATTGACTTTTGTCCGGCGGACGGAGAACGCCCCGTTGCGGGCCTCAATCGTCGGTATCATGGAGGCCGTCCTGACCGCACAGGCCAGCGGCATCATCCAGCAGGGGCTGACCGAGGCCGACGCGTCAGTCTCGTTGCTTGGCGTGGGTTTTCTCCTCTGGGGCTCGCTGCGAATCTTCCGGGGGCTGGACACGGCCTTCTCGGACATATACGAGACGGGCGAGTCAAACACCTTCCTCGACCAGCTCGGCGACGGACTGGTCCTCCTCGTGACTGTCGCCGTGGCGATACTCAGCGCCAGCGCGCTCGGCAGCGCCCTGCCCGAGGCCGGGAGCGGGCTGCTGTGGGCGGTCGCCAGCGGACTGGTCCGGGCCGTCGGCCTGTTCGTCGTCTTCTATCCGATGTACTACATCTTCCCGGACACCGACGTCTCACCGCTTGAGGTCGTCCCGGGTGTCGCCTTTGCCGCCGTCGGCATCACGATTGCGCAGGTTCTCTTTACAGCGTTCAAATCCGGCTCGACAGGCGGAAACATTATCGCCAGCATCCTCGTCCTGCTGAGCTGGCTGTACGTCATCGGCCTGGTTATCTTACTCGGGGCGGCGATCAACGCCGTCCTCTCGAACCGCTCTGAGGACGTGGATATCGACCCTGTCATCGGCGACCACCGCCAGCAGAACACCGCACGCGAGACGACGATGTCCCGCGAGGCGCTGCTGGCCGAACTCGATACGCTCGCCGACCGCTTCCAGCAGGGGCAGGGCATGATCTCCGTCGAAATCGCCGACGAGCGCACTGAAATCGACTGTCCGGAGACCGCCGTTGTCGACCGCTCGTCGGACGTGTTCGGATTAGATCAGTCTGTCGCGCTCACGCTCAGGTGGTGGCCGGACGAGAAGTAGCGCCGTCCTACTGCGCGTCGCGCCGCTCCCACGCCTGTACCGTCGGGAGCGACCACCCGCGGCCGATGCCCAGCCCTCGGGTCAACAGCACTGCGAGCGCGCACCCGGCCGATGCCGCGCTGAGTGCCACGCCCATCTGTGCCAGCGCCCAGAAGGCGAGGCCGCCGATAACGGCACAGGACGCGTAGAAGTCCTGGCGGAGGATGAACGGCGTCCGCCCCAACAGTAGGTCCGATATCGCGCCGCCGCCGGCCGCGTTGACCGTCGCCAGCGCGACGACGGCGAACACTGGGAGGCCGGCCTGGTGACCCAGCAGCGCTCCGGTGGTCGTAAACGCCGCCAGCCCGATGGCGTCGGCCGTCAGGACGACCGGGTGCTGGTGGCCGTCGTCGAGGAAATGCACGAGTAAAACGGCGGCAGCGACACCGAGGAGCGACAGGGCGACTTCGCCGGGCGACTGCAGGGAGTTCGGAACCCTGTTCAACAGCAGGTCCCGGGTCGTCCCGCCACCCAGCGCCGTCATCACGCCGACGACCGTGACGCCGAACACGTCGTAGCGCTCCTCGATGGCTTTCGCCGCGCCGACGAACGCGAACCCGACCAGTCCGATAGCGTTCATCACCGCAAACGGGTCGGTCACGCTGGCCCTCCGATCCGCCGGGACGCGGTACGTAAGCGACCGCGAGCGCGTCGACCCGCTGTCACGAGTATAGCGGTCATTATCGGACTACTACGGGTGCGGACAATTATGCCTTTAGTCCCGCCCGCGAGGCATGTGATTGGCTAACACCGTAGGCTGCCAGCGACCATGCTCACGGCTTGACCGTCTCCAGCACCCAGTCGGACGGTGTCGCCCGCCGGACCTCGAACGGGTCGAAAGCCTCCCGCGGGGCCTCCGCGAGCCGGCCCAGGAACTGCCCGACTGGGGTCGGGTCGCGGTCGCTGACGAGGACGAACGAGTCGCCGCTGTCCAGCGCGGTGAACTGCTCTCGAACCAGATCCTTGCGTTCCTGTGGCGGCAGGTCCCGGATATCGGCGGTCGGGTCGGCGTCCACCTCGCCGGCGGTGTCGAGTGCCGATCCGACGGCGTCGCCCAAATCGCTGACAGCGCCGGGGACCTCACCGGGTGCTGGCGTCCCCTGCAGGTCGTGCGAGAACGGGAGTTCGGCCAGCACCTCGGCATCGAGGTCTCCCAGCGCGTCGCCGGTGAACAGGTCGTTCGGCTCGCCACAGCAGTCACAGACGTATTCGGCCATGTTGACGACGGTTCCCAGCACCGGCACGTCGTTGTCGCGGAACAGTTCGACTGTCCGGCTGGTGTCGCTGACGCTCGCGTGAAACGGTGTCGTCACGACGACCACGCCGTCGACGGGGACCTCCTGCAACGTCGTCAGCACCACGTCGCCCGTCCCCGGCGGCAGGTCCAGCACCAGTACCTCGTCGTTGCGCCAGGCGGTGTTCTCGAACAGGTCCTCGAGCGCGTCGTGGGCCATCGCGCCGCGCCAGGCCAGCGGCGCGCCGCTTTCCATCAGGCCGACGCTCATCACGTCCATGTCGCCCGCCCGGACGGGGAGCGGGTCGCCCTCCTCGCTGGAGTGGACTGGGCCGCTCACCTCCAGCAGTTCGGGCACGTTCGGCCCGTGGATGTCGGCGTCGAACAGCGCCACCTCGTTGTCGGCGGCCAGCGCACAGGCCAGGTGCGTGGCGACCGTGGACTTGCCGACGCCGCCTTTCGCACTGGCGACGGCGACGACGCGGTCGAAGGACTCGACACCGGCCTGCCCCTCGCTCGATGGCGTCGTCCGTTCGACGTGGACGCTGTCGACACCGTCCACGTCGTCGACCGCGTGGAGCATCGCCTGGACGACCTGGGTGCTCGTCCCGCCGTCCAGTGCGGTCAGGTCGGCCTCGATTGTCACGTCGCCGTCGGCCGCGTCGATGTTCTCGACGAAGCCCGCGTCGAACACGGAGAGGTCGGCGTTCGGGTCGCGCACGTCTCGCAGTGCGGCTTCGATGCGGTCGGTCAGTGTGGTGGGCGTTCCGTCAGTCATCGTCAGAGGTCGGGCATCCGATTGAGTCTGTCTTCCCCGGGCAGCAGTCGGGCGTCGTTCTCCAGCGCGCCGCCAAACTGCCGCCGGAACCGTCCGGGGTCCACGTCGAGCGACCGCTCGGCGGTCTGGCGGACCACGGTGGCCGGGTCGTCGGTGAGTTCCTGCAGTCGCTCGCGAGCGCGGCCCTCGTCGACGCCGCCGAGCATGTGGGCGGCCCACTCGCGGACTCGCTCGCTATCGTCGCGGCTCTGCTCCAGCAGCAGGTCGGCCATCTCTTCGCCGCGGAGTTTGAACAGCGAGATGGCCGCGTTGCGCCGGACCGCGTGGTGGTCGTCGTCGATTGCGGCCGCGATATCGTCCTCGTGAGCCTCGCGGTCGACGTTGTCGAGCGTGACGACGGCTTCCGCCCGGACCCACGGGTCGGGGTCGTCCAGCAGTTCCACCGCCACCGCTGCGGCCCGCTCGCCGCCGTGGGCCGTCAGCGCCTCGACGGCGAACTGGCGCACGTCGCTGTCGTCGTCGGTCGTCGCAGCGCGGGCGAGCGCCGCCACGATCTCGTCGGTGGTCGCGCGGTCCTTCAGTTCGAGGGCGGCACGGCGTCGGTCGGTCTTCGCGCCGTGCTCGATGTCGGACAGCAGCGACGCCACCGCGTCGTCCTCGACGGGTTCGGTGTCGCTGGCGGCCAGCTCTTCGGGTGTTGCCTCGCCGATGGTCACGTCCTCGCGGGACACCTCTATGTCTTCCAGCGCTTCGATGTCGGTGTGCAGCCCCGGGCTGCGTTCGGGGTCCAGTTGCGGGTCCGGGTCCTCTTCGAGGTGCTTCTCGAACTCGTCGTCGTCGTGACAGCCCGTCATCGCTGGCCCTCCTGTGCGGCGAGGGCGGCGATGCCGAGCGCGAACGGGAGCGCACGCGGGAGCGACGCCGGGACGCCCGCGAACGCGACCAGCGCGACGCCGGCGAGCAGCGGCCACCGCCGCGTTCGGCTGGCCGCGCTAGCCGCCGTCACTGCGCCGGCAGCGGCCAGTGCGACGACCGGCAGGCTCGTGCCGACGACGCCGGTTCCCGTGAGCGTGACCGCGCCGGTGACGAACGGGACGGCCCGACCGACACCGAAGACGACGGCGAAGGCGGCGAGTCCGCCGATCACCGCGCCCCAGTCCGCCGTCGACAGCGAGCGCCAGTCCGTCGCGGCGAACGCCGGCGTCGACGCGATCCCGAGCAGCGCCACAGTCGAGGCCGCCGGTCTGAGGCCCGTCCAGCCGCCGACGCCGCTCGCCAGGCCGATGCTCAGCGCCGCGACGAGCAGGGCGACCGCGGCGGCCGAAACGAGGTCCAGCCGCCGGCCCGCGACGGCGGCGACGGTCGCCGTCCCGAGGACGATTGCGGCGGCCGCCGGCAGCGCCGCCGCGCTACTGACCAGCGATAGCAGGCCGAACACGCCGACGAACAGCAGCCCGATGCCGGTGAGCGGGTCGGCGTTGGTGACGGCGACGGCGATAGCCGCGGCGGCAACGACGGCCGTGGACACGACCGTCGCCAGGCCGGGCGAAACCGGAACGCCAGCGTATCCGGGCGCGTTGACGAACAGGACGGCGAGGTATCGAGCAGCGACAGCGACGGCCGCAGCGCCGACCGCCAGGTTCGCGAGCGAGTGGCTTCCGCTGTGGAGCAGCGGTCTGATTCGCTGCTGTAGCGCCGCCGTCATCGCTGGCCCTCCAGCCGTTCCGCGAGGTCGTTGCGGTCGGCCCGGACGAACGCCTCGAGCAGTTCGCCGAAGCCGCCGTAGATGTCGGTCCCGGGCTCGTCGGCCAGTCGGTCCGCGACGCCTGCGGCCGCGTGGCCGAGGTGGCGGTCGTGGAAGTCCAGCCGGGCAGTTGCGGCGTCGTCTCCGACGGCGGCTTCACGGCGGGCCAGGTAGCCCGCGAACTCCAGTTCGTAGGTCAGCGCGTCGTGGTTGTCCCGCTCGTCCTGGTCGATTTCCAGCCCGTAGTGGCTGTAGGCCCGCGAGAGGTCGAGGTTCACGTCGTTCCACGAGTGGTCCGGCCGGTATTTGGATTCGTACAGCGGAACCGGCGGCCCCTCCGCCTCCAGCGAGCCGTCGGTCCGGTCCGTGTACTCGCTGTAGCCGAGTTCGAAGATGTCGTTGTAGCGGGCCGCGAGCGTCTCGTAGTCGTCGCCGGTGGTGAGCGACGGGATGGCCACGTCGAGGCCCGTCCGGTCGAGACACGCTCTCAAATCGGCTTCCAGCGTCCCGTCGGCCGCCGCGCTGTGGAACGACTCCTCGGGGTACTCGAACGCCTTGGCGAGCGTGGCGTACACCGCACCCCGGGCGGCGGCGTCCTCGTCGAGGTCGTCCATGGGGTCAGTGGGTGTCGTCGCCATCACTCGGCCCCCCGCGTGCGGTAGATGCCGAAGCTGGTGACGCCGACGACAGCGACGATGGCAATGCCGGCGACGGTCCACAGCAGCGTCTCGTAGGGCGGGCCCTGCGGGCCGCCGCTGAACGGGTAGTAGTGCCACTCGCTGACCGCTTTCTGGCCGGACCGCTCGCCGTTAGAGCCGTTCCAGACGGCGAAGGCCACGTCGAGATCACCGTCAGTCCGCAGGTCGGTCCGGTTCTCGCTTGGCGCGTCCAGTTGGCGCGAATAGACCACTGTCCAGGTGGCGTTTCCGCCAGTGCCGCTGTGACTCGCGTTCGCCTGGACGGTCGGGTTCTGGAACGGCGTGGTCGAGCCCGCGCCGCCGGCCAGCAGTTCCTGGGTTCCGGTCGACCCGCTCCAGTACCAGACGTTGACCTGGTTGTCCGGGCCGCCCATCGCTATCGGCGGCCGGGAACTCGTGTTCGTCGGGAACTGGACCGCGGCCGCGTCGGCGAACTCCCGCGTGGCGTTGGCGTTCATGTCCCGAGTCGCGTCGTGCCACTCCAGGCGGACGTACAGTCGCTCATCAGTGCGAGCCGCCTGCACGTCAACTGTCTCGACGGACGTGTCGTCGGCGTTCGGGACGCTACTCGGGGCGCTCGAAAGCGGCACGTCAGAGGCTGGGACCTCCTCCCAGCCGTCGGCGTTCGGTTCGGCGAGGTCGGCCGTCGATACCTCCGAAACCGGAATTTCGTGCGCTGGTCGGGCGCTCACCATCGGCGCGGCCACCGTCGAGACGACGATGAGCCCCGCCAGCACCGCCGTGAGTGTGAGCGTGCGTCGGTGGTCAGTCATCCTCAAAGACCTCCAGTCGGTACTGTTTGGCCGGGTTCTTGTCCTGGAGCAGTTCCATCAGTTCGCTGTCTTCCCCCTGTCGGGCCCGCTGGCGCTCGCGCTCGATGGTGTCGAGGGCCTGGTCGACGCCGTCGCCGAACAGGTCCCGGAGGTACTGACGGGGAATCCGGTCGATGTCGACCGTCTCCCCGTCCTCCGTGTGCTGCCCGGGGGCAAAAGGCGGGATGTAGTAGACGTTCGGCTGCGTGCGGAACTCCGGATGGAGCGGGAGGGCCACTTCGTACTCATTGACGAGCTTGTGGATCGGTCCCTCCTCGTCGTCGAGGAAGCCGACCAGCCGGAGCTGGGGCGGACACTCCTCGGCACAGGCCGGGGCGAACGTCTCCCCGTCGGGGCCTTCCCCTTCGATGCGGGGGTAACAGAAGATGCACTTCTCGGATTTCTTCGAGACAGTGTTGTAGTACACCTTCTTGTACGGACACCCCTCGACGCAGTAGCGGTAGCCCCGACAGCGCTCCTGGTCGACGAGGACGATGCCGTCCTCCTGGCGCTTGTACAGCGCCGAGCGCGGACAGGCCTCGACACAGGAGGGGTGGGTGCAGTGGTTGCAGATGCGCGGGAGGTAGAAGTAGTAGCTGTTGGGGTACTCGCCGGCCCCCTGGTCCTCGTCCCAGTTGGGCCCCCACTCCGCGCCCTCGCGGGGCCGCAGCGGCTCGTCGCTGCCCTCGTACATGATCTCGCTGTGGTTGAACTCCCAGGCGCGGCCGTAGTCCTCCTCGTCGGGGATCTCGCCGGGCGAGCGGTCCGAGTGCTCGCTCGACTCCCAGCCGCCGCCGGAGTCCTCCCAGCCCCGCGGGTAGCCCTCGCCGGGCTTGGTCTCGACGTTGTTCCAGTACATGTACTCGCTGCCGCCGTCCTCCGTCCAGAGGCTCTTGCAGGCGATGGTACACGTCTGGCAGCCGATGCACTTGTTCAGGTCCATCACCATCGCGACCTGGTGGTCGACGCCGTCGGCGACGTTGACCAGCGTGTCCTCGTCTCCCTGTTCGTCCTGTTGGTCGGTACTCATTCGGTGTCACCTCCGGTCGGTCGGACATCGACACGCACGTCGCTGTTGACCCCGGTCGGCCCCCAGTAGTTCGGGAAGAAGTGCAGGTGTTCCCCGGTGTCTTCCGGGTACTGGACCAACTGCGTCGGCTTCATGTACATCGGGACGAGCGTGTTGAAGTTGTCCCGGTCGGGGTACTGGAACTTCTCCCAGGAGAAGAAGTGCCGGACGGTCCCCGGTTCGCTGGAGGGGTAGATCTTCGCCTGCACCTCTACCGCGCCGAGGTCGTTGTACACCTCCACGGTGTCGCCATCCTCGATGCCGTGTTCTTCGGCGTCCTCAGGGTTCAGATACACCACGGGCTCGCCGCGCTGGAGCCTGAGCATCTTGGGGTCGTCGCGCCACGTCGAGTGGATGGACCAGCGACCGTGAGGCGTGTTGTACGACAGCGGGTAGTCCCCGCCGGTGTTCTCCGGCCCCTCCTTGTGGGTCGGGAGTTCCTCGCCGAGTTCGAGATACCAGTCGTGGTCGATGTAGTACTGCTGGCGGCCGGTGAAGGTCGGCCAGGGGTTCTTGTCGTGGACGTAGTCCTGCCACGGGACGTAGGCCTCGCCGTCCTTGATGTCCGAACTCCAGTGGTCGCCAGCCTCGAGGAACCGCTGTGGCTGCTCGTCGATGTCGTCGAAGGTTATTTGCTCGTCGCTGTCCTCGGGGTTGGTCTCCTCGGAGTGTTCGAGGATGAACTCCGCCGCGGCTTTGTCTTCGACGAGCCCTTCTTCCTCGCCGGTCTCCCAGTCGCGGACGTAGTCGTCGTAGATGGTCGTGAGATCGATGGTCCGGTCGAACTTGCGGTCCTCGATCGGCTCGACATCGCGTTCCTGGGCCCGCTCCTGTATCTTCTCGGCGAGCAGGCGGAATATCTCCCAGTCGGTCTTTGCCTCGCCGAGCGGCTCGACGGCCGGCGTGAACGGGTGCACGTAGGTGTGCATGTCCGTCTCCGAGAGATCGTACTTCTCGTAGTGGCTGGCCGCCGGCAGGACGATGTCGGAGTACATCGCCGTCGAGTCCATCCGGAAGTTGATGTCGACGACGAGGTCGAGTTTGGGCCAGAGCTGTTCTTCGAGGGCGACGTTGCCCTTGGCCTGGTTGAAGTAGTTCCCGCGCCAGACGAACATCGTGGACGGGTCCGGTCGGCTCCCGTCGTCCCGTTCCTCGGGATAGACCGGCATCCATCCCTTGTCGATGGACTCGCGTATCTTCTCGGCGGTGTCCGGATCAGTGTTGTCGAGGATGCCCGCGTGGAAGTAGGTCCACAGCGTCGTCGGTACGCCGCGGACGTTTCCGGTCGGGAACGAGAGCACCTTCCAGCCGTGGAACGACCAGATCTTCTCCTGGCCGACGTAGTGGTCCAGCCCGGTGCCGGGGTCGCCGAGGTTGCCCGTCAGCGTCACGAGCAGCTGGATGGCGCGGTTGCCCAGGTCGTTGTGGTACCAGTCGTTGACGCCCTTGCCGTGGATGATTTTCGCGGCGTCGGCCTCGGCGAACTCGCGGGCGACCCGCTGGTAGGTGTTCGTACCAACGCCGGTCTCTTCGTGGACAACGTCCGGCGTATACTGGCTGAGTTCGTCAGTGAGGTTCTCCCACACCGACCGGACCGCGACGCTGCCCTCGTCGGTGTCGACGCTACGCTCGACCGAGAGCTGCGGGTCGAAGTCGAGTTCGATACTTAACGAGTAGTCCTTCTGCCCGTCCCGTTCGCCGAGCGAACCGGGCGCACGACGGAGGTTGCCGTCGGCGTCGACCATGACGAATACCTTGTCCGGGTCGTCGGCGTCCTCGGCGAGGCCGACCTCGCTCGCCCGGAGGAACTTCCCGGTGTCCTCCCGGACGAGCAGCGGCATGTCGGTCTGCTCTTTGAGGTGTTCCTCGTCGTGTAGCCCCTCGTCGACGATGGTCTGGGCCATGCCCAGCGCGAGCGCGGTGTCGCTGCCGCCGTGGGGCGAGAGCCACTCGTCGGTGTGGATGGCCGTCTGGGAGTAGTCGGTGAAGATGCCGACCCGCTTCGCGCCCTCGTAGCCGGCGTCGAGGAAGTACTTCGCGTCGGGGATGCGCGTGACGTTGATGTTCGACCCCCAGGCGATGATGTAGTCAGAGTTGTGCCAGTCGGCGGATTCGGCGTTGTCCGTCTGGGTGCCCCAGGTGATCGGCTGGCCCGGCGGCAGGTCGGAGTACCAGTCGTAGAAGCTGTGCGAGACGCCGCCCAGCAGATTCACGAGGCGGGAGCCGGAGGCGAACGACACCGGGCTCATCGCCGGAATCGGCGTGAACCCGGAGATGGCGTCGTACCGGCCCGCCTGCACCTCGTCGATGACGTGGTCGGCGATCTCGGTCAGCGCCTCGTCCCAGCTAATCCGCTCCCACTGACCCTCGCCGCGCTCGCCCGTGCGACGGAGCGGGTGGAGCACGCGCTGGTCGGCGTTGACGTAGTCCGTGTAACAGGCCCCTTTCTGGCACCCGCGCGGGTTCGGGTCGGGGAGGCTCTCGTCGAACGTCGGGTAGTCGCCGGCCTGTTCCTCGCGCCAGACCTGGCCGTCCTTGACGTAGACGTTCCACGAGCACGAGCCGGTGCAGTTGACGCTGTGGGTCGAGCGGGCGACGGAGTCCCAGTCCCACTCATCGCGGTAGAGGTCCTCCCAGTCCCGATACGGGTAGTTCCCGATGGGGTCGTCGACCGCTTCGAGGCCGTCCATGCCGTCGTCGGCGAACGACAGCCCCGTCGCACCCAGTAGCGACGCGGCTCCGAGACCGCGCACGAAGTCGCGGCGACTGATTCCCGCACTGTCCGTTTCGTCGTCGGTCAGGTCGTTTCTACTCATTGGTGATGAACACTGTCGCAGTCGCGCAGGCAGTGCCGGCCACGGCTAAGGCGATGCCGGCGAGCGTGCTGCCGCCGACTTCGAGGCCGGCGGCGACCAGCACGAGGCCGACCAGCTTGCTCGTCGTATCCAGCAGGCGGTACTGTCGCTCAGTCAGTTCGACGCTCGCAGTCATCCGTCCTCCTCCGATTCGGTGCTAGCCGTTCCGTCGTCCACTGCACCGCCATCCGCGGCTACGTCGCCCTCTTGTGACGGCGTGGGCTCACCGTCGCGCAACAGCAGGTACGTAATGCCGCCGAAGACGGGTGGGACGACGAGCAGCGCCGCCGTCAGGATGGGGTTGACCACGTTCGTCGTCGTTCCGAGCACCTGGTCCGCGAGGATGTTGTTCATCCCCGCAATCGAGGCGATCATGATGAACGCGACGGCGGCCACGCCAACACCGGTCTGCCAGGCCCGGTCCAGCGGGTCCGCGGTGAAGTGGGTCGGCTCCGTCCGGTCGATGAACGGCCAGACAGCGACCGCGGCAAACACCAGCCCCGGGAGGACGATGCCGCCGATGAACTCCCCGTTGATGTGGGCCGGGCCGACGTTGAAGCTGATCTGTGGCAGGAGTTTCAGGAAGCCGTACACCCACATCAGGAACCAGTCCGGCATGATGAGCTCCGGCGTGGCCGCGGGGTCGTTCGGGCCGTACTCGGCGACGTTGTGGACCGGGAGCAGGCCCGCAAGTGCCGACAGCGTCGCCGCGGTGACGAAGAACACCACCGCGGAGACGGCGGCCTGGTTCGGGAACGCCGGCAGGCCGATGATGATGTCGTCGTCCTCCTCGTCGACGGACTGACGGCCGCCGGTCACGTCGCCGTCCCGCGGGGCTTCGGTGTGTTTCTGCCGGATGAGGATGGCCATGTGGACGGCTAAACCCACGGCGATAGCCGCCGGTATCACGAGAACGTGCAGGAAGTACAGCCGCGGGATGGTGGCGCTGCTGGGGAACTCACCCCCGAACACCACTTGGCCGAGGAAATCACCTAACAGGGGTATGGATATCGTGAGGTTGTAACCGATACTCGTCGCTGTGGCGGCGAACTCGTCGAACGGCAGCGCGTAGCCGGTGTAGGCCGCGCCCATCGAAAGAGCCGCTAAACCGGTCCCGACGATCCAGTTCGGCTCCCGGGGGTTGCGGTACGCCCCGGTGAAAAACACCCGTAACATGTGCAACCCGATAGAGGCGACAAAGAGGTGGGCCGCCCAGTGGTGGAGCCGGCGGATGAACATCCCGAAAGGCACGTCGTAGGTGATGTGCAACACCGAGACGAACGCTTCGGGCATCTCCTCGCCCTGGAACTTCTGGACGCTGCCCTCGTACTCCACGTCGGAGGTCGAGGGCTCGAAGAAGAACCCGAGGAAAATCCCCGAAAGCACCAGGAGGAGGAAGCAGAACAGCGCCACCTCCCCCAGCAGGAACGAGTCCTCGGCCGGGAACGCCTTCCCGAGGAACTTCTGGCCGTTCTCCAGATCGAGGCGGGTGTCGAACCAGTCGTAGACGGCTTTGGCGCGGGACATTATCCACCTCCGGGGCCGACTGGCCCCTCGAAGTCACCGGTGGCGACGAGGAATCCGTCGCTGGTCACCGTAATTGGAAGCTGTGGGAGCGGTCGTCCCGGCGGGCCGCCACTGACCGCTGCTCCTTCCAGGACGTTGAATTTCCCGAAGTGACAGGGACAGACGACAAGGTCCTCCTCCCTGTCCGAGACCATACAGCCGGCGTGGGTACACACTTTCGAGAAGGCAGCGTACCCGCTGACGGTGAACCCTTCTGCGATGTCGCTGCCGTAGTCGGACTCGGCGTAGCGCACAAGCAGCGTCGGTGCGTCCTCAATGCCGGGCCGGGGCTCCGGGAAGACGGTCATGTGCTCGCCTTCGGAGAGCCGTCCCTCCGTGATGCGCTCGCCTTCGCCGTCGACGAGGTGGATGCCGTCGGAGTACACCGGCCCCTCGTACCCCCGCTTGAACACCTGGGTGGTGCTGGCAAGCGGCGCTGTGAGGCTGGCGACGGCGGTCAGGCCGCCGACGGTCGCGAGGAACTTCGCGAAGTCACGCCGGCGGAGTTCCGCGCGCGCATCCCCGTACAGTGTCGGGGACGTACCAGTGGCCCCGTCACACGAGCAGTCGTCGCTCTGTTCCTCGTCGTCATCGGGTTTCGGATACTCTATCATTCGTGCCCCCTGAGTTCGGCGACTTCGACGTGTGGCATGAACCAGGCGTAGTACGCGACCGTCGAGAGCGCGAGCGAGAGGAACATCCCGGTCGCGTACAGCCCGAAGTACTGTGTTCGGGCGAGCGTGAGGTACTCGCCGGTGAACAGTGCCGCGAAGACGATAGACAGGACTGTCAGCCCGCTCATGGCGACGAGTCCCTCTATGGCGTCCGAGGCGTCGTGGTACTCGACGACCCAGCGATGTTCCGTATTGAGCCACGGCAGCGAGACGGTCCCGCCGTCAGTGACCGGCTCGGCCTCGTCGGGCGGCCGGACCGCCCTGTTCATGAACTGGTGGGCGGCCGTCAGCACGCCCACGAGGACGAACAGAGCGACCCAGACGACGACACCGACCTGGCTCGGTGACAGCTTGTTCGGTGTCTCTACCGGGCTCTCGAGCGGCCGGATGTCGCTGACGCTCTCGTCGATAGCGATCTCCTCCGACGGTGGCTCGCCGTGCAAGGCGACGTACCACATCGGCAGCAACACCGCTGTTATCAACAGACCGATGAGTATCGTGTTGCGTCTCATAATCTTGTGTTATCTCGGTTCGCCAGCGATTCGAACGGCTACGCTGTGTCGCTGTGTTCGGGGTTTGTCCCAGGACCCCGATGAACTGCCAGCCCGACATCTTAGGCCCATTATATGGCGGTTTTTTATACGAACATGTTCGCATGGACCTTCTTATGTGAGCCGCGTCACCTGTCAGACATGTCGGGCCGAATACTCGCCGAGGTCGAAGTGTTCGGTCCTCGGTCCTGTCAGGTACAGCCACACGCTGACGACGAGTGGTCGGTGTCGACAGTCTCCCGAAGCGCGACGAGTGGCGGTGCCGACCGGGTCGTCGAAGAGTTCACCCTCAAGGGTGGTGATGAGCCGCCATCAGCGCTACAGAGCGAGGGTTCGAACGTCGATCACGTGTTCGCCTACGACCGACGACACGTCTTCCAACTGTCCCGAGCGGCCGGTCAGGGTTGCGTCTGTGAACGCATCGAAGCGGCCGGGTGTGTCGTCCAGGAGTTCTCTGCGGACACCGAGTCCCTCGTCGTCACGTTCATAGTCGACGATGTCCCGACCCTGCGAGACATCGTCGACGACCTCAACTCGGAAGGTGAAACGGTCAAACTCCGGCGGCTACTCGAAGGCACGACCTCGGAGGCGGACCGTCCGGTCGTGCTCGACCGCGCGAAACTGACAAGCCGCCAGCGCGAGGTTCTGAGCCACGCCCACGAGATGGGGTACTTCGAGCATCCGCGCGATGCGACCGCCGGCGACGTAGCCGACGCGCTGGATATCTCTACCTCGACGTTTACCGAGCACCTCGCCGCTGCCCAGCGGAAACTTCTCGACGATCTGCTTGACACACGCTGAGTCCCCCATTCCGGGTTCTCCCGGAGACATAGACGTATTTCCCAGCGGGTCTCCCGGCGAGCGACGTATCCTCGCCGTCACAGAACCCTTTACCCTCGCCCCGGCGACACTGCATCCATGACCGAGTTCGACGCCGACAAGTTCGAAGAGAAATACGTCCACTACTTCGAGGAACTCGAAACGGCGTACTCGAACGCGTATCAGGAGCTCCACGGGCAGTACGACTCCGAGATTCTTCGCGGGATCGACCGGCAGATTCTCAGCGAGAGCGAGCCGGTGTACGAGGGCGACGGGACGTTCAGTATCCGGTTGCCCGACGACACTGCGGCGCGCGCACAGTCTTTGCCGGGCGACGAAGAGACGTTCGACGCGGTTCTGTCGGCGTTCACTGACGCCATCGAGCGCGAGCTCCGTCGGCTGTTCGAGTTCGAGTAATCGACGCTGCTCGACGGCCCGCTCGATAGCGGAGGTGAACAGCCTGTCTGCCACCCGTTTCTCTCTGCGGTCGGACCGGCGGATCGAAAACACCAGAATCAATGCAGTTCCCGTGCTAGCCGAACCAATTATGGCGACCGATTCAGATCTTCACTGTCTCTTTACTGCACCTGTCGAGGAGCAGAACGACTCGTACGTGATCGAGATTCCGAAACAAGAGGTCGAACTGGGAACCCTGGCCCCCGAGACGCTGTACCGGATCGCACTGTTCCAGTCGGCGGCCGAGGCACCCACGCCCCAGTCACAGTCTCAATCCAAGCCCAAGCCTCAGTCCAGTTCCCGATCCAAGCCCCAATCCAGTTCCCGTTCCGACGAGCCGACCGGAGAACCGGAGTTCGCACCGTCGTCCCCGCCCGTTGCTGAGGGTGAGACGCGCGTGGTCGAAATCGACAACATCGGCGACAAAGGCGACGGCGTCGCGCGTATTGACGGCGGGTACGTCGTTATCGTCTCCGATGCGGACGTCGGCGAGCGCCTCCGCGTCGAGATGGACCAGGTCCGCGAGAACGTCGCGTTCGCGGAGGTCGTCGAACGCCTTCCGTACTACGAGTAAGCCGCTGACCTCACGGAGCCAGACTGTCTTGGCGCGTGCCGGGGCTGCCGTCCGACCGCCTGTCACCGGCCGGACAGCCGAGGGTATATTTTTCCGCCGACTGTCATCCCCGGTATGGGACACGATCACGACGAAACGACCGGTCACGGCGAGTCGGATCACAGCCACGCAGAGCATGAACACGGAAAGCACGGCCGCGACCACGCGGATCATGAACACGACAGTGACCACGACCACAGTCGCGGGGAACACACCCACGACGGCCATCACGCCCAGGATGCCGAGGGGGTTGATATAGGGGTCCTAACCGTCTCGACCTCGCGAACACTGGACGATGACCCGGCGGGCGACATCATCGCCGCGGCCTGTGAAGACGCGGGCCACGAAATCGCCGAGCGCCGCCTCGTCGCGGACGAGATGGACGCTATCGAGGACGCCGTCGCCGCCCTGCTGGATGACGGCGTCGACGTTGTTCTGACGACCGGCGGGACTGGCCTCACGCCCGACGACGTGACCGTCGACGCCATCGAACCGCTGTTCGACCGGCCGGTTCCCGGCTTCGGCGAACTGTTCCGCTGGCTCTCCTACGAGGAGGTGGGCCCGATGGCGATGGCTTCGCGGGCGACCGCCGGCGTCGTCGACGACCGCCTGGTGTTCTGTCTGCCCGGGAGCGAGAATGCCGCCAGGACGGGCGCGGAGAAACTCGTCGCGCCAGCCGTGGGTCACCTGCTCGGCCTCGTCCGTCGGTAACGCGGCCCCGCACGGTTCCGCCGGTACGCGGACCCGCACGGTTTTGGGCCGGCGTCGGCTACAGGGAGGCATGCCCGAGGAGTTCACGCACGTCGACGAGGAAGGGGACGCACAGATGGTGGATGTGGGCGACAAGGCCGAGAGCCAGCGCCGCGCGGTCGCACGCGGACAGATTCGGCTCACCGAGTCCACGCTGGCGGCTATCGACGCCGACGAGGTGGAGAAAGGCGACGTCTTGACGACGGCCCGCATCGGCGCGATTCAGGCAGTCAAACACACCTGGGAGACGGTGCCGATGTGCCACCAGATTCCCATCACGAACGTCGAAGTCGAGTTCACCGTCGGCGACGAGGCCGTCGAAATCACCGTTGCCGTCGAGACGGTCGGCAAGACCGGCTGCGAGATGGAGGCGCTGGAGGGCGTGACGACCGGCCTCAACGTCGTCTGGGACATGGTGAAGGCAAACGAGAAAGACGAGAACGGCGAGTACCCCGCGACGGCTATCGAGGATATTCGCGTGGTCGAGAAGACTGTCGACCGCTGAGGAGTGGTTTCCGGCAGTAGCTGCACCGCTAGTATGAAAAAGGTCTATCTACGTCGCCCTGTTACTGGTGTGCATGCAAGTCCTCGGTATCGTCGGCCACTCCGAGTCGGGGAAGACCACGCTGGTCGAGCGGTTGACACAGCGGCTTTCCGGGACCGGACGTGTCGCGACGGTCAAACACTGCACGCACGCGCCGGACGTTGACACGGATGGGAAAGACACGGCTCGCCACCGCGACACCGGGGCGGCCGAGACGGTCGCGCTCACCGACGACGGCGAGTGGTACGCGACGGGGCAGTCGCGGACGCTTGAGGAGACGCTGGATGCGCTCGCGCCCGACTACGACTACGCGCTCGTGGAGGGGTACTCGGACGCGAGCATCCCGAAGGTCGTCCTTGGCGACCGCGAGGTCGCCGACCCCGTCGTCCATCGCGCGCCCCACGGCTCGGACGCTGACCTCGACGAGATCATCGCAGCGATGGAGGAACGGGACCCCTACATCACGCTGGAGACGCTCGTAGCGGACGTAAAGCGGGACCCGGACGAAGTCTACTCCGGCGCGATTGCGACTTTCACCGGGCGCGTCCGCGCACAGGAGGGACCGGAAGACCCGCCGACGGAACTGCTGGAGTTCGAACGCTACGACGAGGTTGCCGCCGAGAAGATGGCCGCGCTCCGGCGGGACCTCGAAGCGCGGGACGGCGTCTACGCGGTCCGCCTGCACCACAAGACCGGCGTGGTCGACGCTGGCGAAGACATCGTCTTCGTGGTCATCTTGGCCGGCCACCGGGGCGAGGCGTTCCGCGCTGTCGAAGACGGGATCAACCGTCTCAAGGAGGAGGTACCGCTGTTCAAGAAGGAGGTCACCGTCGACGAGGAGTTCTGGGCGCACGAGCGGTGAGTCGGCGGCGCGATTTTTACAACGCCGACCGCTACCGCCACGGTGTCGCCCGCAGTGCATGGACTATCAGCAGCGTCCCCAGCGCGACGCCCAGCAGGACCACCGCCACGGGGAGCGCCGCGTCCAGCCCGTCCGAAATAAACGAGGCCCAGATCTGGACCGGCAGTGTCCGCGGGTAGTACGCCAGCATCATCGTCGCGCCGAACTCGCCCATCGCGCGGGCGAAGGTCAGCACGAGGCCGGCGAGCAGGCCGGGCTTTGCGAGCGGAATCGTCACCGAGCGCATCGTCCCGACCCAGTCGCGCCCGAGCGACCGTGACGCTTCTTCGAGGTGGTCGTCGATGCCGTCGAAGGCGGCCTTGGCGGTGACAACGAAGAACGGCGACGCGACGAACGTCTGGGCGGCGACGACGCCCAGCAGCGACCGGGTCAGCGCCAGGTCGGTAAGACCGCCGAGTCCGTTCGGGCCGACGACGGTCAACAGTAACATCCCGCTGACGACCGGCGGGAGGACGAGCGGCAGGACGACGGCCCCCATCGCGGCGGTCGCCAGCGCGCCGGTGTTCCTGGACAGCCAGTAGGCCAGCGGCAGGCCGAAGGCGACGGCGACGGTGGTACTGCCGAGCGCGGCGACGAGGGACGTGACCGCGGCGTTGATGATGTACGTCTCAGTCAGACTCGTCAGCAGTGCTGCCGGGGAGTACGTGAGTACGAGCACCATCACGGGGACGACAAAATACAGGAGCAGCACCGCTCCCAGCACGGGCACGAGTTCGCGCACGCCGACCGTGTGGCCGGCCCTGGTCTCACCGCGTGACAGTACTCGGGACATCTCCCACTAGTCGAGGATACGTCTGGCGGACGGTAAATCCGTGTGGTGCGAGCCAGTCGCCGGACAGGACTGCCTCGAAGGCTGTACGTGTCGCGTCTTGATCGTCACGGTGGACGGCCCCGTACTCGATGGGGCTGCCGGTGATTGTCGTGCCGTTCGGCAGTTCGTAACTGGTGGTCCGATACTGTTCGGCGTGCGCGGGGGCGCCCAGATGTATCTCCGGGGGGAACTCCCGGAAGGGGTAGTCCCGCTCGATAGCCATGCTCCGGTAGACGAACGCGGCGTCGACGGCCCCCGTCTCGAACTGCGCGAGCAACTGTGTCTCGGGGTAGGTCTGGTCCGGCGAGAGGACCGCGTCGGCCAGGCCGGGTTCGTCGTAGTAGTCGGCTGCGAGGGACAGCACGAACAGCGTCCGGTAGCCAAGCGGGTCGAGCGCCGGGTCGGTCCGGCCGAGCGAGACGCTGTCCTCCCGGAGCGGGTCGTACCACGGGTCCGCGTCCGCAACGCGCGTCCCGCCGTCCGTCTGTGGGTTGTACGCCAGCACCATCTCGTTGCTGGCGACCACAGCGTGCCAGGCGGTGTCCATGACCCGGTCGAACAGGGTCGGGTCCGCCAGGGCGACGATGGCCGGGTCGCGCTTCCCGTCGGCGACGAGGCGTGCGGCTTGCACCGACCCGCGGGCTTCGACGGCGATTTCGACGTCCGTCTGGGTCTGGAGCGTCTCACTGGCCGCTTTCTGCAAACTGCCCGCGACCAGCACGTCCACCCGTTCCTGACCGAACGCCCCACAGCCCGCCGTCGTGGCGATACCACTCCCCAGCGCCGTGAGTATCGTACGACGGGTCCGTCGGGCCATCGTTCGTTCATTGCTCGTTCGCGTACATCGGTGTTGGGGTCGGTCCCAGTATTGATGGGGCCTCTTTGACGCGACCGGCTACCGCAAGCTTATAACCTAGTAGTATAACCTAGTGATTATGACGCAGATCGCAGCGGCCCGGAACGGGACCGTCACCGAGGAGATGGCGCGAATCGCCGAGCGCGAGGGCGTGGAACCGGCGTTCGTCCGTCAGCAAGTCGCCGACGGACAGGCGGTGATCCCCGCGAACGTCGGCCACGACGCGCTGGACCCGATGATCATCGGCCGGGAGTTTTCGACGAAAGTCAACGCAAACATCGGCAACAGCGAGGAGACCAGCGACATCGAGGGCGAACTGGAGAAGCTCCACACCGCCGTCCACTACGGCGCGGACACGGTGATGGACCTCTCGACGGGGAGCGACCTCGACGCGATCCGGTCGGCCAACGTCGAGCATTCTCCGGTTCCTGTCGGCACGGTCCCTATCTACGAGGCGGTCAAGCGCGCCGGCGACCCGGGCGAAATCACCCACGAACTGCTGCTTGACGTCATCGAAAAGCAGGCGAAGCAGGGCGTCGACTACATGACCATCCACGCCGGCGTCCGGATGGCCCACCTGCCGCTGACCGACGGCCGCAAAACGGGTATCGTCTCCCGCGGCGGGTCCATCCTCGCCCAGTGGATCGAGGAGAACGGCATGGAGAACCCGCTGTACACGAAATTCGAGGACATCTGCGAGATATTCCGCGAGTACGACGTGACCTTCAGCCTCGGCGACGGCCTCCGGCCGGGCTGTCTCGCCGACGCCGGCGACGACGCGCAGTTCGCCGAACTGGACACGCTCGGGGAACTCACGCGGACCGCCTGGGAACATGACGTGCAGGTGATGGTCGAGGGACCGGGCCACGTCCCGATGGACCAGGTCGCCGAGCAAGTCGAACGCCAGCAAGCGGTCTGTGACGGCGCGCCGTTCTACGTGCTCGGGCCGCTCGTGACCGACGTTGCGCCGGGCTATGACCACATCACGAGCGCCATCGGCGCAACGGAGGCGG
>Ga0207755_100327_pt1 | contig 24935 bp, 26 predicted proteins | sample A23P2SouthBayCA_FD_187734 | JGI IMG/M metagenome (GOLD analysis project Ga0207755, IMG submission 187734) | Aerobic enrichment media microbial communities from Bioluminiscent Bay, La Parguera, Puerto Rico - A23 P2 (SPAdes) | ecosystem: Environmental > Aquatic > Marine > Unclassified ...
CGTCCGGGCACGGGCGTGGTACCTCCAATTTCGTGAAATCGTTGCAATCGCCGCCGTCTACAACATTACCCGCCGCCTCAGACAATGAATTCCAGTCGCGTCTACCGATCATACAGAGCAGAAATCTTCGATTTCCGGAGACAGCGACCGCGAGCGGGGCGAGGGGTTTCAACGCGCAGGACCAGATACGGGTGCGGTAGCGTCTGCGGTCGAAGAGATGGCTAGCGAGCAGGCCGGAAACGAGACACACTCCGTTTACTCAGACTCCACACGCTCTCCGGGCGGCACGGAGAGAACGGGCACGGGCGAGCGACGGATGGTCCGCTCGGTGGTGCTCCCGAGCAGGAGCCGTTCGACGCCGGTCCGGCCATGGGTTCCCATCGCCACGAAGTCGACGTCCTCGCGGTCGATGCACTCCAGCAGGGTGGCATTGGGAAACCCCTCACGGACGTCGGTCGTGACGTCCAGCCCCGCATCGCGGGCCTGCTCGGCCACGGCGTCGGTCGCGTCCTCGCCGCGCTCGCGGAGCTGGTCGACGAGGTCGGTCGCGACCGCGACGTCCGACCCCGTCGCGATGACTCCGAGGTCGACGACGTTGAACACGTGGACGCTCGCGTCGAACGCGCCGGCGACGGCGATGCCGTGGGCGACGGCCGCACCCGCCGCGTCGCTGCCGTCGGTGGGGATCAGGATTCGCTCGTAGTCAGTCACGGGGTCGTCGTCGGTGGCCCGCGCCGTCACGACCGGGACGGGAGCGCGGCGGACGACGTGTTCGCAGACGCTTCCCGTGACGAGCCGCGAGAGGCCGCGCCGGCCCTGCGTGCCCATGACGACCAGGTCCGCGTCGGTGTCGTCGACCGCCGCGAGGACCTCTTTCCCGGGCTGGCCCTTGACGACTCCCGTCTCCACGGTCACGCCGTCAGGCGCGAGCGCGGCGGTCGACTCGACGGCGGATTCGGCCTCGCCCTCGACCCGCTCGACGAACTCCCCCGAGACGCCGCCGGCGTTGAACGGCCCGGCCGCGGCGCTGACGTCCGCGACCGAGTAGACCTGTACCGTCGCGTCGAACGCCGCCGCGAGCGCGAACGCGTGGGCCGCCGCACGCTCGGCGTGGTCGCTGCCGTCGGTCGGGACGAGAATGGTCTCGTACATACCTGACAGTTCGCTGCCGACACATTTCAATCCCGACGATACTACCCAGTCCCCGGGAAATCGTCCGGAGCGTCGGCAGTGGGCTTATTCCGCCAGCGACCGAAGCGCGGCCATGCGCGTCGCCGTCCTCGGAGCCGGGTACGCCGGCCTGACCCTCGCACGGAAGCTCGAATCGACCCTCCCCGACGACGCGGATCTGGTCGTCGTCGACGAGGACGGAACGCACCTCGTCCAGCACGAACTCCACCGCGTCGTGCGCCGCCCCTCGCTGGCCGACGAGATCAGTCTCGACCTCGACGACGTCCTCGACGAGGCGACCGTCCGCGAGGCGCGCGTGACCGACGTCGACCCCGAGGCCGGCGTCGCGACCCTCGACGGGGAAGAAGAGCTCGACTACGACTACGCGGCGGTGGCGCTCGGCGCGACGACGAACTTCTACGACCTGCCCGGCGTCGAGAACCACGCCACGCCGCTGAAGCGACTCGACCACGCCGAAACTATCCGCGCGGACTTTCTCGACGTGCTCGACGCCGCGACGCCGGAAGACCCCAAGCGAGTCGTCGTCGGCGGCGCCGGCCTCTCCGGTGTCCAGGTCGCGGGCGAACTCGCCGCGCTCGCCCGCGAGAAACGCGAACGTGACGCGGTCGAGAACGCCGACACCGAGAGCGCCGACGCCGACGACGCTCCGATCGAACTCGACCTGGACGAGGAGCAACGAGCCGACACAGACGCGGACGACGGCGATAGTGTCGGTGACCCGAACGACGACGGCGATGCCGTCAGCGACGCGGACGACGGCGATGCCGTCAGCGACGCCGCGGAGGGCGCGCTGTCGATCCCCGGCGAGGCCGTCGAACTGCTCTTGCTGGAGATGAAGCCGAACGTCGCGCCGGGGTTCCCCGAGAACTTCCAGCGCGCGGTCAGCAACGCCCTCGAAGACCGGGACGTCCGCATCAGAACGGACGCGGCTGTCGCGAGCGCCGACGGGAGCGCGATCGAACTCGACTCCGGCGAGTCGATCGACCACGACCAGTTCGTCTGGACGGGCGGCATCCGCGGCCAGCCCGCCCTCGACGGCGAGCGCCCGCCGGTCAGGAACACGCTCCGACTCGGCGACGGGACGTTCGTCCTCGGCGACGCCGGGAAGGTCGTCGATACCGACGGCGAGGCCGTTCCAGCCAGCGCGCAGGCGGCGGTCCGCCAGGCCCGCGTCGTCGCCACAAACATCGGGAAACTCGTCGACCACGACCGCTCGGGCGCGGGCGGGTTCGAACCCAGACTGAAGGGGTATCGCTTCGACTCGCCGGGGTGGCTCGTCAGCGTCGGCGACGGCGCCGTCGCGCAGGTCGGGCCGACGGTTCTGACCGGCTACGCCGCGAAGGCGCTGAAAACCTCCGTCGGTGCGGGGTATCTCTCCAGCGTCGGCGCCGTCGAGAACGCCGTCGACCTCGTCCGCGAGGAACTCGGCTGGCCGGACGGGTCAGACGACGAAAGCGACGAGAGCGACGATGCCGACACCGACGAGAGCGGCGGCGTCGACATCACGATCGACGACGAGGACTGACCGGTCGTATCGGGGACTTCGAAGACGAAACTGACCGCGTGCGGTGGCGCGCGCCGTCGCGCCCCTGTGGCGCGACGTTCCCGCGCGAGGGATGAGTAGCGCAGGAACGAGCAACGCGATCGGCTGGGGAGGGTTGTGGCTGTCTGCGGTCGCAGTGTGGTGGCTGGGTAGTGCGGTCGCGGCCCCTGGTGGACTGAAAGGGCGAGGCGTGCGAGGTCCTTGCGCCTCGATGCCGAACGGCTCTGCCGTGAGGCGCGCTCGCGTGCAGTTCAGTCGCCTGAGCGGGCTCTATCCGCGCGGGCGGTGCGGAGAGCGCGGATATCCCGCTTGGTTCGAGAGAGCGGAGCTCTCTCGTCATCTCGGAAGAGCAGAGCTCTTCCGACGAGTCCGACGGAGCTTTGCTCCGTCTCGATCCCGGAAATCTTCGATTTCCGGAGACAGCGACCGCGAGCGCGGCGAGGGCTTTCACCTCGCAGGATCGACTGCGGTTGCGGTGCGGTCCGCAGTAACACCTCGCCAGCGAGTCGATAACTCTCGCCACAGACGAGTGGCGACGAACACAGCGAGACCGACGGCGACTCCGAAAGTAACAGAAGCCGATCAACCGGCCATCTCTTCGACGTCGAGTTCGGGGGTGGTCCAGATGACGAACTCGCCGTCGCGGTCGACGACGCCGTTGACGTGGTCCTGGTCGACGGGGGAACTGTTGACCTCGTCTTCGGAGACGGGGGTCACCCGGTCGACGTCGTCGACGACCCAGCCGACGGCGCCCTGGTCGTCGAACTGCTCGGGGTCGAAGACGACGATGAGGTCCTTGCTCCCGCGAGTCCCGATGTCGAGCAGGACCTTTGGGTCGAGGATGGTCGTGATCTGGCCGCGCAGGTCGACGACGCCCTCGACGCAGTCGGGGGTGTTCGGCACGCGGGTCACCGTCTCCCGCTTGACGATCTCCTCGACGTACTCGATGTCGAGACAGTACTGCTCGTCGCCGAGCGTGAACTCCAGCACGCGGGTCTCGTCGCCGGCCTCCGTCTCGTCGGTCTCGGCTCGCGCGGCCGCGCCGGTGACGCCCGCGGCGGCCGGGTCCCCAGCGGCGTCGGCGCCCTCGCTGGCAGCGCCACCGTCCGCCGCGCCGTCCGCGGACTCCAGACCGGCCTGCCGGGCCATCTCCGCGACGTCGACGTCGACGTCGCCGACCTCCGCGCCGGGGATGTGCATCCCCCCATCTTCGTCGCCCCCTCTGCCCTCGTCGCCCCCTCTACCCTCGTCGCCCCCTCTGCCCTCGTTCCCCTCGACGGCGTCCGTCCCGACAGCCGCGTCACTCCCGTCGGGTTCGATCACGTCCGCGCTCTCGGTCACGGCGGCCTCGCCGGCTTCGTCCGTCTCGCCGGCGCCCTCGTCCGTCGCGTCGGCTCCCGGCCCGTCGTCGTCCGTCTCGTCGGCGCCGTCGGCTCCCGCCTCGGTGTCGCCGTCCGGGTCGTTGTCGGTGGTCTGTTCGTCGTCGTTCGGCCGCGACCCTTCGCGCATCTCGCGGATGCGACGGGCGCGGTCCATGCGTTCGTCGTCAGTCATGCTGTCACCTCGATGTAGCCGAAGCGCCGGTCCAGCTCCGCCGCGATCTCCAGGAAGACCGACTCCATGTCGACCGATTCCTCGTAACCGAAGACGGACTGGCCCGCCGAGAAGGCGCGCTGGAGCGCGACCCGCTTGCGGACCTCCCACACCGGGTCCTCCGGGAAGACCGCGTCGAACCACTCCAGCATCGCCTCGTCCTCGCTGGTCGTCTCCACGCGGTTGGCGACGACGCCGAGCGTGTCGACTTCGATGCCCGCCTCGGCCTCCAGCGCGGCCAGCTGGTCGATGAGCAGTTCGATGGCGCGCTCGGAGGTCGCCTCGGCCAGCGCCGGCACGAGGACGTTCCGCGCGGCGTAGCTGCCCGTGTCGGTGAGCTTCCCGTAGAACGGCGGGGAGTCGACGATCACGTAGTCGTACTCGCGGTCCAGTGCCGCCAGCGCGCGGTCGAGCGTGTCGAGCGCGTGGCCGTCGGAAAGTGTCTCCGGCGTGGCGTTGATCGCCAGTTCGGAGAGCGCAGTCCCGTCGATGCCGTCGACGCCGTCGGCCCGCGCGAGGAGATCCGCGACAGTCAGTTCGCGCTCGGCCTGGAGCATGTCGATGTTGCTCGGGACGACGTCCATCTCCGGATGCTCGACGATCAGGTCGTTCACGGCGTCGCGACGGGTCGCGTCGGTCAGCACGTCGAACAGCGTCGGCGGCGCGGCGTCGTAGGCCTCGGTCAGACCGAGCCCCTCGGTGGCGTTGCCCTGCGGGTCCAGGTCGACGAAGAGGACGTCGCGGCCGCGCTCGGCGAGCGCTCCCGCGACGTTTATCGCGATCGTCGTCTTCCCGGTCCCGCCTTTCGCGTTCGTCACACAGACCCGTGCCGGTCCCTGTCTCGTTGTCGCCACGTTGTCCGCGACTCTCCCCCGCTCGCACATAAAAATAGCCACCGGAGTATCAACACCTGAAATCGGCCGTGAAGCGTGGGCGAGTGCAGGCAGCGATCGCACTACTCCGGGGGTTCGGCTTCGTGCAGATATCGACCGAGACGCCGTCAGACGGGCGTCTTACGGTGTGCAAGATTTAACACAGTGGGGGGCCAACGGGCCAGTATCAATGACGATTAACCCTCGGGACTACGACCTGAACGAACTGCGCGAGATGGCCCGCAAGCGGGGGGACGACGACGGCGACGTCGGCGACTTGCCGCCGGAAGACCCCGCGGAGATGGAGTGGGGGCCCCTGGAGGGCGACGCCGGCCCCTCGGCCGACGACACGCTGCGGGCCGGCCTCTACCGCGAACTCCTGCCGCTGGTCGGCGGCCAGGACACCGAGAAGCCGTATCTCGAGGGCGTGCCGGACACCTACGCCGCGGAGTTCGTCGTCTTCGAGTGGCTGGAGTTTCTCCTCTTGCACTCGGGGTATCAGGGCGCGACCGAGGCGCTGCACTACTACGAGTCCATCGACTGGATCACCGAGGACGTGGCCTCTCAGCTCGACGACTACCTGCTGGGCATCGAGGAACAGACCGCCGGCGACGGCGACGAACTCGACGTCGACGACCACATGCTGAGTCTGGTCTACGTCGCGAAACTCGCCGGGATGCAGTAAGCGAGAGAGCGACCGACACGAACAGGCGGGCGGCGGTCTCGAGGGTTCTTTTCGCGGCGCGATTTCGTGACTCGGTTGCCAGGCGACGATCGGCTGCCGGGCGACGACTGACTCACGATCGGCGATCAGCGCGGTGTCCGGTAATTTCCGCGGACGGCAGGATTTACAGGAACGATAATCCGCGGGGTAACTTTATCGGGGGGGAAGGTATACCGGCGGGTATGAGCGACGACGAGCCGGTTCCGATCGGCGTCAAGCTCGGTAGCACGCGAACAGTGATCGCGTACCCGGACGGCGACGACATCGAGACGATCCGGACGCTGACCTGTCTGGCCACCTACGAGGACGCACTGACAGGCGAGGAACGAGTGCTCTACGGCGAGGAGGCCGCCCGCGAGTACCCCGACCAGGTCCAGTTCATGCTCCGCTCGGGGCTGCCCGAGGACGAGGACCGCGCCGAACTCACGAAGAAGTTCTTCGCCGAGGTCATCGAGAACAACGATATCCCCGAAAACAGCGGGGTCGTCTACGCCATCCCGACCATCGACAACCCCGAGGGCCTCGAAAACCTCCAAGAAGTCATCGAGGAGTCGGCCATCGGCGAGGCGCTGGTCGAGAGCTACCCCGAGTCGCTGTGCGGGGCGATCCCCGCCCGCGGCGACGACCTGGAGGCCATCGAGGAGATCTTCGTCGCGGTCAATATGGGCTCGACGAACCTCGAAGCCTCCGCGTACCGCCGGGGCGAACAGCTCGCACCCTTCACGACCGGCGCCGTCACCGGCAACGAGGTCGACCGGATGATCGCCAACTACGTCGAGGAGGAGACTCAGGGCCGGGTCAACATCGACACCCAGACCGCCCGCGAGTACAAGGAGGACCACGCCGACTTCGACGACTTCGAGGCCTTTACCGACATCATCCAGCAGCCCGGCGGGGGCTCCCACGAGTTCACCATCGAGCGCAGCGTCATGGACGCCTGCAACGAGTACCTCGACGACGCGGTCCAGGAGTTCTGCAACACCTTCCTCCCCGAACTCGCCAACGACTACATGAAGGTGTACAAGCTCGCACTGGACAGTCCGATCGTCCTCACCGGCGGGATGGCCTGCATCCCGGGCATCGTCGACGAGTTCGAAGCGCGAGCCAGTGAGGAACTCGACCGGGAGGTCGAGGCGGTCGCGCCCGACACCCCGGACATCTCGCCGTCGTTCGGCGCCCAGCGGATCGCCGCGCGACTGGTCGAGAACCTCTGACCACCGCGGCGACCCGCCCCGCGGTCCGGTCGTGGCTTATTCCGCCCAGCAGCCGACCCACCGCACGAAGGTCCGGACCGACTCGTCGACGCCGTCCGAGTGCAACTGTTCAGTCGCGCCCGCATTCGCCGCACCTGCCGACCCGGCGGCCGACCGCCCGTTCTCGCCGCACAGCCCCGTCGGCATCTCGATGGTCACTCTCGACATACCCCCTCGTATGGGAAAATCGCTTGTAAAACGCCGTCAGACGGGCGTCCGCCGGTCGTCAGCACGGTCGGACCTGGCCCCCTCGATCGCCGCGTGTCCCCTCGTGTCAACCGGCTTGCCTAGCCACTGATTAGGCCGGAACGAATACGTCGACTATGGCCCCGATTATCAGCGACTATAACCCGGACGAGGTCGACGAATCGACGCTCGCGGGGACGGGGCGTGGGGGGATGCTGTCGAGTGGCTACCTGCGCGACGACCCGATCGAGGCACACCTCGAACCGGGCGAGCGGCCGGTACTGATACGATCGAACGAGAAGAAGGGGATCTCGTACCGGCATCTCCAGACGGGCGACGAGCGGCGGATCGTGCCGGGCGAGGGGTATCGCGCGTTCGCGGTGCTGACCGATACCAGACTGCTTTTTCTCGTCGGTGATACGCGGGACCGGGGCGACGGCGACCACGCGGTCGCGATGTCGCTGGCGGACGTCGAGGTGGTCGAACGGAGTTCGGGACTGCTGGCGAGCGAACTGATCGTGACGACGGCCGGGGACGTGCGCTGGACGTTCCCCTGTCGGGGGGACCTGTCGGCCGTGGCCGACTACCTCGATGCGGCGTCGCTGACGTGGATGGACGTCGAGCGGCGCCTCGACGAGGCCCGGGACGCCGTCGTCGCGGCGACGGAGGCCCACGACGACCACGAGTACGACGAGGCGTTCGAACACGTCCGGGCGGCGATGGCGGCGACGGACGCGACACGGCGGGCCGAGCGCGAACTCGCGGCCGGCGGCGTCGCCGCCATCGACGCGCGCATCGAGCGGATGGAAGACCGCATCGCCGACGTTCGGATCCGCACGCTCGAATCACGCGCGACCCACGAGATGGACGTGGCAGAGGAACACTGGCGGGCGGGCGAGTACGGCGACGCCCACGACGCCTTCACCGCCGCTCACGACGACTTCGCCGAGGCGCTCGCGGCGAGCGACGAGGACTTCGAGGGGTCCAGGCGACTCCGCGAGCGACTGGCGCGCGTCGAGCGCAACCTCGCGGCGCTGGAGCGAGCGCCGGTCGAGCGGGCCGACGACTGCTGTGAACGGGCGGCCGAGACGGACGAGCTCGCCGAGCGGGGCGATCTGCTCCAGCGCGCGCTGGAGTCCTATCGCGCGGCGCTCGAACTCGACTGGGGACGGTCGGCCAAGCGCTTCGAGACGGACACGAGCGAGGTCCGCGAGCGCGTCGACGCGGTGGCACGCGATCTCGTGGAGGTGCGACGGCGCTACGCCTCCGGGCAGGTCCGGCGGGGCGACGAGTTCGCCGACGTGGGCGAGCCCGCGCAGGCCGTCGGCTGTTACCGGGAGGCCATCGACGCGCTCTCGGCGACGGTCGACCCCGCGCGGGAACTGGTTCCGGAGGCCGCCGAGGCGGTCACCGACCACCGCGAGGCTATCGAAGAGCGACTGGCCGCGCTCGACGTCGACCGCGAGGACGAGTCGACCGACGGCGCGCTCGCGGTCGAATCGCCGACCCCCGGCGACTTCGCCGACGGCGGCGAGACGGACGGCCAGGAAAACGCGGACGACGGTGAAGCGGACGGCCCGGACGGCGCGAACGACGTGTCGGACACCGTCAATGTCGCCAGCCCGGCGCCCGGCGACTCCGACGACGACCAGACGCCGGTGCTCGGCGAATCGAGCTGATCCAGCGTCTCCCCCTCGCCGCCAGTTATCAGCGTCCGAAACCGAAAGGTAATGATTTATACTATGGGGCACAATATTAGGAATATAATGCACGAGTGTCCCCAGTGCGGTGACCGGATGAGCCGCAACGACGAGACGACGAAGCTCACGGAGTACGTCTGTGCGCGGTGTCACCGGACAGAGATCGCCAGGAAACCGGCGTATCGAGTGACAGCCGGCGCGGGTCCCGCGGCGGCGACGGCGGACGACGACTGACGACCGACGGCTGACGGGCGGCGGCCGATACTGTAGAGCGGGTCCTGCTTTTTCCGACCGCGAGATGGGCGAGCGGTTGCGCTACGCCCGGAGAATATCGTGGCGATCGTGCGTGAGGCCGTCGGCCGTGACCGACCGCGTGGGCCAGTCGCCGGTCGCGGTGAGGAGTTCGACGTCGTCGCCGGTGACCAGGAAGGTGTCCTCGCTTTTCGCGCCCTGCACCGTCGGATTCCAGGCGTAGGCCATCGGGAGCTGAACAGGGTTCTCGGCGGTGGGCGTGCCGATCCACTCGCGGCCGGCGTAGCCCGCGGCGCCGCCCTGGTGGTGGTGTTCCCACTCGCCCTCGTGGCCCCGTTCGGCGTAGGCGTCCTGGACGGCGGCGAACACCTCGCTCGCGACACCGCCGGCAGCGCCGACGCGCTGCGTCGCGGCCAGCGCGGCCGTCTCGACGCCCATCGCCGCCTCCGTCCGCTCTTCGAGCCAGTCGGGCGCCGCGAAGGCCACGGTGCGGGTACAGCTGGCGTGAAGGCCGTCACGAACGGCGGTCACGGAGACCAGGGCGTAGTCGCCGAGCTCGGCGTCGCGGGTGGTGTAGTGGCGGTACTTCCGGGCGCGGCGGCCGCTGCCGACGAGGACGACCGGCGAGTCGATGCCGCGAGCGAACAGTCGCTCCCGCACCCGCGCGCCCACCTCGCGCTCGGTGTCGTCGGCGCTGGCCTCGCGGACGACGCTCTCGACGGCCGCCGCGGTGTCCGCGCCCAGCGAGCGGTAGCGGTCGATATCGCGGTCGGTCAGGGGCTGACGCAGCGGCGAGGCGTCGACGTCGGCGAAACCCGGGACGTCGAAGTCGGCCGCGGCGGGGGTCGGGCTCACGTCCGCGACCACGTCGGCCAGGTCGGTCGCGTACCAGTCGCCGGCCTCGACGGCGAACTCGTCGGGCACCTCCTCGTCTGCGAGGCGCGGCGCTTCGATGTTGTTCGTCGCGACGGTGAAGCCGTCGCCGTCGTAGCCGACAGCGGCGACGCCCACGTCGCCCGAGCGGTCGACGACGTTGTTCCCACCGGTGGCCCACGTGAACGAGCGGGGGCGGCCGAACCAGACGGCGTCGAGGTCACGGTCTGCCAGCAGCGCGTCGAGACGGTCGCGAACGGTCGCGAGATGTGTCATGTGCGCTCACTCTCGGCACGCCCAATTAAACCCATTGCGAGCGGACGCGGCGAGAATGCAGTGGACGGCCGGGGAATGCAGTGGACGGCCGCGGTCAGTCGTCGCAGCCGCGTACAATCGTCGCGGCTGCGGTCAGTCGTCGCAGCCGCGGTCAGTCCTCGATACGGTAGCGGTCGAACAGGTCGGTGAGCTGGTCGGCCCGCATCGTGAGCATCTTCGCGTTGACGTACATCTCCCGCAGCGCGAGGCTCTGTTCTTCGGCGATGGCGGTGACGTGTTCGGCCTCTTCGACGTTGGCCCGACTGGTCTCGGCGGCCTCGTCGGCGATAGAGGCGACCTCCTCGGCGGAGGCGGCCTGGTCGTCGGTCGCGTTGCTGATCTCCGTGACGCCGGTCGCGGTCTGCTGGACGTGTTCAAGGATGGACTCGAGCGCGGACAGTCCCTCGCCCACGGTTTCCTTGCCCTCGTCGATGGTCGACTCCATCGCCTGGATTTCGTCGACGGTCTCGTCGGTCTGGTCCTGGATCTCGCCGATGAGCCCCTCGATCTCGTCGGTGGCCTCCTTGGTCTCCTCGGCGAGGCTCTTGACCTCGTCGGCGACGACGCCGAAGCCGTTGTTGTCCGCGCCGCTCGAGGCGTGTGCGGCCTCGATCGAGGCGTTCAAAGCGAGGATGTTCGTCTGCTCGGCGATGTCGTCGATGAGGTCGACGATCTGTCCGACCTCGTCCATCTGGTCGTTCAGTTCGTCGACCGTGTCGACGACACTGTCGACCTGGTCCTGTGCCTCGTCCATCGCGTCGCGGGCGTTGCGACCGGCCTCGATCCCTTCGACGGTCCGTCGCTCGGTCCGGTCGGCCATCTCGTCGACCTGGTCGGAGGAGGCGGCTATCTCCTCGATGGTGGCGGACATCTCGGACATCTCGTCGGAGATCCGGCTGATCTGCTGGTGTTGCTCCTGGAAGACCCGCGCGATGTCGTCGACCGTCTCGGCGACCTGCTCGCTGGAGTCGGTGACCGCCTCCGTCGCCGTCGTCACCTGCTCGGAGGAGCCGGCCACCTCGTCGCTGAACTCCGCGGCCGTCTCGATGGTCTGTTCGAAGGCCGTGACCATCTCGTTGAACTCGCCGGCGAGGGCACTCAGCGCCTCCGAGGGCGCGTCGCCCGACACCCGACGGGTGAGGTCACCCTCGCCGACGGCGTCCATCGTCGCGCCGAACGTCGAGACGTACTCCTCGTACTCGGCCATCGAACCGTCGCCGGCGGCCCGGACACCGCCGTCCGCGACCGCGGTCCCGTCCGGCACCGCCGGCCCGTTCCACCCGCTCTCGGCCCGGTTGTGCGCCGTGACGAGGTCCGCCCGCAGTTCGTCGCGCTCGACGCGGAGCGCGTCCCGTTCGGCGACCGCCTCGTCTCGTTCGGCGCGTAACTCCTCGCGAGTCCGCTCGCGCTCGGCGGCCGCCCGTCGGATGCGAACGTACGAGTACGCCCCGCCCAGCGCCGCACCGACGAATCCGATGCTCCCGAGAACGGGCCACAGACCGGGCGTGACGGCCAGCACGCCTACCTGGAACACCGCGTGGACGAACTGCCCACCCAGCGCGACACCGACTTGCGACGTGAGCCTCGATCCCATGAAACGATCATGGCAAAAATAGACATATATCACCTCGGACCCCGATACAATATTTGAGAATTAGACGTGTGAGACAGCCGAACAGACCGGATCGCGACGGTACCGCGTACGCTCCCGACACCCTTATTACGATGTACGGATTTGTCCACTATAGCACGAAACAGTTCATCGGTGATCCACATGCAAGACCACATCGAGGCAGTCACTGACGGAGAGGACCTGACGCTGGCACAGGCGCGAGAGGCCGCGACGGCGGTCTTCGAGGACGCGACGGAAGCACAGATCGGCGCACTGCTGGCCGCGCTGCGGGCGAAAGGCGAGACGGAGGCGGAGATCGCGGGGTTCGCACAGGGGATGCGCGACGCCGCGCGCACCATCGACCCGGACCGGTCGCCGCTGGTCGACACCTGCGGGACCGGCGGCGACGACTACGACACGATCAACGTCTCGACGACGAGTACGTTCGTCGCCGCGGGCGCGGGCGTCCCCATCGCCAAACACGGCAACTACTCCGTCTCCTCGTCGTCGGGGAGCGCGGACGTCCTGGAGGAGGTCGGCGTCACCGTCGACGCCGAACCGCCGGCAGTCGAGGCCGCCATCGAGGAGGAGGGCATCGGCTTCATGCTCGCGCCGGTGTTCCACCCCGCGATGAAGGCCGTCATCGGCCCGCGCAAGGAACTCGGGATGCGGACTATCTTCAACGTCCTCGGCCCGCTGACGAACCCCGCCGGCGCCGACGCGCAGGTGCTGGGCGTCTACGACGACGACCTTGTCCCGCTGATCGGCGACGCCGTCGCCGAGATGCCCGCCCAGCACGTCCTCGTCGTCCACGGCTCCGGCCTCGACGAGATCACCATCCACGACGAGACCACCGTCGCCGAAGTGCGCGGCGACGAGGTCGACCACTACACGATCACGCCCGAGGACCTCGGGCTGGAGCGCGCCCCCATCGAGGAGATCGCGGGCGGGTCCCCAGAAGAGAACGCAGCCGACATGCAGGGGATCATCGAGGGCGAGGTCACCGGGCCGAAACGGGACGTGATCCTCGCCAACGCCGGCGCGGCAATCTACGTCGCCGGCGAGGCCGACTCGCTCGAAGCGGGCGTCGAGGCCGCACGCGAGTCCATCGACTCCGGCGCGGCCGCGGCGAAACTCGACGACCTGCGTGAGGCGAGCGCCCGCACCGCCGCGGACGGGGGCGCATGAGCGACGACGACTCGGCCGCTTCGGACGGAGAGAGCGAGGGCGTCGCGATCCCCCGCCGCCGGACGCGCGTCAAGGTCTGCGGGGTCACGCGCGACCACGACCGCGACGCCGTCGTCGCGGCCGGCGCCGACGCGGTCGGCGTCATCTGCGACGTGCCCGTCGATACGCCCCGCGAGGTCGACGCGCCCACCGCGGCGGATCTGGTGGCCGGCGTCCCGCCGCTTGTGACGGCCGTCCTCGTGACGATGCCCGACAGCGTGGCCGCGGCGGTCCGCCTGGTCGAGCGCGTCGACCCCGACGCCGTCCAGATCCACGCCCGGCTCTCGCCCCAGGAGATAGACGCGCTCGCCGGCCGGATCGGCCAGCGCGTCATCGCGGCCGTGGACGCCGACGCCGACGACATCGCGGACTACGCCGCCGCGGCCGACGCGCTCCTCGTGGACACCGTCGACGAGAGCGGCGCGGGCGGCACCGGCGAGACCCACGACTGGGACCGCACCCGCGAGCGGGTCGCCGACCTCGACGTGCCGGTGATCCTCGCCGGCGGGCTCACACCCGACAACGTTGGGATAGCGGTCGCGACGGTCGACCCCTTCGGCGTCGACGTGGCCTCCGGCGTCGAGCGCGAGGGCGGCGTGAAAGACCACGAGGCCGTCGAACTGTTCGTCCGCGCGGCGGCCGGACAGGGGGTGGCCGCGATATGAGCGACGGCGATGCCGCCGCCGACCACGGCGCAACCGAGTCGCCGCTCTCGCCCTCGCGCGAGGAGTTCGTGGACCTCGCCGAGAGCGACGGGCCGGCCGAGAGCGAGGACCCGGTCGTCGTCCGGACCGTCGTCGACCTCGATCTCGACGCGGACATCGAACCCCTGGAGGCGTACGCGGCGCTGACCGGCCGGACGACCGACGCCGCCGACGGCGAGTACACCTTCCTGCTGGAGAGCGCCGAGAAGGTCGCCTCCAGCGACCCCGACGGCGCGTTCGCCCCAAAGCCGGACGACCGACACGCCCGCTACTCCTTCGTCGGCTACGACCCCAAGGCCGTCGTGACCGTCGACCCCGACGAGACCGACGTGGACGTGCGCGACGAGCGCTACGAGACGGTCGTCGCGCCCGGCGACGGCGACGCCCTCGACCGACTCCGGGGCGCGATGCCCGACGTCGAGCGCCGCGGCTTCCCCGAGATGGACCGCGAGCACTTCGAGGGCGGTCTCGTCGGCTTTCTCTCCTACGACGCGGTCTACGACCTCTGGCTCGACGAGGTGGGACTCGACCACCCCGACTCCCGGTTCCCCGACGCGCAGTTCGTCCTCACCACGAGCACGCTCGTCTTCGACGAGGTCGAGGAGAGCCTCTCGCTCGTCCAGACGCCCATTCTCGGTCCCGAGGACGACGCCGGCGCTCGCTACGACGAACTCGAAGCCGAAGCCGAGCGCGTCCGCGACCTGCTGACCGAGGCCGCGCCCCTCGAGACAGGCGGGTTCGATCCCGTCGCCGAGACCGCCGGACCGCAGGCCGACTACGAGGACGCCGTCGACCGGGCGAAAGAGCACGTCCTCGCGGGCGACATCTACCAGGGCGTCATCTCCCGCTCGCGCGAGCGCTACGGCGAGGTGGACGCGCTGGGGTTCTACGAGTCGCTGCGCGAGGTCAACCCCTCGCCGTACATGTACCTGCTCGACTACGACGGCCTCTCCATCGTCGGCGCGAGCCCCGAGACGCTGGTGGCGGTGCGGGGCGACCGCGTCGTCTCCAACCCCATCGCAGGCACGTGTTCCCGTGGATCGAGCCCCGTCGAGGACCGCCGGCTCGCCGGCGAGATGCTCGCCGACGGGAAAGAGCGGGCCGAGCACACGATGCTGGTCGACCTCGCGCGCAACGACGTGCGCCGGGTCGCGACTCCCGGATCGGTCCGCGTCGAGGAGTTCATGAACGTCCTCAAGTACAGCCACGTCCAGCACATCGAGTCCACAGTCACGGGCGAGCTGGCCGCCGACTCGGACGCCTTCGACGCGACCCGGGCCGCCTTCCCCGCGGGGACGCTCTCGGGCGCGCCGAAGATCCGGGCGATGGAGATCATCGACGACCTCGAAGCCTCGCCGCGGGGCCCCTACGGCGGCGGCGTCGGCTACTTCACCTGGACCGGCGACGCCGAGTTCGCCATCGTCATTCGCTCGGCGACGGTCGAGGACCGGACCGAGTACCCCCGCGCGAGCGTCGACGACGCCGACGTGGCCCCCGACGCGCGCGACCGGATCACCGTCCGAGCGGGAGCCGGCATCGTCGCCGACAGCGACCCGACCAGCGAGTACGAGGAGACCGAGAAGAAGATGGACGGGACGCTCGTCGCGCTCGAAGCGATCGAGACTGCCACCCCCGAACCGGCCGAGGGCTCCGACGCCGGCGAACCCGCCGCGCCCGAGGAGGTGTCCCGATGAGCACCGGGCAGCGCGAGTCGGGCGGCGAGGACACCGACTCGGGCGACAGCGTCGGCGAGGCCGACCAGCCGCGGGTCCTCTTCGTCGACAACTTCGACTCCTTTACCTACAACCTCGTCGAGTACGTCAGCGAGCACGCCCACACCGAGGTCGTTCGCAACACCGCCACGCTCGAGGACGTACGCGCCGCCGACCCCGACGCCATCGTCATCTCGCCGGGGCCGGGCCACCCGAAAAACGGCCGCGACGTCGGTGTCACGAACGACGTCCTGACCGAGATCAGCCCGGAGGTGCCGACGCTCGGAGTCTGTCTCGGACTCGAAGCGGCCGTCTACGCCTACGGCGGGACCATCGGGCGCGCGCCCGAGCCAATTCACGGCAAGGCCTTCCCCATCGACCACGACGGCGCGGGCGTCTTCGCCGGCCTCGACCAGGGCCTGCAGGGCGGACGCTACCACTCGCTGGTCGCCACCGAAGTCCCGGACTGCTTCGAGGTGACCGCAACGACAGAAGCCGAGACCCACGACGGCGAGACGGTCGAACTCGTGATGGGGATCCGCCACCGCGAGTACCCCATCGAGGCCGTGCAGTTCCACCCCGAATCGGTCCTGACGGCGGTCGGTCACGACGTCATCGCCAACTTCCTCGACGGCGTCTGAGGCGCACTCGCGGCGACGCGTGAGCCGTCCCGAACCGACGCCAGGGCCCCAGGGGGTCGTGGTACCGCGACTCTCAGAACCCTTATCCCTCCCCCGGGTGTACGATTGTTTGCAATGGCAAACGGTAAGGTTGATTTCTTCAACGACACTGGCGGTTACGGTTTCATCTCGACTGACGACGGCGATCTCGACGACGACGAGGACGTGTTCTTCCACATGGAAGACGTCGGCGGGCCGGACCTCGAAGAGGGACAGGACGTCGACTTCGACATCGAACAGGCCCCCAAGGGTCCCCGCGCGACGAACGTCGTCCGCAACTAACGCCGATTCGGTTCTGCGTCGGTCTGCGGCGCTGACCTGACTACGCGTTTTCTCCGAACACTGCTCGACCGCGAGCGCCCGCTCTAGACGCCCAGCAGCGTCAGAGTGTTGTGAACGACCACGAGCGTCGTGACCGCGGCGAACAGACCCAGAAAAATCGCGGCGTTGCGGTCCGACAGCAGCGCCCACCCGGCGACGAGCCAGCACATCGCGAGGAACTTCACCGTCCACAGCCCCGCGAGGCCGAACGCCTCGACCATGACCCTGACGACGACGTTCCCCTCCGCGTAGCCGCCGGCGAGGCCGACCATCGTGAGGACCACGTCGGCCGCCGTGGTGACCAGGATGACCCCCCACAGCGCCGCGTGGGTTCGAGTGAGACGGCGTTTGCGACGCGGGGTGAACAGGCGCTCGCGGTCGGCCTCTGTCGCGGACGTGTCGCCGCTCGACGGCCGCAGGTCCATCGACTCGGCTTACGACTGGAGCAAGAAAAACTACCGCCCGGACGGCAGAACGGGCTCGTCGAAGCGTGCGGCGGCGGCCTCAGAGCAGGGCCCCGACGGCCTCAGAGCAGGCACTCGACGGCCTCAGAGCAGGGACTCGACGCCCCAGACCACGAGGCCAGCGAGTATCACGAGACCGCCGAGCACGGAGGTGATCGGTTCGGGTATCACGAACAGGACGGCGCCCGCGAGGATCAGCCAGCTCGCGGGGCCGCCGTCGGTGATGCTCGAGAGCGCGGTGCGGATCGAACTCGTCGCTGAATCAGTCGACATGCGTGTTCGCGTTCGACCCGCCCGCGAGTGGCGCTTGTGCTTGCGAGAGAAAGCACGCCGGCCGACCACGATGCGCCAGGGGGCGGGGAGATACCCCTTTGGTTCCGGCGGGCGTACGGCCGCCAATGAGTACGATCGTCGAGGCGACGATACCGACAGAGCAGTTCGCGCTCAGACACGCCTTCGATCGACTGACCGACCCGGAGTTCGAGATCGTTCGGCTCGTCGAACACGGCGAGGACAGACTGATGCCGTTCCTGTGGGCGACGGCCGCCGATCTCGAGACGGTACCGGGGGCCCTGCGCGAGGACCCGAGCACCGAGAACGTCGAACAGATCTCCGAACTCGACGAGGAACACCTCTACCGGATGGAGTGGACCGCCCACATCAGAGTGGTGCTCTTCTTGCTGATGGAGGAAAACGCCACTGTCATGGATGCCACCGCGGCAAACGACGTGTGGAGCCTGCGGATCCTCTTCCCGGAACACGACTCCATCTCCGCGACCGAGGAGTTCTGTACGGAGTACGACATCGACCTGCAGTTCGAGCGGTTCTACCAGCTCTCCGACAGCCTCCGTCGCGGGAAGTACGGCCTCACCGAACAGCAGTACGAGTCGATCACGGCCGCCTTCGAGGCGGGCTACTACGAGGTCCCGCGCGACACGGAGCTGGCCGAGGTCGCCGCCGAGACTGACGTCTCTCACCAGGCCCTCTCCGAGCGGATCCGACGCGGCCACCACAACCTCATCGAGACCACGCTCGCGCCGCGACCGGGTGCGGACGACTCCTGACGCCCGCAGGCGTTCTATCCTGGCGCGCCCCCGCTCGGTTGCACACGCAGGCGACAGGCGGGTGTCCTCGAGTGCCGTACGAACGGTCGTGACCCAGACCGTTGCGGCCGCAGACCGCGGCAAGCCGGTGATCGACGCCAACGGCGAACGGATCGCGACCGTCCAGCGCATCGACGACGGAACGGTGCTCGTCGACCCCGTCCCGGAGATCGGACCGGCGACGACCCGCGCGCTCGGGTGGACCGACGACCACGACGACCTCGTCCCGCTCCGCCCGCAGTCCATCGATACCGTCACCGACGGGACGGTCCGTCTCGAGAGCAACCTCTGACCCCACCGGATCCGATCGGCTGCGCGTCCCCCGACTCGTCCCGTTTCGCGGGACTTAGGGTGGCGGCCCTCTCAGACGGCGACATGGGCGTGCTCCAGTGGGCGAGCGAGCGATTGCTCGCGTCGGTCCTGCTTTTCGTCCTGTTCGGGTCGGTCCTCACGGTGTCGCTGCTCGGGATCACCGGCTGGATCGCGCTGGTCGTGCTGACCGGGAGCGGCGGGGCGCTGGGCTCGCTTCTGTGGCTGTTCGTGGTCGCGACGGTCGTCGCGCTCCCCCTGACGCTCGTCGCGGGCGTGCTCGTCGCGGCCGGTATCGCGGCGCGGGCGTCCTCGGCGGTCAGCGGCGACCGCGCGAAACAGGTCGCCTCCTACCTCGAACGCGAGAGCGACGCGGCCCGCGCGGTCGGTCTCGCATCCGTCGTCGAGAAGTTCGACTCCCGGACGCCGGACGAGCGGGCAGACGACCGCATCGACCGCCTGAAACAGCGCTACGTCGAAGGGTCGCTCACCGACACCGAGTTCGAGCGGAAGATCCGCGAAGTCGTCGACCAGGAGAACGTCGACCGCAGCGAGTCGTCGGTCATCGACGACCAACTGCGCGAGGGGCGCCGCGAGCGCGAACGGGAGTGACGAGAGCGCGGGCGAGGAGAGCGCGCGAGCGGACGCTCCCGCTGGAGGACCAGACAGTTATTTCCGGGGGCTCTCCGAAGGCGAGATATGGGCAAGACGCTTTGGGGTATCGACCTCGACGAGTCCCCCGCCGGCGGCCTCATCGAGCGACTGCTCTCCGAGGAGGAACTGGAAGCGCTCACCGACGGCGGCCGCGCCGCGGACGACGAAAGCGAGGACCCCGATGACGGTGACGATGACGAGGACCCCGACGACGGCGGCTTCGAGTTCGACGTCACGAGCGACGACGCCGGCGCCGAGGGTCGGACCGACGACGAGGACGGCGACGGTGGCGACGGCGAGGCAGACGAGAGCGACGTCGACGTCGATATCGAACGGGACGACGACGGTGGGTTCGACGTCGACGTGGAGACCGACGACGAGGACGTCGAAATCGACGTGGACGTCGACGACGGCGAGGTGGAGGTCGACGTCGGCGCCCGCGGCGCGTCGATGGTCGACGCGGAGACGCCGAACCCCGGCGACGAGGGTGACAGTCTCCGCGACCGCTTCCCCTCGATCGGCGACGACACCGAGGGCGAGGACGAAAGCGGCGACGAGGGCGACGACGACGGCGCGGAGAGCGGTGGTATCGCCGCAAAGATCCGCCCGCATCTGCTGAAAATCGCTGTCGCGGGTGTCGTTCTCGCGGTCGTCGCGGTCCTCGCCTGGCGCTATCTCGGGACGGTCAGATCCGTCGCCGGCGACAAACTTGGCCGAGGAAGCGGGGACGAAGAGGACGAGTCCGGCGACGACCTGACCGAAGTGGACGTGGACACGGGTCCGGGTATCGACGACGACGCGCCAGCGGCCAGGCGCCGCGCGAAAGCGGCGGCAGGTGCGGACGACGGGTTCGGCGCCGAGAGTGACTTCGGCGAGTCCGTCGCGGCGGACGCCGAAACGGGCGCTGACGTCTCGACGGGCGACGAGGACGACGAGGGCGGCGTCGCCCGCTCGGGGGACTCGGACATGGGTGCGCTGCTGGGGCTGGCGTTTCTCGCGCTGGTGGCCGCACTCGTCCGGAAGTTCACCGAGGAACGAGAGTACGACCCGCTCGTCGACGGGCCGGAGTGACCCCGATCATGGACGAGCGACTGGCGGCGCTCGGCGAGCGCGAGGGGTGGCGCGTCGAGGGCGCGGCCGCACGCGTCCACTACCGCGGCGAGACCGACCAGTACAGCATCGAGTACTACGCGCCCAGCGACTGCGTGGTCTACTGGAAGGTCCCCCCGGAGGACGCGGACGCGGGTGACACCGCCGTTCCGGTGGGGCGTGACACCGTCCCGACGCCGCTGCGCGAGCGGATCCGCGCGGACCTGGCCGCCGCGGACATCGACGCCGACGTCGAGCGACGCTCGCTGTAGCTCCCGCGAGGGGAGCGCCGCGAGCGGTGGACTACCCCTCGCCCTCGGACTGGAACGGTTCGCCGACGGCGTTCCGGGGGAGCTGATTCTGGACGTCGACGAGCAGTTCCTCGGACGAGTCGTAGCTGTCCCTGGTCGCACCGGCGACGAGGTCACCGAGGTTCTCCTCGCCCTCGGCCAGCTGGACGGTGACGTCCGAGCATCGGTCGGCCGCCGCCGCTCGTTCGAGCGGGTAGTCGAGTCCGTCGAGGTGTTCGCCGATCTCCGCGGTCTTGATCTTCATACCGGACTGACACGCGCTGTCCTCTAATCGGTAGTTGCCACCTGCGTACCCGATCCCAGCGTGACGGCGGCCGGCCACTCGCCGGTCGTCCCGGGACGCGACGGGCAGGTCGGCGTCGGTCGCTTCCCGTCGGACGCCGTCGCTCTCGCCACACCTTTGATGAGCGGACTGTAACACCCGGTTATGACTCGACAGGAAGCGCCGGTCTCGCCGGCGGTCGTGCTCACAATCGCGGGGAGCGACTCGGGCGGCGGCGCCGGCATCCAGGCAGACCTCAAGACCATCGAGGCCTGCGGTGGGTTCGGCACGAGCGCGATCACGAGCATCACCGCACAGAACACGACGGGCGTCCGGAGCACGCACGTCCTCCCGACCGAGGAGATCGCCGCCCAGTGTGACGCCGTGACCGACGACTTCGACGTGGCGGCGGTCAAGACGGGGATGCTCGCGACGGCCGAAGTCGTCGAACTGGTCACCGAGCGGGTCAACGAGACCGACGCGCCGGCCGTGGTCGACCCGGTGATGGTCGCGGCCTCTGGCGACCGCCTGCTCGCTGAGGCGGCCGAATCGGCCTACGAAGACCTGATCGCCGAGGCGACGCTCGTGACGCCCAACGCCGACGAGGCCGCGGTGCTGACCGACGTGGATCCCGGAAACGAACGCGAGGCCCGCGCGGCCGGCGAGGCACTCGTCGAGATGGGCGCCGACGCCGCCCTGGTCAAGGGGGGTCACGTGACCGGAACCGGTGAGGACGTGGTCGACGTGCTCGTCACCGGCGACAGCGTGGAGACGTTCCGCCACCCGCGCGTGGAGACGGAGGCGACCCACGGTTCGGGGTGTACGCTCTCGTCGGCCATCGCGACCCACCTCGCCCACGGCGAAGGCGTCGTCGAGGCCGTCGGCGCCGGCATCGACCTGCTCGCGCGGGCGGTCCGCTACAACCTCGACGTGGGTGAGGGCCCCGGCGCGGTCCACCATTTCGTCGAGACGCGCAACCGCGCCGCGAGCGAGGAGACCATCGAGGCCGTCGCCGGCGTCGTCGACGCGGTCGTCGACCGTGACGTGTCGCCGCTCGTCCCGGAGGTCGGGATGAACGTCGCCGGCGCGACCCCCTACGCCGAACGGCCGGGCGAAGCGGCCGCCGTCGAGGGGCGGATCACCCGAACCCTCTCCGGTGCGCGGCCGAGTCGCGGCGTCCGTCTCGGCGCTTCGACCCACGTCGCCCGCGTGCTCCTCGCGGCCCGGGAAGTCGACTCCGACCTGCGCTTCGCCGCGAACTGTCGCTGTGACGGCGCGGTCGCGGACGCCCTCGACGCGCTCGACGCACCGGTCGTCGCGTTCGATCCGAGCGAGGGCGAGGGACAGAGTGGGACGGGCGCCTCCGCCGTCGAACGCGGCGTCGAGCGTGCGTTCGCGTCGGTCGACGGGACGCCCGCAGCGGTCGTGGACGAGGGCGGAGCGGGCGAGGAATCGATCGCCTACCTGCTGGCGGCGACAGCCGACGGACTGGTCGCGCGGACCGAGGCCGTCCTCGACGCGCTGGCCGAGTGAACGGTTATCGGCGCCGTCTCGCGACCAGGGCGGCGCCGGCGAGGACGGCGAGGAGCGCTCCGAGCGCGCCGAATCCGGGGCCGAACGCCGACTCGCCGCCGTCGTCCCCAGCGTCGCCGTCGTCGTTCCCGCCGGGGTCGGCCCCGTCGCCACCGTCTGCGGCGTCGCCGACCGTCACGGTGACGGGGTCGGCGTCGCCGGCGCGGAAGGTGTAGCGCCCGTCACCGCCGAGTCTGACCGTCGCCGAGACGGAGCGGTTGGCGCCGGGCGCGACCGGCACGCGCCGGTCGACGACCGTCTCGCCGTCGCGGGTGAGCGTGACGTTCCCCCTGGCCGGCACGTCGGCGCTGTTGGTCAGCGTCGCCGTGAGTTCGACCGCGCCCGCCGCATCGAGGGCCGTCCGGTTCGCCCGCAGCGCCGTGACCGTCGCGTCGGCGGGGTCGTGAACCTCGACTGTCACCTGGTCGCTCCCGACGGCGAGGACGCGGTCACCGGCCTCCGAGAACGTCCGCTCGAAGGTGTGGGTCACCGACTCGCCGGGGTCGATCGGGCCAGACTCGGAGGCGACCACGACGTCGTCGACGGCGAAGGGGATCTCGTAGGTGGTGGCGACGCCGCCGGCGTTGGTCACGTTCGCGACGACGGAGACGGTCTCGTCGGTGTAGACACGATAGGTGGGGCCGTCGCTGTTGGGACCGTCGGGCCGGACGGGGGTGAGCGAGCCGTTGCGGTAGGGGCCACCGACCGCCACCGCGTCGGCGCCGCCGGCGTAGCCGACGGAGACACGCGCGGGCGTCGTAGCGAAGACCTCCTCGTGGGTCGCTCGCGACCACATCTGTGGCACCTCGGGCGTCGTCGCGAAGCGTCGATACGCGGAGGCGACCGACGCACCACCGGCGTCAAGAAACGCCGCGTTCAGCGTCGCCGACCCGACGGGTTCGGGGAACGAGTTCAGCCGCGAGAACACCGTCTGGAGCGACCGCTCGCTGTCGGTCGCGACGCGGATCCGCCGGTCGAGGTCACCGGCGACCAGCGCGCCTTTCCAGTAGTTGGCGGCGTTGGCCCACGTCGCGGGTGTCGAGAGGACGGCGCTGCGCTGGGGCGGTGACTCGCCGCGCCCGAGGAACGGCCCCAGGTCGCTCAGCGGCGCCAGCCCCTGCTGGACCGCCAGATGCGCCCCGTAGTAGGTCGCCATGGCTTCGACCGTCCACCGAGTCGCGCTCGTCGTCTCGTACCCCTGTCTCGTGTGGACGTACTCGTGCAGCCAGGTGTTCTCGATGGTGTCCAGCACCTCGGCGTCCCGGACGTACATGTCGGCGTCGCCGTACTGGAGACCCCGAACTCCCCACTCGACGGCGGTCGTCGGCGCCGCGAAGGCCGTGACGCGGTCGTCGCGGTCGCCGACGCGCAACTGGTTCGCGGCCGTCGCGAGCGTGTCCAGCACCGCGTCGGGCGACTCGGCGAGGGTGGCCCGTTCGGGCACGACCAGTCGGAACTCCTGGCCGTGGGCGCTGCGCTCGTAGGTGTCGAAGGCGCCCATGTAGACCATCCAGTCGCCCGCCGTCCCGGTACCGGCCGTCTCGACCGTCCGGGAGAGGTCGACGGGGTCGCCCCCGCGCCAGCCCCACGTCGTCGAGACCGGCGGCCGTTTGAACAGCGCCCACTCGCCGGCGTCGACGAAGAGATACCGACCGTCGGCGCCCTCCGGTCCGACCAGTTCACGCGTCTCGTTGACCGCGATCCGGTAGGAGATGGTCGCCGGCGCGGATTTCTCGTCCCACTCGTAGACCGAACCGTTGCGAGCGAACCCGCGCGTGCCCGTGACCGTCGCGCCCTCGGGCACCTCAGTTCGCAGCGTGGTGATCGCCTCCGGGACCGCGTACCGGACAGTCACGTCGATCGAGCCTCGCCGCTCGGGCGTCAGGTGGAATCGCTGGGTCATCGCCAGCGTGGACTCGCCGTTCGCCACCGCCGAGGCCGTCCCCGTCACCGACGCGTGCCCGCCCGTCGCGGTCACGGTCGCGCTCGCCGACGATGGCGCGGCAGCGAGCTGAGTCCGCGCTCGTGTGTCGGCAAAGCCGTCGGACGCGGTCTGTTGCGACGGCCCCGTCGCGTCGGCGGGCGGGGTCGCGTTCGACTGCGCCGTCGCGTCGGCGGGCCTGAGCGTCGACGCGCCGACGACGCCCGTTCCGGCCAGCGTCGCGCCGACCACCAACACGGCCAGCGCGGCCGCGACGGTGCGGCCCGCGCCCTGTGAAACCATACCCGGCGTTGGGAGAGAACGCCCTTAACGCGTTCGTCCCCAGAAGCCGCTCGCCGGTTCCGGGTGTGACGGACCGACTGACCGACCACGTGCGGTTGGCGCGCGCCGTCGCGACCTCCGTGTCGCGACGGAGCCGCGCGAGGGATGAGCGAACGCGGTGTGTGAGCGAAGAGGCTGGGGAGGTGTGAG
>Ga0207755_100328_pt1 | contig 24933 bp, 24 predicted proteins | sample A23P2SouthBayCA_FD_187734 | JGI IMG/M metagenome (GOLD analysis project Ga0207755, IMG submission 187734) | Aerobic enrichment media microbial communities from Bioluminiscent Bay, La Parguera, Puerto Rico - A23 P2 (SPAdes) | ecosystem: Environmental > Aquatic > Marine > Unclassified ...
GTCATCGCGACGATGAGCAGCCAGATCGTGCCCGCCGCCCAGTTCACGCCCGTCGCGAGCGTCGCCGTCCTGTTCTTCACCGGCGCGGCGTTGCTCGTCTCGAACCTCTACGGCGTCCCGGCCTCGACGTCGATGACGGCCGTCGGCGCGATCGTCGGGTTGGGGCTCGCGTCGGGCACGCTCAATCGAGCGCTCATGTTCCTCATCGTCTCGGCGTGGGTCGTCGCGCCGCTGGTGAGCTTCGCCATCGGACTCGTCGTCGGACGCTACCTCTACCCGTACCTCGACCGCTACGTCGCGTTCACGAAGTTCGACCTGCACTTCGTCCAGGTCGACCGCTCGGGGGCGATCCCGCGCCCGTACGTCAATCCGAACGCCACCGCGCGGGACGTCGCGGGGTCGCTCTCGGTGATCGTGATCGCCTGCTACATGGCGTTCTCGGCCGGGGCGTCGAACGCCGCGAACGCCGTCGCCCCCCTCGTCGGGAGCGGGGGCGCGCTCACCGTCGACCAGGGCGTCGTGCTCGCCGTGGTGGCGTTCGGCCTCGGGAGTTTCACCATCGCGCGCCGCACCCTCGCGACGGTCGGCGACGACATCACCGAACTCCCGATTCTCGCGTCCCTCATCGTCTCCCTCGTCGGCGGAACGGTCATCACCGTCCTCTCCTACCTCGGCATCCCCGCGAGCCTCGCGGTCAGCACGACGTCCGCGATCATCGGGCTCGGCTGGGGCCGGGCGAGTCGCGCGGCGACGCTCGCGGAGTTAGCGACGCCGACCACCGACCCGGCCGACCTGGAGGTCGCCACGGGCGCACTGCTCACCTCCCGGGCCGAAGACGCCCCCGCGAGCCCGACCATCGGGGACGTCGCGCGAGCCGAACGCGCCGCGGAGAAATCAGAGGAGATCCCGGACGTGCCGGACATCGGTGCGGAGGGGCCGGCCGAGCTCGACGAGCCGAGCCTCTTCGACTCGGCGGCGGCCAAGCGTATCGTCACGCTGTGGGTGTTGACGCCATCGCTGGCCGTCGCCGTCTCCTATCCGGTGTTCACGCTGCTGCTGTGAACGTCGGTCGACGACACGGCGCTCCGCTATCGGGACGCGCACCCGTGCGTCGAACGCGCGAACGTCACCGCGGTGCGAACGCATTTCGGCCGTCCCCGTCGAAGACGGACGCATGGCTCGGACAGCAGTGATCGCCGGTGTCGGTCCCGGAATCGGGGCGTCGCTCGCGCGAAAATTCGCCGCTGAGGGGTGTCGGGTCGCGTTGTTCGCGCGCTCGACGGAGTACATCGAGGACCTGGCGGCCGGCCTGCCAGACCCCGGAGAGGGGCTGGCGGTCACGGTCGACCTCACGGACACGGACGCGATCCGGGACGGGTTCGAGACGGTTCGGGAGGAGTTCGGTTCCGTGGACGTGCTCGTGAATCACGCGAGCGCGGCGTCGTGGACGGGACTGATGGACAGCAGCGTCGAGGAGTTCGAGCGCGCGTGGGCGGTGAACGGGCGCGGGGCGTTCGTCTGCTCGCAGGAAGCCGTCGGCGACATGCTCGACGACGAGGGCGGGACGGTCATCTTCACGGGCGCGACGTCCGCGGTCCGCTCGCGTGGCGGTGCGATCGGGTTCACGGCGGCGAAGTTCGCGGCGCGCGGGATGGCGATGGACATCGCCCAGGAGTACGGCGGCGAGGGCGTGCACGTCGCGCACGTCGTCATCGACGGCCAGATCGGTGGGTCGGGCGCCGAAGAGCGATATCCGGAGCGCGACCCCGAGACGTTCCTCGACCCGGAGCGGATGGCCGAGACGTACTGGCACCTCGTCACGCAGGACGACCCGAGCACCCAGCCGTTCGAAGTCCACGTCACGAACGGCCCGCAGACCACCGAATTCCTCTAGAGGACGGTCGTCACTCGCGTGTCGGTCGCTTCGCTCCCCCGCTCGTATTCCGAGGGCCCGCTCCGCTCGCCCCCGTGTGCCCGGCGACGGGGAGCGGCTCGTCGGGCTCGGCGAGGTGGTCGAGGTCGCTCTGCGAGAGCGAGGGGGTGGCGTCGACGGCGGACTAGGGGACGGCACGCGTCGCGGATACCGATATATGCGTCCGACGTCGGCCGGAACGGTCGATCTCACGCGCGATGACTACCTCTCGTGTCCCGCCGCCCGACGAGAGGATTTGATATAGCGACATAAGATATATGGCTGTTCGCCGTTGCCGCCCCCGACTCCTGTGGTGTTTGGTTGTCCCACCCAGACAACGACGGAACATAAATGATAGAGGATTCTATAGGACGCTTCTATCCACTCAGAACGAGGACCTTAGAATCACCGACGATCCGGCTCTCCCGATGGGTCGCGTACGCGACTGCACGCGGCGGAAGACGCTTGCGACGGAGCGACGGGACTCCACGGGGCGATTCATCGGAACAACGCGGACGTTCTGCCGTGTAGACGCGACCATCAACGCTAGAACAACTCCACTCGCTCGGGCGGGTGCAGTCGATGCCGGAAAAAGACGAACGCCCGGTCGTCGATGTGGCTGAGGACCAGGCGATGACAGACGCCGACCAGTGGGATGGACGCCGCGTGGGCCGTATCGCGAGAGCTGGGGTGCACGACGGAAGCCCCCTTCGACGCCGTCGAGTTAGTGACTCGGCCCGCCGCTAGTGGTTCAACACGGCCCGATGCAGCGCTCGATAACCGGATTCGCAACCTCCGGCCCGAGCCATCGAGGCGGCACAGACCGAATCGGTCGTGGGGTATTATTACGCCCGCCGGAGTTCACCTCGAACATGTCAGAATGGAGCGTTCGCGAGTTGGAGGAGACGCTGGGATTCCGAGTGCCGGCACACTGGGACCGACGATACGTGAAGAATCTCGACGAGCTGAGCGCGCCCGAGTACGAGGTGGTGGTCGAGGAAGACGTCGAGGTTCCGGCTCGGAACGGCGAGACGATTTGCGTCGACGTCTTCCGACCGGACGCGTCCGACGAGGCGTTCCCCGGCCTCGTCGCCATCGCGGGGTACGGGAAGAGCTCGCAGTCGGTCGACATCCCGCCGCAGCCGTTCGAGTCGCACGTCTTCGATCACACGATCGAGGCGGGCGACATCGAGTTCTTCGTCGAGCGCGGCTACGCGTTCGTCATCGCGGACCCACAGGGGATCGGAAAGTCCACCGGCGAGTGGCACGGCGCATACTCGAAACAGGAACAAGAAGACGGCTACGACGTCGTCGAGTGGACGGCCGAACGGGAGTGGTGCGACGGGAAGGTCGGCATGAGCGGGATCTCCTACTACGGGTTCCTCCAGATGCTCGTCGCGGGCGAGCAACCACCGCACCTCGAGGCGATCATGCCGATCGAGGCGTGCGACGACCACTATCGGCACACCTACCGCGGCGGCGTGCTGGAGCCGTTCTACTTCGACATCGAGAGCACGATCACGTTCAACAACCCGGTTCCCAAGTCGTACCTCCTCTACGACGAGGAGGAACTGGAGTCGATGATCGCGTCGCGACTCGAGGACCAGGAGATCCGTAACAACTCCTATCTCGTGAAGGTGCTCACGACGCGTCCCCCGACGGCCCACCCGTTCTTTTTCGACGTCCTGTTGCACCAGTACGACGGCGAGTTCTGGCAGGAGAAGTCGGCGAAGGAGAAGTACGAGGACATCGAGGTGCCGGTGTATCTCGCCGACCCGTGGGCGACGTACGGCCGGTACTCGGACTCCGTCTTCACCGCGTTCACGGACGAGAACCTGGACGTGCCGAAGAAGGCGACCGTCCTGGAGTCACACCACGACGCCCGCTTCCCGTACCGGGAGGCCAGCGAGGAGATGCTGCGGTGGTACGACCACTGGCTCAAGGGGGTCGACACTGGGCTCTTCGACGAGCCACCGATGAAGCTCAATATCCAGGGGACGGGAACGTACCGATGGGAGGAAGAGTGGCCGCTCCAGCGGACGGAGTGGCGAGAGCTGTATCTGAACCGGTTTGGCGAACTCAGTGAGACGCCGGAGCGCGACCCGGACCTCCCGTCGGACCCGCTGGTCCACCGCCCTCCGACCGTCACGACCGAGGAGCCCTCGCTCTCGTACGAGACGGACCCGCTCACGGAGCCGCTCGAGGTGACCGGCCCGCTGGCGCTCAACCTCCACGCGTCAGTCGACTCCGAGGACGCTCAGTTTATCGTGAAGCTCTGGGACGTCGACGCGACCGGCGATCGGCGCCTCGTGACGCAGGGCCGATTGAAGGCGTGCTTCCGCACGCTCGAGGAGGCGGAGTCCGAGCCGTGGAAGCCAGTACACGACTTCACGGAGCAGGATCCGGTCGACCCCGAGGAGGTATACGAGTACGCGATCGGATTCATCCGCACGTCCTACGTCTTCGGGGCGGGCCACCGCCTCGAACTCGAGGTGAAGACGATGGACCCGCAGAACGTGATGAAGTCCACGAAGGGCGATCACCTCGGCCCCGTCCCGAACTACGAGGAGATCCGATACGACCTCTACCGAGACGGCGAGCACCGCTCCCACCTCCTCCTGCCGGTGGTGCCGGAGTCGGACGACGACGCGTGGGTGCAGTCGCTCTGAGCGGGCGCGCCCGCGCTCGACGAATCCTACCTCGGAGCGGTCGTTACCGCCCGTGAGAGGGCCGATTCTCGGCATCGGTCGCTCCGCCGCACGCTTCATCCGTATCTGAACGGGCCCCCCTGGGGGGACCACAACTTATTTGCCCCCTTGCCGTGGTGGCTGTGTACATGGGACAGTCAGCGGTACTAACAACGGTAGGACTACTCATCGACGGGCTCGCCCAGGGGATGCTGTTCGCCCTGCTCGGCCTCGGGATAACACTCGTTTTCGGCCTCGGCGGGATCCTAAACCTCGCCATCGGCGTCTTCGCCGTGATCGCCGTACTCGTGGTCAGCGCCGTGCTCGGCATCGTCAGCAACATCGCCGTCGCGCTCGCGGTGAGCATCCTCGTCGTCGTCGCGCTCGGACTCGCGGTCGACCGGAGCGTCCTCAGCCTCGTCTACCGCTCGGAAGGCAACGAGCGCGAACTCCTCGGGATCTTCGTGACGCTCGGGCTGGCGACCTTCATCGACGGATTCCTCTACATGAGATTCCCGTCGGGCTACTCGGTCCCGTGGCCGGTCGACTCGTTCAACATCGGTGGTGTCTTCATCCGGAGCCAGTCGCTGGCCGTGCTCGCCGTCTCCGTCGTCGTCGTCGTCCTCGTCTACGTGTTCCTCGAACGCACGTACCTCGGCAGCGCGGCTCGCACCGTCATGCAGGATGAAACGGGCTCGATGTTGTGCGGGATCAACCCCCGGCGCATCCGCAGTCTCGTCTTCGTTCTCAGCGTCGTGATCGCCGCGATCACGGGCATCCTCTACAGTCTCACGTACAGCGTCAGCGTCTCCACTCAGTTCGACCTCGCCATTAACGCCGTCATCGTCTCGATCGTCGGAGGCGTCACGAACGTCACCGGAACCGTCGCTGCCGGCCTCTTCCTGGGGGTGCTCTTCACGTTGGCGAACGCGTGGATCGGCTCGTTCGTCGCCAACATCGTCGTGTTCCTCGTCACAGTTGGCGTTCTGGTGACCAAATCGGAGGCCCTCGCATGAACTGGGATCGCGACCGAATCTTCCTCGCGACCATCGTGCTCGCGCTGATCCCGCCGGCGATCTTCTACAACTCGTACATCGCCCGCGTCTTCGTCATCGTCCTCGTCTTCGCCGTGATGGCGATGGGACTCAACATCGTCTTCGGCCACACGGATCAGCTGTTCCTCTTCAGCGGTGCGCTGATGGGGACCGGCTCGTACACGACCGTGCTCCTCGCGAGCGCGATGGGGCTGCCGGTGTGGGCGACGCTGTTCGTCGGCGCGCTCGTTGCCGGCGTCGTCGGCGGCGCCGTCTGTTACGTCGCCGCGCGCCAGCGCCTCTCCGTGCTCGTGATCGCGATTCTGACCCTCGCTCTCCAGCTATCGTTCTTCCAGTTCGTCTCCGGCGCGTCGGGGATCACCGGCGGCACCAGCGGACGCAACGTGAGCGGGTTCAACCTCCAGTTCATCGCGGACGCACTCCCGCTCCCCCAGTACACCTCACTCTACTACGTCCTCGTCGTCGTCTTCCTCGCCACCGCGCTCCTCTACTACTACATCCGAAACTCGCGCTTCGGACTCGCGTTCGGCGCGATCCGACAGGACGAACTCGCCGCGGAGGCGCTCGGCATCGACGTCATCCGATACAAGACGATCGCCGGGTTCGTCGGCGCGTTCCTCATCGGCTTCGCGGGGCCGTTCTACGTGGCGCTGAACAGCTACGTCATCCCCTCGATGTTCACCTTCGCGGCGGTGGACACCCTCATCCTCATCATGCTCCTACTGGGCGGCCTCCGAACGATGTTCGGGCCCCTCGTCGGCGCACTCATCCTCACCTACGTGAACGAGCAGTTGCAGTCCGCCGGCCAGTGGGGGCCGGTCATTCTCGGATTCCTCCTCATGGCCCTGTTCCTCTTCTTCCGGCAGGGAATCGTCCGCTTCCTCGCGAACACCGTGCGCGAGCGGACGGACCTCGCAGAGCGAGTCAGGCGGATGCAGTCGGACTGACCTCGGCTCCGGGGCAGGAAAGATTTAATAACCTACTCGTCAACTGCCTATTGTACACCTTCGACCATGAGAGATTCCAACAGGCGGAACTTCCTGAAAGTAGCCGGTGCCGGTACCACGATGGGACTCCTCGCGGGATGCGCCGCGAGCCAAGGCGGAAACGACGACAGTTCGAGTTCGAGTTCGAGTTCGAGCGGCGACGGGAGCAGCGGCGGTAGCTCCGACCCCATCGTGATCGGTGAACTCGCGATGTTGACGGGGCCGTTCGCGGCGGACGGGGCCCGCCAACACCGCGGTCTGCAGTTCGCCATCGACCGAATCAACCAGAGCGGCACGCTCGACCGAGAGCTCAAACTCAAGTCCGTCGACACCGGATCGAACGCGCAGAAGGCGGTGAACGCGTTCACGCGCATGATCGAGCAGGACGACATCATCGCCGCGGTGGGTCCTGGATCGAGTAAGGTCGGCATCCAGACGTCGCGCGTCGCCGAGGATAGGGGCGTCCCGCTCCTGCTCTTCGCCGCAGGCGGCGTGTCGCTCTCGAAGAGCAACAAGTACACGTTCCGGATCGGACTCCCGCCCATCTCGATGGACGCCAAGGCGCAGGCGCAGTGGATCGGGGAGGACAAGAACCTCCAGAAGGTCGGCGGCATCGTCGAGTCCGCGGTCTGGGGGCAGGGCTTCAAGAAGGCGCTTTCCGAGAACCTGCCCGACAACGTCGAGTTCGTCTCGAAGGACGCACCGATCACGCAGACGGACTTCACGTCCTACCTCCGGAACATGCCGAAGGACGTGGACGTCTTCACGGGGAGCGGTCACCCGGTCGGCCTCGACACGATGTACCAGCAGGCGTACAGCCTCGGGTTCGACCCGAAGGCGTTCCCGGCCGCGATCGAGCCAGCGTCGGTGAGCTACGACACCATCGGTGACGGGGTGTTCAAGACGTTCGCGCCGTTCTACAACGTCGACTTCACCTCGGACAAGTACAAGTCCGTCGCGAGCGACTACTACGATGCCAACGGAGAGTTCTTCGACAACCCCGACGCCTGCGGGTACGTCTCCGCGAAGTGCATCGAGGAAGCCATCGCGACCTCCGGCGACGTCTCTCGGGACGGGGTCAGCAAGGGGATGCGGAACATGAAACTGGACACCGTCTTCACCGCACCGCTCCAGTACACGGACTGGTGCGAGTTCGATGGCGTCGTCCAGACGTACTACAAGTTCGAGGAGAAGACGCCGTCGTACAACCCCGACCTCGACTTCACGCTCACGCCCGCGTTCCGTTCCGATCCGCTCTCCCCGCCCGAGCCGTCGGAGTAACTCGACCGACGGAAAGCGACCACCTTCTTTCGACCGCTACACCGCGAGAGCGACGCCTCATACGTCGGTGCGTATTGTAGAACGAGCCGAGAGCGGAGCCATGGCGCGCCCCGTTCGAACAACGTGACGGCACGGATCAGTCGAAGCGAGCGAGAGGGCCGCGGTTGGTCTACGTGCTGCCGCGGAGGTAGGCGTCGACGACGTGCTCGCTCTCGAGCATCTCCTCGCCCGTCCCCTCCGAGACGATGCGGCCGTTCTCGAGGAGGTAGGCGCGATCCGCGAGTGCGAGCGCGCGGTCGACGTGCTGTTCGACGAGAAGGACCGTGATGTCGTCGCTGATGGACTCGATGGTCTCGAAGACCTGCTCGACGAGTTGCGGAGCGAGCGCGCCGGACGGTTCGTCGAGCGCGAGGATGCGCGGCTGCGACATGAGCGCGCGGCCGATGGCGAGCATCTGCTGTTCGCCGCCACTGAGCGTGCCCGCGTCCTGATCGCGGCGTTCCTCGAGACGGGGGAACATCTCGTAGACGTCTTCGAGGGTGTCCTCGAACTGCTCGCGTTGAGTGTACGCGCCCATACGGAGGTTCTCTCGGACGCTCATGTCCCCGAAGAGGTTCCGGGCCTCGGAGACCTGCACGAAGCCACGCCCGGTGATCTCGTGGGCCGACATCGACGTGACGTCTTCGCCGAACAGCCGAATCTCCCCGTCGCGCGGCTGGAGGACTCCGGAGATGGTCTTCAGGAGCGTCGTCTTCCCGGCGCCGTTCGGGCCGATCACGCTCACGATAGAGTCGTCCTCCGTAACCTCCATCGAGAGGTCCCAGAGCACTTGCAGATCGCCGTACGCGACGTCGATGTCGTCGACCTCGACGACGCTCATTCCGCCACCTCCTGCTCCCGCTCACCGAGATACGCCTCCGCGACGTGCGGATCGTTCTGTACCTCCTCCGGGGTCCCGTCCGCGATCTTCTCGCCCTGGTTCAACACGATCACACGCTCTGTGGCGCCCATGATCGCGTCCATGATGTGCTCGATCCAGAAGACGGAGATGTCGAGTTCGTCGCGCACGCGGACGAGCGTCGCGGTGAGGTTGTCGAGTTCGCTGGGCGTCAGCCCGCTCCCGATCTCGTCGACGAGGACGAGGTCGGGTTCCGCCGCGAGGCTCCGTGCGAGTTCGACGAGCTTCCGGTCCATGAGGTTGAGTTCTCCCATCTCTGTGTCTTCGTCGTGACCGATTCCGACGAAGTCGAGATACTCGCGGGCGCGCTCGCGCGCCTTCGCGCGATTGAGATTGTCCGTGTTCCCGAAGAGCGCGCCGACGACGGTGTTCTCGATGACGGTGTCCTCGTTGAAGGTCCGGGGCGTCTGGAAGGTGCGCGTGATCCCGAGGCGTGCGATCTCGTGGGGTTTCCGGCCGGTGATGTCCGTTCCGTTGAACGTGATCGAGCCTTCGGTCGGCGGATTGACCCCGGTGAGCGTGTTGAACAGCGTGGTCTTCCCAGCGCCGTTCGGCCCGATGAGGCCGACGATCTCGCCGTCGGCGATCTCCAGGTCTACCTCGTCGACTGCCGTGAGTCCGCCGAACCGTTTGGTAACGTTGGTGGCTGTTAGCATATCCTATTGTCGCGGGGAGTAGGTAATAAATCGTGGGGTTGCGAGCCACCCGCCGCCCGGACCACGAGGTGCCGTGGAACCGAGTAACCGATGGCTTGATGCATCATCACGATAATCGTTGCCATATGTCAGACCTGTTAGCTGGCAAAACCGCCGTCGTCACCGGCGGATCGAGCGGAATCGGACGAGGAATCAGTCTCGCGCTCGCGCGCGAAGGTGCCGACGTCGTGGTCGCGGACCTCCAAGAGGCGCCGCGGACCGGCGACACGACGCCGACCGTCGAAGCCATCGAGGAACGGACGGACGCCGACGCGGAGTGGGTCGAGACGGACGTCACCGACATCGACAGCCTCAGAAACGCTGTCGACCACGCCGAGGCGTGGGGCGGCATCGACGTGATGGTGAACAATGCGGGTATCACCGGGGGCTCGGACTTCCTCGACGCCGACGAAGACGACTACTACCGGATCACGGACGTGAACCTGAAGGGCGTCTACTTCGGCTGCCAGGCCGCGGCCGAGCGGATGGTCGCGAACGGCAGCGGCTCGATCATCAACATCTCGAGCACGGGCGCGGATCGCGGCTTCGAGGAACCGGGGGCGACGCTCTACTGCGCGACCAAGGGCGGCGTCCGCTCGATGACGTGGGCGCTCGGTGAGATCCTCGGCCCCGAGGTCCGCGTGAACGCCATCCAGCCCGGCTTCACCGGTGAGACCGGCCTCGCGGCCGACAACCACGACGCCGAGGCGGAGGCGGAGCGCGCCGCCGAGACAGCGATGGGGCGTTCCGGGCGACCGGAAGACCTGGGGAACGCCGCGGTCTTCTTCGCGAGCGACCTCTCCTCGTACATCACCGCGGAATCGCTGCTCGTCGACGGCGGCTGGGTCCACACGGGCGGCCCCTAGACGCAGGCGGTCGAATCGCGCTCACGGCCGAACCAGTACCTTCATCTCGTCGTTCGAGGGATCGACGAGGCGCTCGAAGCCGTCCTCGACGATATCCTCGAGCTCGATCCGCGACGTCACGAGGAGTTCCGGGTCGAGCGTCCCGTCCGCGAAGTTGCGGGCTGTCACGCCCGCCTCGTCCGTCGCGCGCGGCCCCGCGTGGAACGCCGCGGACCCGTTCACGGTGACCTCTCGGGTCACGACGTCGAACGGATCGATCGCCGCACGCTCCTCGAAGAGGCTGACGACGGTCACCCGACCCCCCGAGCGCGTGCACTCGATCGCCTGGTTCAACGTCGGTTCGATGCCGGCGACCTCGAAGGCGATGTCCACGCCGCCGAGGTCCGCCGTGATTCGTTCGACGGGATCCGTCTCCGTCGGGTCGATGACGCGGTCGGCGCCGACGCGCTCGGCGTACTCGCGTCGCGCGTCTCGCGGCTCGGAGACGTACACGGGGGCGGCGTTCGCCGCGAGCGCGGCCTGGATGACCATGTTGCCGATGGGGCCGCCGCCGAAGACGGCGACCGAGTCGCCCGCCGAGAGGTCGGCCTGATGGATTGCGTGGAGGCCGACGCTGAACGGCTCGACGAGTGCGGCGAGTTCCGCGGGGAGCGAGTCGGGGACGGGGACGACCTTCTCCGCGGAGACGACGACGTTCTCCGCGAAACCACCGTTCTTCGAGAGGCCGACGAAGCCGCCGTTCTCGCAGAGGTGGTACGCGCCGCGCACGCAGTATCGGCACGATCCACACCAGACGATCGGGTTGACGGCGACCGTCGTGCCGACCTCGAGGTCGACGTCTCGGCCGGTCTCAGCGATGGTCCCTCCGATCTCGTGGCCGATAGTGAAGGGGAGGGTCGCGCCCGTGACGGGGTGGGCCTCGGTTGGAATAGTCATCGGTCCGGCCTCGTACTCGTGGAGGTCCGAGCCACAGATACCGGTCGCGGCCACGTCGATTCGGACGTCGTTCGGGCCGATCGGATCTGGTTCGACGTCCTCGACACGAACGTCTCCGGCACCGTAGTATCGTGCTGCTCTCATGTATTTGTACTCGAGAGTGCTTCGCTCGTTCGAATAATAAATCCCGGTGCTTACCGGGATAGCCGCTGGTTGCGGGTGCGTCGACGCGGCGGCGAGGCGCCCCGAGTCGGACGCGACGCTACTGCGACGACGTCCCGAAGGGACTCGGAGACCCGGGTGCGATGCGGCTCGACTGTTCGCTGTGGGCCTGCTCGCGCTTTCGCTGGCCCTCCTCGGTGATCATCTCGTCAGACCACTCCATTCCGTCGTCGAAGTTCACGCGGACGCTCTCGACGGACGGCAGCGAGCCGACCTCCTCGTCGGCGCCGTCGATGAACGCCGGGAGCATCATGCAGTGCGGCGAGGTCACGCGGAGGTCGACGGTGACGTGCGAGCCGTCGATGTCGATCTCGTCGACCAGTCCCATCTCGACGATGCTGAGGTTCGAGCCGTTGGCCTCGCTGCACGGGTCGATGATCCGATCGAGGCGGTCGCGTACGTCCGCTTCGGTTGGGGAGTCGCTCATGATCACACGATGCTGTCGGGGTCGACCGACGTGGTGGTCCACGCCGCCGCCTTCCCGTCCTCGGCGACCGTCTGACTGAACTCGTCGTCACCGAGCTCCGAACGGGCCTCCTCGACGTCGAGGCCACGGAGGTCGGCGTAGTTCTGGCCGAGGACCTTGCGCTTGTCCTCGTCGGTGATCTGAGGGAGTTTCCCGCCGAGGCCCTTGTCGCGGGCTTCGTCGGAGAACTCGAAGTCGCGGAACGCTTCGAGTTGGACCTGCGGGTGGAACGCGACGGCTGCGGAGGACCAGTACATCTGGTCGTAGGCCGACGGGCCGGCGACCTTGATGAGCTCCGCGAGGGTGTCCTCGAAGACCGCGGGGTTCCCGGCGCAGAGGATGCCGAGCGCCTCCATGCAGACGTGGACGTTCGGGAAGCGAGCGAGCTGCCACGCCGTCTCCTCGGTGAACGCCATGCCGCCGTGAACGATCGAGAAGTCGATCTCCGGGAAGTTCTCAGCCGGCATGTCGACGTCGCCCGGACGGTACGGGTCCTGCGGGACCGGTCCGAACGGCACGGCCTTGTGGACGGAGACGAGGTCGAGGCCGAGTTCGAGGGCCTTCTCGAAGACGGGATAGGCGACGTCCTCGTCGTCCATCAGCCAGTATTCGTGGCTGTTCTCCGTCCAGCTCGACGGGTAGAGCTTGAGGCCGGTCGGGTCGAACCACTCGACCTGCTTCTCGAGTTCCTCCTCCCAGTCGTCCGAGAGCGGGTCGATGGTCGCGAAGGTGTCGAAACGCTGGGGCCACTGCTCCATCACCTCGGCCGCATGCTCGTTCGCACAGAGGCCGTCGTTGAACGCGTAGAGCGGGAGCGGCTGGAACGTGGCCATGTCGGTGTCGCTCTCGTAGAACAGCTGGTTGGCCAGGTCCTCGGGAGACCAGTTCCGCATGAAGGCGTCTCGCGTGATGAACTTCCCGTCGTCGATTCCGGGGACTGCGACGGCAGAGGCCTGATAGATCATCTCCCGGATGGCCTCCGCGTGGCGGGCGTTGTAGTAGTTCTCCTCGGTGAAGTTGTACGCGTGGACGACCGCGTCGTAGACGAACGTTTCCTCGAGATCTAGCATCCGAGGGATACCTCCTCGCTCACGACGGGGCGTCCGCTGACGTCACGTTCAGTGGTATTGGTTGGCATTGCCATATGAGGTGTGGGGACGTTCCTATTTAATATTTAGGCCGGGTGTGCTCGGGAACTGCGGCGCCCGCCGACGGGGGGTGCCCGGTAGCTTTATCTATGTCTTCGCGAATGCTTTCAACCGGAACTATGGCAGGCGACACTATCGACGTACTCGGCTCTCACTGGACGCTAGCGGGCGACGCTGAACCGATTCCGTCCGATCCGGACGTGTCCGAGGGGCGTCAGTGGAGCCGGTGGGACTTCAGGGACCGAGTGGAGAAAGCCGCGGAAGTAGGGTATACCGGGATGGGAATCTGGTACAGCGAACTGGAGCACGTCCTGGAGAGTCGGACGCTCGAGGAGATGAAGGAGATCTTGGACGAGAACGGGATCGAGGACATCGAACTCGAATTCCTGAACTTCTGGTTCCTCGACGAGGACGACGAGCGCCGCCGGGACGAAGCCGGGACGCGCGCGCTGCTCCTCGAGGCCGCCGAGGTGTTCGACGCTCACCACCTGAAGGTCGGAAACATCCCAGGGACCCCCGCCGAGCCGGAAGTGGTCAAGGCGTCCTTCGAGGAACTCTGTGCGGAGGCGGCGGAGAGCGGCACGAAAGTGGGATACGAGATCATTCCCTTCGACCCGAACGTCACCTCGATCGAAGAAGCGCTCTACGTCGTGGACGAGCCGGAGAACGGCGGTCTCGTCCTCGACGTCTGGCACATGGAGAAGATGGGGGTGGACTACGACGAGATCCGTGAGATTCCGGCCTCGAAGATCATCGGCGCCGAGATCAACGACGGCTTCTGGAACACGGGCGAGTCGCTCGAGCACGAGGTCGTGAACATGCGGACGCTGCCCGGCGAGGGCGAGTTCGACGTGCGGGGCTTCGTCGAGGCGGTCCGGGACACCGGCTACGACGGCTGCTGGGGCGTGGAGGTCCTCTCCGAGGAACTGCGGGAGCTCCCGATGGACGAGCTCTACGTGCGCGCGTACGATTCGGCCCTGTCGGTGTTGTAGTCGGGCATCGAAACGCCCGCAAGGCGGTGGGAGAGCGAAACTGCACCCGAACGACCGGGAATCGAGCCGGTGACGGTCCGTCTGAGTTCGCTTTTGCGGTACGTCCAGCGGTTGCGCTCGGACGCCAATGATAATAATCGATAGTGAGATTTATCACACCGGAGGGTGATGGTCTGAGTGGTCATCGCATGACAAACCTACAAGACACCATAGATTCGACAGACGACCTCGTTCAGACGTTCCGAGACATGGACCTGGAGGAGTCCATCTGGGATTACCCGGACAAGCCGTACGACTTCCCGAAGGAGTTCACCCACTGGATCCGAGAGCAGCGCGCCTGGCGCGAGTCGGCGGCCCTCATCGACCAGTCGTACCACATGGCGAACATGGCGGTCACGGGGTCGCACGAGGACGCCGTCGACCTCTTCGAGAGCCTGGCCGTGAACTCCTTCGAGGACTGGCGCACGGGCGAGGCGCCGAAGGCGAAGCAGTTCATCGCCTGCAACCCGGACGGCTACCTCATCGGCGACTGCATCCTCTTCTGGCTCGAGGAAGGGCGCTACCTCATGGTCGGCGAGGAGCCGACGCACAACTGGGTTCAGTACCACACTGAAACGGGCGACTACGACCTCGAGTCGGAGTTCATCTACAACCCGATCGGCCCGAGCGACCCGACGTACTTCCGCTTCGAAGTGATGGGGCCGGACGCGATGGACCTCATGGACGACGTCGTCGACGGTGGCCTCCCCGAGATCCACTTCTTCCAGATGACGGAGTTCTCCATCAACGGCGTCGACGTCTACGCCGTCGGTCACCAGATGACGAGCGAGAAGGGAATCGAGTTCTTCGGTGACTACGACCACCACGACGAGATCCACGAGTTGCTCCACGAGGAGGGCGAGAAGTACGACCTCCACCAGGTCGGCAACAAGGCGTACGTCACGACGGGGATCGAACTCGGCTGGATCCCGCTGGCCGTCCCGGCGGTCTACGACCACCCGGATATGCAGGACTACCGCGACTGGCTCTCGGAGGAGAGCCTCGAAGCCAACCTCTCGATAGGGGGGAGCTTCGTCGCTGACGACATCACTGACTACTACGCGACGCTGGGCGGAATGGGCTACTCGCACATCCCTAAGTTCGACCACGACTTCGTCGGCCGGGAGGCGATCGAGGGGACCCTGGAGGAACCCGACCAGAAGAGAGTCACGTTCATCTTCGACGACGAGGACGTGATGCGCATCCAGAACTCCATCTTCCGTGACGGCGACAACTACCGGTTCATGCAGATTCCCGACGTCGCCTTCCAGGCCTGTCTCTCGCGCCACGACGAGGTGTTGATCGACGGCGAGCACGTGGGCATCTCGAAGCACCCCGCGTTCAGCTACAACGAGCACGAAGCGGCCGCCCTCGGCTGGATCGACGCCGAGCACGCCGAACCCGGGACGCGGGTCAGCGTGCTCTGGGGCGACCCGGACACCGCGAAGACCCAGGTCGAACCCCACGTCGTGACGGACATCCAGGCGACTGTCATGCCCGCGCCGTACATGAAGACCGATCGGGAGGATATGTAGACAAGCGCTCCGGACGCTCCCCCACCGCTCGAATCGCTTCTACACATAACGAGCGCTCCAAACGCTCACCACTACGCTCGAGACGCTTCTACGGGCAACCGGTGCCCCGAACCAGTCCCAGGCCACATTCTGTGCATAACGAACGTGAAGAATACCGAAACGGCGGCGTCAGAGGCCCGTCTATTACACCAATATAGCTGTAATATCTCGGAACGGGGGCGCCCCACGGCGGGCCGGGAGGCGGAATCCGCGGAGACGAGGCGCGTTCACAATGCACACACTGGTGTCGGGGGTGGCCACGTATATATCGAACGTGAAGAGTACCGAAACGGAGGCGACAGGGGCATTATCTATTACACCAATATAACTGTAATGTCGGGGGATGGGGGCGCCCAACAGCCGGTCTGGAGCCGGAATCCGATGGGGGGCCCGTTTACAATACACATACCAACGTTGAGGGGGGACTCAGGCAGGGCGGCCGGGCTGGCGGGTCGATATATCCATAATTATTTTTAGCTCTGGTATCCTATGGCAGGCAAGAATGTCGCCGAAGCAACCACCCGAACCCAAACGCCCCGTCAAAACGGCCGAGCGAGTCGTCAAGTTGTTCGTGGCGTTGCAGGAGAAGGAATTGGCGAAGGTCACGGAACTCGCCGAGGAGTTGAACCTCGCGAAGAGTACGACCTACCACTACCTCGCGACGCTCCAGAAAGAGGGGTACGTCGTGAAAGAGGACGACAAGTATCGGCTCGGTCTGCGGTTCCTGGAACACGCCGTCCACGTGAACAAGCACCTCGGCGTGCTCCCCGCCGTGCGCCCCGTCATCGAGGATCTCGCGGCCGAGACGGGCGAAGCCGTCTGGTTCCTCTTCGAAGAGCACTCGTTTCCGATCTGCCTGAGTCGCGCGCTCGGGGAACGCGGCGTCGTCTCCTTCCGCCAGATCGGGAAATCTGAGCCGAGCACGGCGGGCGGGAAAGCGATCCTGGCGCAGTACCCGGCGGACGAGATCGAACGCGTCGTCACCTTCCTCACGCGGAAACACCCCGAGTACGTCATGCCGGACGTCGACGGCTACGTGCAGGACCTCGAGTCCGTCACCGAGTCCGGATACGCGACGACGGTCGACGAGGTTCACCGCGGCATCTCCTCGGTCGCCCGGCCGGTCGTACAGGACGACTCCGTGATCGGGGCCGTAGAGGTCGCGGGACCAACACACCGCCTCAAGAACAACCTCTGGGACGACCTTCCCGGGATAATCGCGGGAGCCACGAACGACATCGAGATCCGACTCGAGAACACGGATCACCGAGAGCCAGTATTCTGAGCGATAGTCCGTCTGCCCCTATCGACCCGCCCTTCAGGTAGCATTGGGTGACAGCGCCCGCGTAGCCGTGACCACCGGGACGTCGAGCGGCACCACCCGTAATCGAGTGGCCGAAATGACTGCGAAATTCAGTGAGTACACCAGTATCTGAGAGCGTTGGCGACCCGCCTGAGACGCAACCGAAGCGGGTCGCGATTGACGAGACCGCTACCGAGACCAAAGGCAACAGTATTGTTTTAATTCTGCAATTTATACCGATGCGAAACTGAGTCTCGACGCCGAGTTGTTCGGACGGCATGTCAGACATTAGGTGGATGTGTTCCTGCAGTGAATGCGCGAAAAACACGATGTCTCGGAGATCCTGTCTTCCAGGGGTTATTTCGATTACCAGACTGTCCTCGTTCGAGTAGGATTGAACGATCGGAATAGACAAAACCGACCAGGAACGCATCGAGGGTGGTTCTACACGCTCAAAATGCGCATCGAACGCATCCATACTTCGTGGATGAGGTGCCGATCGCGAGAACCAAGAGTATTGTATATTTATAGAATTACTACAACTGGCAAAGACCGCAACAACCTCTTAACGAGGAACGCCGTCTGAATACGGTCTAAGATAATCGTTTGTATTGTAATATTCTTTATTTCAAAATTGATGCTGAGATAGACCGCATATTATATGAAGGCCCGTTCATCGAGGATCGCGAAGAGTGACTCTCGATCGATGCCATTCGGGGACGATTCTGGAAACGTCGTCGGCACATCGCCGGCGGCCCATTCGGCGAACCGCTCGAACGCACTCACAGCACACCTGAAACACGGCGGGTGACGGTGCCCACTCGAAATCCGCTTGGCTACGTGCTGGCCGGTGGCCTCGGGCTCGGACTCCTGGTGGTCGCTGGCATCGTTGCAGTCAGCTACCGTCGTGGATTTGATCGGCAGAGGCTCGAACAACGCGTTCACGAGCTGAGATATTCGGAGTGGATTTCGACAGGGTCGATACCGGACGCATTTACGGAGACGACCATCTCTATCGACTCGTTGGAGGGGTTAGTTGACGTCGCGATTGACACAGACAATCGAGTGATCCACGACGGCGACCATAACGTGTACGTCGTGGTCAGCGGCTCGGCCGTCTACTACTATAGTCCTGACGGGATCCTATTTGCAGAAACTGAATGACGTTTTTCTCGCTGGTCATTGTATCGTCCAGGTCCCCGGCCGCTCAGTGTCAGCAATTAATCAGCGTGTTTGACGAGCGTCACCGCGAGGTCCGACGCATTCCCCTCTCCGTCTCGCTGTCGCGGATGAGTCCGGGTTGCCACCCCGGGTCGGTCTGGCTCCTCGCGTAGAACCAGAATCTACACGGCGCTCTCGGCCGACGCGTCGGTATGGCGAAGACTGTCGACGACCTCCGGAACGAGATCAGGGTAGCGACGGGCCGGTTCGAGCGGGAGATTTCGGCGACGTTCACGAAGGAGGATCTCGCCGCGCTCTGCGACGCCGTCGGCTACGAAATCGATACCGGCTCGCTGCCGCCGACGGCAGAGATGCGCGCCGGCATCCTCGCGCGAACCGACGCCCGGGACGACGATACGGTAGACGGGCTCGACCGAGCGTTCCGGAAGGACGAACTCGAAGCAATCGTCGCCGCCCTCGGCGAGTAGGGCCGCTCGCCCAACGGAGCGCATTGCTACCAGCGGCTAGTCGTCGGCTGGACGGTCGACCCATTCAAAAACGGTGAGAGCGTCGCCCGCATCATCAGCACGCGAACGCACCGCTTCGGATGAACTGTTCGTCCGAAACCATCGAGGAGCGCCTCGACGCGGGGTCGTTCGATCCAACCGCTTCGGATGAACTGTTCGTCTGAAACCGTACGCGGCGCTCATGGCTGGCACAACGACCAGCGCAACCGCTTCGGATGAACTGTTCGTCTGAAACTATGCCCGATATCGGGCACTGACAGCCACTACGTGCGGTTTGCACTAAGCAGTTTCCGTCGACCGGCAATCCTCCTCGGACCCCCGGGGGGTCGACGGCTCAGAGCGGGCGGGCGAACGCGACGGTGTCCTTGACGTCGGTGATTTCGACGTCGAGGCGGTCGCCGGGCGCGGTGCCGGGGACGATGACGATGAATCCGCGTTCGACCTTCGCGATGCCGTCGCCTTGGTCGCCGAGGGTGTCGATGGCGACGGTGCGGACGTCGCCCTCGTCGACCGGGGGGTCTTGGACGCCGCGCGCGTTCGCGTCCGTCGTCTCGCGGGAGCGGTCGGTCGTGGCAGTGGTGGGCGTGCGCTCGGCGGTGTCCTCGCGCGCGTCGTCGTCGGCGTCGAGGAGGGCGACGCGGTAGGCGTCGTCGGCGTCGAGCGTACCGGAGTCGACGAGGCCGTCGGGGACGTGGATGACGTGGCCGTCGGCGGTCTCCTCGATCCGTGCCTCGAACAGCGATCTGAGCGAATCAGCTATCTCTGCCATCGGTACCGCTACGGGCGACGGCGCTAAAACCCCGGTGTTAGACGTCGCCGCGCCGGAGGCCGTCGCGGACCGCGCTGGCGCGTTCGCGGATCGCGGCGAGTCGGTCGTCGTCGATGTCGTCGAGGTGCGAGTAGACGAGTCCCATGCGGTGGTTCGCGCGCAGGTCGTCCTCGTTCGCCGCGAGGAAGTCCCAGTAGAGGCTGTTGAGCGGGCAGGCGTCCGCGCCCGTCGTGGCGTCCGGGTCGTAGCGGCAGGTGGCGCAGTGGTCGCTCATCCGGTCGACGTAGTTCGCGGAGGCGGCGTACGGCTTCGTCGCGAAGAGGTCGCCGGCGTACTGTCCCATCTCGACGGTGTTCGGCGTGGCGACCCAGTGGTCGCCGTCGACGAACGCGACGTGGAACCACCGGGAGAGCGCGTGCGGGTCGACGCCGTAGAGGAGGCCGAGGTTGGAGAGCACCATGAGGCGCTGGATGTGGTGGGCGTACCCCCGCGTGCGGACGCTGTCGACGGCGGCGTCGACGCACGCCATGTCGGTGTCGCCGTCCCAGTAGAGCGGCGGGAGGTCGCGTTCCGCGCCGAGGCGGTTCGCGTCGTCGAGTTCGGGCATATCGATGCGGTAGGCGTGCCGGACGAACTCGCGCCACCCGAGCACCTGCCTGACGAACCCTTCGACGCTCTCGAGGGGCGCGTCGCCGGCGTCGTAGGCGTCGACGGCGGCGTCGACGACCTCTCGGGGGTGGAGGAGGCCGAGGTTCAGCGCTGGCGAGAGGAGCGCGTGGTCGAGCGCCCACTCCCCGTCGACCATCGCGTCCTGGTAGGGGCCGAAGTCGCGGAGACGATGCGCGACGAAGTCGTCGAGCGCCTCGCGGGCGTCCGCGCGCGTGACCGGCCAGCGGAACGGCCCCGGGTCTGCCCAGCCGTCCCCGAACCAGTCCTCGCAGTCGGCCTGCACCGCGCGCGTCACGTCGTCCGGGTCGAACGACGGCGGGTCGGGCGGGTCGTAGCCGTCCGGCGGGGTCTCCCGGTTCGACTCGTCGTAGTTCCACTCGCCGCCCACCGGGTCGCCGTCGTCCATCAGATAGCCGGTGCGGCGGCGCATCCACCGGTAGAACGTCTCGTGACGCAAGCCGTCGCCGTCGTACCAGTCGTCGAAGGCGGCGGGCGGGCAGAGGAACGTCTCGTTCTCGACGACCGTCAGGCGGCCGCCGCGCGCGTCGACGAGTTCGCGGAGGCGCGCCGCGGCGCCGTGGCTCGCGGGCCGCATCACGGTGAGTTCGTCGTCCGAGTGCGTCTCGAAGTGGGCGTCGAGGGCGTCCGCGAACGTCTCGGCCCGCCGGTAGTCGACGGTGCGCCCGCGTTCGCGTAGTCGCTCGCGGAAGTGGCGCATCGCGCTGAAGACGAGCGTGCGCTTGTGCGGATGGTACGGGTGGCGGCCGGCGAACGACCGCGCCTCGACGAGGAGGGCGCGCTCGTCGGGGCGCGCGGCGAGCGGGCCGACGCGGTCGGTGAGCTGGTCGCCGAGGACGAGAACCGTCACGTCGTGGGCGTCGCGCGCCCGATAGAAGACCGTTGGGGCGGGGGCGTCACTCCCCGAGCGGGGCGTCGAGGCGGGTGACGTCCACGTAGAGTTCGTCGTCCCGGTCGCCGCGTTCGGCGACGGTGCCGGCGAGGACGAGGCGCGTCTTCGGCGTCGGGCCGACGACGAGCGGATCGCCTGGTTCGAGTTCGGTGACGGCGCTCTGGAAGCGCACGCGAACGCGACACTTCTCCGGGTCGTTCACGTCGATGAAGTCTATCTCCTCGACGGTGATGTCCAGGCGGTCCGTCTCCCGTGCGAGCGTGAGCGTCTCCTCCTCGTCGATCGAGCGCGCGTCGAGCGCCTCGAACGCGGCGGGCGTGGGCTTGTATCCGCCCTTCGGACCGGGGATTCCCTCGACCAGGTCGAGGGCTTTCAGCGTCTGCATCTGGTTGCGGATCGTCCCGGGGTGTCGGTCGAGCACCTCCGCGAGTTCTTCGCCGGTGAGCGGGGACTCGCTGGACTGATAGCCGCTCACGAGCGCGGACAGGATCTCGTACTGGGAATCGGTCAGCTCCATCTGCGGTATGCGCCCTCCTACTCGTCCGGACCGCATACGTGTTTGGATCGTTCACGACAGACCGCTACCAGTTGCTCGGCGAGTACTCGAACTCGTAGCCGTCCACGCGGTCCGCGGGGAGGCCGAGCGTCTCGAACATCTCGCGGAACGCGCCCCGGTAGTCGGCCTCCGGAATCGTTCCGCCGGGTTCGAGCGTCACGAGCAGGCGAAAGCCCCCGAGCGCGTCCAGTTTGATCTCGTACTCGTGGCCGTCCCGCGTCGTCGTGATGCGGACGCTCGGCACCACGACGTCGATGGCGCCGAGCGACCCCGCGTCGTCCGCGTACCGCCGACTCGCCCAGCCGTCCCCCTGCGTCGGCCCCGTCGTCGTCTCGCGGGCGTGCGCGACGAACCAGTCGTGCACGCCGCCGAGTGCCGGGGGGTCGTCCACCGTGACCGTGAGCAGGTGGTCGCTCGTCCCCGCCGCCGCCGACTTCACGCGTCCGACCAGGTCGGCCGCCGCGTCCGTGTCGAGGGCGAACAGGACGCCGAGTCGCGCTGCCAGCCAGTCGTCCGCGGGGAGGTTCGACGGTCGGAACGCCCGCTCGAAGTCCAACTCGTCGTCCACGAACGCGAGTCGAACGCCCGACTCGACGGTGAAGTCCGCCTCGACGTGCCGCGGGCCGTCGTCGAACGTGCACGTGACGACGCGCGCGTCCGCGCCGAACGCTTCGACGAGCGCCGGCACGTCCAGCGCGACGCCGAGTCGCCGCCGGCCGTTCACGTAGTACGGGCCGTCGACGCCGTAGCCAGCCGCCGACGCGCGCTCTTGTACTGCCGCGTAGTCGAGTCCGTCGACGTGGTCGCCCGCGGTGCTGTACGCCGCGTGATCGATCACCGGCGCGCCACACCCCGCGCTCGCCGCGAGGCCGGACGCGAGCGCGCCCGCGAGGAACCGTCTCCGAGACGTCATGCTCGGAGTGACGCGCCCGCGCGTGAAAACGATTCGGCGACGGTGGCGGTCTGTCGGCGCGCGGGAGCGACGGTTTTTCGACCCGCGACCCGTAGGAGCGCCCATGGAACACGTCGAGTACGTCCACACGACCGGGATGTCCGAGGCCGCCCTCGAAGCGCGCCTCGACGAGGGCGACCACGGCGTCCTCGCTCTCGCCGACGGCGGCGACGCCTACGCCGTCCCCATCAGCTACCACTACGACGGCGAACGCGTCCTCCTCCGTATCAGCACGCACGACGCCGACAGCGAGAAGCGCCGCTACCTCGACACCACCGACACCGCGACGTTCCTCCGCTACGCCGCCGACGCCGAGGGCTCGTGGAGCATCCAGGTCCGCGGCCCCGTCAGCGAGTGGGACGCCGACGTCGACGACGCGACGGTGAACGAGTGGTTCCCGCCGTTCCGCCTGTTCGACGAGGCCGTCGCGGACGTCTCCTTCTCGCTCTACGCGCTCGATCCCGAGTCGGTCGTCGGCCGCGAGACCGTCTAGTCCTCGTACGCGACGTCCGCGACGACGCGTCGCTCCCCGTCCACGTAGCGATACGTCACGCCGTCCTCCTCGTCCTCCGTCTCGCGGTGTGAGCCGTCGCAGAACGGGTGGTCGTCCGAGAGGCCGCAGCGACACACCGCGACGTCGCCCTTCTCCGGGTCGACGTCCTCCGCGTCGAGTTTCAGGGGGCCGTGCGCGTCGTGTTCGACGAGTCTGCTCATACGAGACCCCGCGTCCCGCGCGCGGATAGGCGTTACGCGCACCGATAGACCGACGCGTCTCACGCGGCCTCGACGACGACGCGCCGCGCGCCCGCGCGCACCAGCGGGTCCGCGACGTCCGCGTGCAGGTACGCGACGCCCGGCCGCGTCCCGTCGTCCACCGCGACGGTCGTCTCCACGGCCGTCTCGCTTGCGGGTCGTTCCTCCCCGCCCGCGGCGACCACCCGAACCGCGTCGCCGTCCGCGAGGCCGCGCGCGTCGGCGTCCTCGGGCGCGAGGTGGACGCGTTCGTCCGCGCGCGCGCCCGCCGACGGCCCGCCGAACCCGCCCGCGCGGGAGCCGACCACGAGCGCGAGTTCGCCCTCGGGGATCGGTTCGACGTCGAGGGAGACGGGCGCGAACGGCACCGAACCGGTCGCGCCGTCGCGCCCCCACCGCTCTCCGACCGGCGTCTCGGCGTGCAGCGGACTCACCGATTCGAGTTCCGCGCGGACCGCCTCCGGGCCGTCGAAGTCGAACCCGTCGCCGACGAGGCGGCGCCCGAGCGCGCACAGCGTCTCGACGTCCGCGCGCGCCTCCCCCGGCGGGTCGGCGGCGGGCGAGAGCGCCTGCACGCGCCGGTCGAGGTTCGTCACCGTCCCCGCCTTCTCCAGGCCGACGGCGGCCGGGAGGACGACGTCCGCGTGCGCCGTCGTGTCCGTCTCGTAGACGTCCACGACCACGAGCGCGTCCAGCGCGTCGAGGCGCTCGGCCGTCCAGTCCGCGTCGCGCTTCGCGACGGCGGGATTCTCCCCGACGACGAGCGCGCCCCGTATCTCGTCTCCGAACGCGGCGAGCGCCTCCCGCTCGTCGAGTCCGGGTTCGGCGGGCGGTTCGACGCCCCACGCGTCGGCGACGCGCGCGCGAGCCTCGGGGTCGGTGACGTCCGCGTGGCCCGGGAGCCTGTCGGGGCGACAGCCGACGTCCGTCGCGCCCTGCTCGTTGTTCAGGCCGCGGAAGAGCGCGAATCCGCCCTCGTCGTCGAGGTTTCCGGTGAGCGCGAGCAGGTCGACGAGCGCGTTCGGCGTCGCGCCGCCGTCGTGCTCGACGCCGGTTCCAGCGACGGCGACGACGCGATCCGCACCGGCGACCCGATCAGCGAGGTCGGCGACGTCCTCGCCCGGAACGCCGGTCGCGGCCGCGACGCCCGCCCGGTCCAGATCCGCGAGCGACTCCGCGTAGGCGTCCACGCCGGTCGCGCGCGCGTCGAGGAAGTCCCGATCGACGGCGTCCGCCTCGTAGAGGGTCGCGCAGACCGCTTGCAGGAGGACGGCGTCCGCGCCCGGGCGCGGCGCGAGGTGGACGTCCGCGGCGCGCGTCGTCTCGTTCGCGCGCGGATCGACGTGCACCACGGTCGCGTCCCCGCCGCGCACGAACGCGTCGAACGCCACCGGCTGTTGGACCGCCGGGTTCGCGCCGACGACGAGCACGAGGTCCGCGTCGCGGAGCGCGTCGAGCGAGCACGTCGAGGCGGGGTAGCCGACGCGCGATTCGAGCGCGGCCGCGGCCGCGTCGT
>Ga0207755_100329_pt1 | contig 24869 bp, 26 predicted proteins | sample A23P2SouthBayCA_FD_187734 | JGI IMG/M metagenome (GOLD analysis project Ga0207755, IMG submission 187734) | Aerobic enrichment media microbial communities from Bioluminiscent Bay, La Parguera, Puerto Rico - A23 P2 (SPAdes) | ecosystem: Environmental > Aquatic > Marine > Unclassified ...
GAGCCGGTGGCGTTCGCGCGAGCGGGCGTCTCGCGGACGCGCCAGCCGCCGTCGACGCGCTCTATCGTGCCGTTCGCGAGGCCGCGGTGGAGTTCGCCGAGCGTCATGAAGCGGACGCCGGGCTTGGACTGCATGTGCGCGATGAGGCCGCGGAGTGCGGCGCGGTGGCTCTCGTTCTGCATGGCGGGATAGTGGAGGAGTTGGACGAAGAGCGAGCCGTCCTCGTAGGCGGCGTCGAAGCGCGCGTTCACGTCGTCCTGCGCGTAGAACGCGTCGGTCGTCCAGTTGTCGACGAAGGAGGCGTCGTTCGGGACGTGCTGAATCCCGTTCGTGGTGAACACGCCGGTCTTGCCGTAGTACTCCTGGGAGAACCACGCGCCGCCGGACACGAGCGTGTAGTTCGTCGCGTGGAGCGCGCGCATCGTCTCGTCGTCGTAGGTGTTGAACGGCGGGACGAACGTCCGCGGGCGTTCGCCGGTGCAGGCGGTGAGTTCGCGCGTGCCGTTCCGTATCCACGCGAGCTGGGTGTCGTACGGGACGCCGCCGAACTCGCTGGCGCCGTGGAAGTCGGTTCGCTGGCGGTGCGTGTAGCCGTGGAGCGCGTACTCGAACTGGCCGGGGTGTTCGCGCTGCATCTTCGCGAGATACGGGCACATCGAGGGGTCGTCCGCGATGGATTCGTCGCCGATGTGCGGGACGACGGCGTCCGTGACGGGGACGCCGGTGTCGACGAATATCGCGTGGACTTTCCGGAGCGTGGATTCGCGCCAGCCGGCCTGGATGTCGTCGTCGCGGAAGACGACGATGCTGCGGTAGCGGTGCCACGTCTCGGCGTCCGCCGTCGCGTCCGCGGTGGTGGTCGACTCGGCGCTCCCGGTCGTCGAATCCGTCGCCGTGGTCGTGTTGCTGGTGGTAGTGCTGGTGGTAGTGCTGGTGGTGGCGTTCGCGCCGGGGGCGGCGTTCGCGCTGGGCGCGTCGCCGGTGTCGGCGGCTTCGACGGCCGGGAACGCGACGCCCTGGACGGCGACGGCGAACACGACCATGAGCGCGACGACGGTGGTGAGGACGAGCGCGAATCCGGCGAGCCAGTACGTCGTATCGGGTGTCGTATCAGTCATCGGTGGTGTCGGTGGTGTGAATCGCGAGGTCGTTCGTGTCCGCGCCGCGGGCGGCGCGGCGTATCTCGCCCCAGTCGCTCCGCCGTCCGATCACGAGGGCGACGACGCTCCGGAGGAGCGTGAGGTCGAGGAATTGGCGGTAGCCGACGACGAGGAACGGGAAGTACGCGAGGAGGCGGACGTCCTCGCCCTCGAAGGCGATGGCGGTGGTGGCGATGAGCGCCATGATCGCGCCGAAGAACAGCATGAGGACGAGGAAGTGCGTCGCGGAGCGGAAGAGGATGACGTACGCGATGGCGGGGTAGAGCGGGACGACGCGGAGGAGGGAGACGACCTTGAGCGGGTAGACGAACCGGTGGAGGAACCCGGTCTCGGGCGAGACGAGGACGTCGACGTGCTTGTACAGCGTCTGGAGGCCGCCCTGCGTCCAGCGGCGGCGTTGCGCGTAGAAGTCGCGCCACGTGAACGGGGCTTCCGTCCAGACGACGGCTTCGGTCGTGCCGACCGACCGCCCGGACTTGAGGAGTTGGATCGTGAGGTCGTAGTCCTCGGTGACGGTGTCGGGGTCGTAGCCGTCGATGGCGTCGAGCGCGTCGCGCCGGAACGCGCCGAGACAGCCGGGGACGACGGGGACGGCGCCGAAGAGCGCGAACGCGCGCCGGAACATGTTGATGCCGATGATGTATTCGAGCGCTTGGAGTTTCGTGAGCGCGCGGTCGCGGTTCTCGACCTTGACGTTGCTCGCGATGGCGGCGAGGTCGTCGTTCGCCTGGAGTTTCGCGACCGAACGGGCGATGGCGTCGGGTTCGAGGACGCTGTCGGCGTCGACGCTGACGACTATCTCGCTCTCCGAGCAGAGCAGGCCGTAGTTGAGCGCGGAGTACTTCCCGCCGTTCTCCTTGCGGAGGACGGTGACGCGGTCGCCGAACTCGCTCGCGCGCTCGTACGTCCCGTCCGTGCTCCCGTCGTCGATCACGAACACGGACAGTTTCCCGTCGGGGTAGTCGGCGGCGAGGATGCTCTCGACGCAGCGGCCGATGCTCTCGCGTTCGTTGTACGCGGGGACGAGCACGCTCACGGTCGGGGCGGGGTCGCGCAGTTCGAACTCGACGGCCTCCCGGTGGCGGTCGATGACCGCGAGCGGGAGCATCACCCACACGTAGAGCGAGAACAGCGTCATCGCGACGAGGAACGTGACGACGACGTACCGGAACTCGCCGGCGGCGAGCAGGTAGCCGGCGAACGCGCCGGCGGCGGCGAGCGGCGGCTGAACCCACAGCGGGAGCGACGCCGACAGGGGACCGAGTGCGCCGCGGCGGCCGGCGCGCGAGCGGACGACGAGGGAGGCGAGCGCGACCACGAGCACGGTGCCAGCGATGGCGGCGACGGTCGGCCGGGCGGCGACCCACGCGCGTCCGGCGGCGAGCGCGGGGCGCGCGCTCGCGAGAACGTGACCGAGCGGCCCGTGGAGGAGTGCGCGCGCGGTGTCGGTGAGGCCGCCTGCGACGTCGAGGACGCGGCGGGCGGTGAGCGGGCGGGCGTGACGCCACGCGGTGGCGACGGTCGTCGGTGCGGCGCGCGCGGCGGTGAGTGCGGCGTGTCCCGCGCTGGCAGCGATGGCGAGCGCGGCGTGTCCCGTGCCGTCGGCGCTCGCGAGTACGGCGTCGAGGCGGGCGCGGGCGGCCGTCGGGTGCGATGCCGTCCAGCGGACGGCCAGGGCCGCCCCGACGGGGAGGGCGAGTGCGACCCACGCCGGACACCGGGCCGTCCAGAACGCGCGGAGCGAGCGCGGCCAGAGCGCCGAGGCGACGAGGCCGAGGCCGCCCGTGGCGGCGGCGAGCAGCGCGACGGTGAACATCCAGCCGTGGAGGAGTTCGTACCCGAACGCGAACGTCACCGCGAGCAGGAGCGTCGAGAGCACGACCGCCGGCCAGACGACGTGCCACTCGGAGCGCTCGGTCGGGTCGTTCATGCGCCGTCCGGGGCGGGGGTGGCGTCGGTCGTTCGCCGACACGCCGCGCATCGGTCGACGGCGCCGCGCCGCGTCGTCCCCTCGGGGCGGAGCGGCTTCCCGCACTTCGGGCAGTCGTCGCCCTCGCCGGCGTCGTCTCGGAAGTAGACGTGACCGCAAGGGAGGTGTTCGCGGACGCGATGCGTGACGAGCGCGCGCGACCCGCAGTCCGAACAGCGCCTGCCGGGACCGGGTCGGTGTCGCTCGGCGGACCGAGTAAGCTCTCCGTGCGCCATGGAGGGCAGTCCTACCGAGAAGGGGATTGTTATGCGTTCGGTGACACGACGGTCGCGGTGGCGGGCCGACGCGGCGGCCGCGAACGCACCCCCGTCCTGCGAATTAGGCGCCGGATACCGGACGGTATCGGCCGGCTACGCGGAGGCGGCGTCTGCGGGGGTGGCGAGCGCGCTGTCGGTGGTGGCGCGAGAAGAACGAGGGACGGTCGGGCCGCGTCAGTAGCCGGTCTGTTCGCCGAGGTCGAACGTCTCGTCGCCGTCGAGGACGACGACGTCGGCGGTGCTGCCGGTGGCGTCGACTTCGCGCTCGAAGTCCGCGGTGTCCTGTTCGATGGGCGGGAAGGTGTCGTAGTGCATCGGGATGGCGTAGTCGACGTCCAGCCAGTCGACGGCGACGGCGGCCTGCCAGGGGCCCATGGTGAAGTGGTCGCCGATGGGGACGGCGGCGACGTCGGGTTCGAGGTAGGGCGCGACGACGTCGCGCATCTCCGTCTGGAGGCTGGTGTCGCCGGCGTGGTAGAACGTCTGGCTCTCCTCGTCCGCGACCTGCGTGGGCTTGGTGTCGCTGATGACGTAGCCCGCGGGCATCCCGCCGGTGGCGCCGTAGTCGGTGTCGAGGCCGTTCGAGTGGTCGGCGCGCACCATCGTGACGTACGTCTCCGCCGTCTCGAAGGTGCCGCCGAGGTTCATCCCGGTGCCGTCCTCGATGCCGTACTCGTCGGTGAGATAGCTGATGACTTCGGGGGTGGCGACGAAGTGCGCGCCGCGGAACCGGTCGCAGTCGCCGATGTGGTCGGCGTGGCCGTGCGTGATGAGGACGTAGTCGGGGTCGAGTTCCTCCGGGTCGGTGTCGGTCTTCGGGTTGCCGAAGAACGGGTCGATGAGGAGGAGTTCGTCGTCGACCTCGACGCCGAACGTGGAGTGTCCGTACCAGGTGATTTCCATGACGATGCGAGAATACTCGCGCGCGTCACATAAACCCTGTCGGCGGGGCCGGTGTCGCCGGGTTCGGCCGCGACCCGAACGGTTACGGGGCGGGGGCGACCACGGCGGGTATGGACGAACGACCGCTCGGGTCGACCGGCCTCGGCGTGACGCCGGTCGGACTCGGCACGTGGGAGATCGGCGGCGAGTGGGGCGACGTGAGCGAGGCGGAAGCGCGCGACGCGGTGCACGCTGCGCTCGACGAGGGTATCACGTTCCTCGACACGGCGGACGTCTACGGGGACGGGCGCTCCGAGCGATTCATCGCGGACGTGCTCGCGGAGCGAGACGAGGACCCGGTGGTGGCGACGAAGGCGGGCCGACGCCTCGACCCGCACACGCCCGAGGGCTACGACGAGGCGAACCTCCGCCGGTTCGCGGAGCGCTCGCGCGAGAACCTCGACGTGGACTCGCTCGACCTCCTCCAGTTGCACTGTCCGCCGACGGACGTCTACTATCGTCCGGAGACGTTCGCCGCGCTCGACGAACTCGTCGACGACGGCCTCGTCGACCACTACGGCGTCTCCGTCGAACGCGTCGAGGAGGCGCTGAAGGCCGTCGAGTACGACGGCGTGGAGTCCGTGCAGATCATCTTCAACCCGTTCCGTCAGCGGCCCGCGGAGACGTTCTTCGAGCGCGCGAAGGCCGAGGACGTCGGTATCATCGTGCGCGTCCCGCTCGCGTCGGGGCTGCTGACGGGTGCGGTGGACGCGGAGACGGAGTTCCCGGAGAACGACCACCGGAACTTCAACGTCGAGGGCGACGCGTTCGACGTCGGGGAGACGTTCGCGGGCGTCCCGCAGGACGTCGGTGCGCACGCGGCGGACGAACTCGCGGCGTACGCGCCCGCGGACGTCTCGCTCGCGCAGTTCGCGCTCCGCTGGATCCTCGACCACGACGCGGTGACGACGGTCATTCCGGGGAGTTCCTCGCCGGAGCACATCGCGGCGAATGCCGCCGCGGCGGACCTCGCACCGCTCAGCCACCGCCAGCACGGCGCGGCCCGCGACGTCTACGAGGCGTACGTGAAGGAGTACGTCCACCACCGCTGGTGACGCGTTCGGCTCGCGCGGGCCGAGAACCGAATCGGACTATCAGGCCCCGAGGACGCCGATTCCGGTCGCGTGGACGCCGAGCGCGTTCAGGATCACGACGACGATGGCGGTCGCGATCCAGGCGACGAGCGCGATGAGGATGGCGTTCACCCAGCCGCCGCGATATCGCCACTTGATGACCCAGACGTACGCGACGAGCGCGAGCAGGCCGCCGATCACGGGCACCCACGCGAGCACCGCCCACGCGACGGCGCCGACGAGCGCGGTGATGACGGCGTGCGAGTAGTCCTCGGTGCCGGTGACGACGCGCGCGCCGACGTAGATGCCGAACCCGCCGACGAGCAGACTGACGACGAACAGTATCAGTGAACCGGTCGGTGTTGCCATACCCGACGCTGTCGCGTGCAGAGGGCAAAAGCGCGGTGGGCGTTCGCGCGAACCTAGAGGCCGGCGAGCGCGCCCGCGTCGAGCAGGAGGAGGACGGCGACGACGCTCGCGGCGTAGAGGAAGCTCGCGGCGTTCGCGGCGGGTTCGCGGACCTTGTCGACGTCGAGGCCGTCGCGGAGGCGCGAGCCGGCCATCTCGGTGAGCGCGGCGAGTAGCAGCCAGAGCACCACCATCGCGACGACGAGGTAGCCGTCGGTGGTGCTCCAGTAGCCCGCGGCGCCGACGCCCATCGGACTCGCCATGTAGCCGCCGGTGAGCAACTGGAGAACGGCGCTCGCGCGCGAGACGGTCGTGAGCTTCCCGGTCGCCGCTTCGAGCGTGCCGACGCCGATATCGCCGGCGCGCCCGAGCGGCAGGAGGCTGTACGTGAAGAACAGGACGCTCCCCGCCCAGACCGCCCCGACGAGGAGGTGGACGGCCGTGACGGCCGTGTACGCTGTCGCCATGGCGTGGCGTGCGGACGCCGCCGTCTAATGCGTAGCGGTCGCGGCCGGGCGCGCCGCGGCCGCAGCGGGGGGCGCGCGACGGGTCGGTGGATCGCGTGCGAGTCCCGCATCGGCCCGTTTAAGTCGAATCGGGGGCTTTCGTCGCGTATGCGACCACGGGACCTCTCGGATCACGTCGAGTACCGCGCGGGCCGCGGCATCGAGGAAGTCGCGCGCGAACTCGGCCGCGACCCCGAGGAGTTCGTCAAGCTCGCGTCGAACGAGAACATGTTCGGACCGAGCCCGGCCGGCGCGGCGGCCGTCGAGGCGAGCGCCGAGGAGGTCCACCACTATCCGACCGCGGACCACCAGGACCTCACCGCCGCGCTCGCCGACGAGTGGGGCGTCGACGACGAGCAGGTGTGGCTGGCGAACGGCGGTGACGGCGCGCTCGACTACCTCCACCGCGCCACCCTCGAACCCGGCGACGACGTGCTCGTGCCGAGTCCGGGGTTCACCTACTACGGGATGAGCGCGCGCTTCCACCACGGCGACGTGAACGAGTACGCGGTGTCGAAGGCGGACGGGTTCGCGCTCACCGCGGACGTCGTCCTCGACGCGTACTCGGGAGAGCGCGTCGTCTACCTCACCAGCCCCCACAACCCCTCTGGGGGACGGTTCGCGCTCGACGACGTCGAACGCATCGCCGACGAGACGGCCGAGGAGACGCTCGTCGTCGTGGACGAGGCGTACGCGGAGTTCACCGAAGCGCCGAGCGCCGTCGAACTGCTCGCCGAGCGGGACGATATCGCGGTGCTCCGGACGTTCTCGAAGGCGTACGGGCTCGCCGGCCTCCGCCTCGGCTACGCGCTCGTCCCCGACGCCTGGGCGGACGCGTACGCGCGCGTGAACACGCCGTTCGCGGCGAGCATCGTCGCGTGTCGCGCCGGCCTCGCCGCGCTGGAGGACGGCGAGCACGTCGAGCGCACCGTCGAGACGGCGCGGTGGAGCCGCGACTACATGGCCGAGCACGTCGACGCGCCGACGTACGAGAGCCACGGGAACTTCCTGCTCGTCGAAGTCGGGGACGCGACGGCCGTCGCGGAGGCGCTCCGCGAGCGCGGCGTCATCGTCCGGGACTGTTCGAGTTTCGGCCTCCCCGAGTGCGTGCGCATCACCTGCGGCACCGAGTCGGAGACGGAGCGCGCGGTCAGCGAACTGAACGAGGTGCTCGCATGAGAGTCCTCGTCACCGGCACCCCCGGCACGGGCAAGACCACCGCGACGGACGCGCTCGACACCGACCTCGACGTCGTCCACCTGAACGACGTGATCCGCGACGAGGAACTGTACACCGAGCGGGACGCCGAACGGGACAGCCTCGTCGCGGACGTCGACGCCCTCGTGGAGACGTACGCGGACCGCGACGACGTCCTCGTGGAGAGCCACCTCGCGCACTACCTCCCCGACGCCGACGCCGTCGTCGTCCTGCGCTGTCGGCCCGACGTCCTCGAAGAGCGCCTGCGCGCCCGCGGGGACGACGAGGGCGCGGACCTCGCGGCCGTCGAGCGGGAGGCCGAGGAGAATTCGGAGGCCGAAGCGCTCGACGTCGTTCTCGCGGAAGCCGTCGAACGCCACGGCGAGGAGCGCGTCTACGAGGTAGACACGACCGACCGGACGCCCGACGACGTCGCTACCGAGATTGGGGCCGCTATCCGCGGCGAACGCGACCCGAGCGCGGGCGACGTGGACTTCACGGAGTACCTGCTGTGACGCTCGACCAGTTCCGCCCGCTCGCGTCGAAGTTCCTGCGTCCGTTCGTCGTCGCGGCCGTCCGCGTCGGCCTCACCCCGGACGCCATCAGCGTCCTCGCGTTCGTCCTCGCCGTCGCCGCGGCGGGCGCGTTCTACCTCGCGACCCCCGTCGGGTACGTCGCGGGCGCGATACTCGTCTTCCTGAACGGCTGGCTCGACCTCCTCGACGGCGCCGTCGCGCGCGAGACGGGCGTCGAATCGGAGGGCGGCGACCTGCTCGACCACGTCCTCGACCGGTACGCGGACATCGCCGTCATCGCCGGCCTCGCCGCCGGCATCGACGCGTGGCTCCTCGGGTTCGCCGCCGTCACCGGCGTCCTCCTCACGTCCTACCTCGGCACGCAGATACAGGCCGTCGGCCTCGGCCGCCAGTACGGCGGCCTGCTCGGGCGCGCCGACAGACTCGCCCTCGTCGGCGTCGTCGGCGTCCTCTCCGCCGTCGTCCCGAGCGTCGGCGGATACGCCCTCGTCGCGTGGCTCCTCGGCCTCTTCGCCGTCGTCGGCCACTTCACCGCGCTCCAGCGGTTCTGGGGCGCGTGGGGGGATTTACGCGAGTCTCCGTAGGAGACTCGCGGAAGACGCGAACGGCGTGAAACGCCGTGAGCGCGGGGTGACCGTGGGACACCCGAGCGGCGGCGCGTAGCGCCGTCTCGGAATACGCGAACGCGGAGGAACGACCCGTGCGCCGCGCCCCGTGGGCGGACGGCGGCGCGAGACGCCTGCGGCGTGTGCTTTATACACGCGGCCCGGCAAGGTTCCGTATGGTTCAGTGCGAGATGTGCGGGGCCGAGACGGCGAACCCCAAGACCATCAAAGTCGAGGGGGCCGAACTCGAGGTCTGCGATAACTGCACGCAGTTCGGCACCGAGGTGAAGACGCAGGAGTCGTCTTCGACTACCTCGACGAAGTACTCGACGTCGTCCTCCGGCGGGTCGTCTTCTGGGGGGTCCTCCGGTGGGTCCTCCGGCGGGTCGAAGCGCCGGCGCCGCGATATGTTCGACGAGATGCAGGAGCTTGCGGGCGACTACGACGAGCGCATTCGGAACGCGCGCGAGCAGGCGGGCTACAGCCAGGAGGAGCTCGCGAGCGAGCTGAACGAGAAGGCGAGTCTCGTGCGGAAGCTCGAACGCGGCGACATCCTCCCGAGCGACGACGTGCGGAAGAAGCTCGAGAAGAAGCTCGGTATCAGCCTCCTCGAAGCCGCGGACGGCGACGAGGAGTGGGAGGGCGGGTCCGCGGGCGGCGGACTCACCCTCGGCGACATGGTGAAGCGGAAGGACTAGGCGGACGCCATCGCTTCGGCGATGTGGCCGAAGTGCGCTTCTAACCCCATCGCGAGCGCCGCGAGCGCGACGAGCGCGGCGACGAGCGCGGCGGCGTAGAGGACGTATCGACGGCCGTCGCTGTTCTGCGGCGTGTAGGTGGCGACGAGGACGAGGACGGCGGTGACGCCGGCGCCCGTCCAGATGGCGGCGGCGACGAGCGGTTGGAGCGTCAGGCCGAACGCGAGGACGGCGCGCGCGCCCTCGAAGAGCACGACGCCGGAGACGGCGGTGAGCCAGCCGAACGGCCGCGGGTCGGTGTCGTGGTAGAGGGTGACGGCGGCGGCGAGCATCACGACGGCGTAGAGCGTCTGGGCGACGCCGAACAGTTCGGTGTACTGGTGAGCGGGGAAGCCGGCCCAGTTCGCCCAGAATATCTCGCCGGAGACGAGGAGGCCGACGACGCCGACGAGGCCGAAGAGCCACGCGAACGACTCGCGCCCTCCGGGGGTGTGTGCGTCGCGCGCCTCCCGGAGGAGGAAGAGCGCGGCCAGCGCCGCGCCGGCGGCGAGGAGTACGAGCGCGACGACGAGCGGGTTGTACGGGCTGATCGCGTCCGCTTGCAGCGGGAGCGCGAGCGGGGGGTCTAGTGGCATACGTTTCGCCGTAAGCGGACGCGGGAGATAAACGCCTGTATCGGGTTCCGTATCGAAACGAACTGGCCGACTGCGGGATGATAGACGGCGTTCGTCGCCGCCGAGCGGTCGGGCGGTGCTCCCGTTCCGTGGCGTGTCAGGATTCCGTAAACGGTAATCCGGACGCGACCACAGAAGGGAGTATGTTCGTACTCGTCAATCTGAAGGCGTACCCGTGTGATCCCGTCGCCGTCGCGTCCGCCGCCGCGGACGTCGCCGACGACGCCGGCGTGCGCATCGCAGTCGCCCCGCAGGCCGCGGACCTCCGACCGGTCGCGGAGACCGGTGTGGAGACGTGGGCGCAGCACGTCAGCCCGAACGGCTACGGCAGCCACACGGGCAGCACGCTCGCGGAGCGCGCCGCGGACGCTGGCGCCACGGGGACGCTCCTGAACCACTCCGAGAACCGCCTGAAGCTCGCGGACGTCGACGCCGCCGTCGGGGCGGCCGAGCGCGCCGGCCTCGAGACGTGCGTCTGCGCGAACAATCCCGCGCAGATCGGTGCCGCGGCCGCGCTCGGCCCCGATTCCGTCGCGGTCGAACCCCCGGAACTCATCGGCGGCGACGTCTCCGTCGCGACGGCCGACCCGGACATCGTCACGGACGCCGTGGCGGCCGCCGCAGCGGTCGACGACGACGTGGACGTCTACTGCGGCGCGGGAATCTCCACCGGCGACGACCTCAGCGCGGCCGGCGAACTCGGCGCGAGCGGCGTGCTCCTCGCGAGCGGCGTCGCGAAGGCGGACGACCCGCGGGCCGCGCTCGAGGACCTCGTGGCGCCGCTCGTCTGAGCTCGATCCGGGAGGGAGCCGAAAAAACAATCACGTTCGACCCGAGAGTCGTACCATGGCTGACACGCCGGTCGCGTTCGACGCCGCGACGGTGGTGGGGTCCCTCCAGGACCCGGTGTTCGCTATCACCACCGACGGGGACGTCGCCTTCGCGAACCGGCGGTTCCTCGAAATCACGAGATTCGACCGCGAGGCGCTCGTCGGCGCCGACTATCGGATCGTCGCCGACGTCATCGAGGAGGGGTTCGAGAACGTCGAGCACGCGTTCGCACTGGTCGCGACGGGACGGAGCGACGAGGAGCGCGCGCAGATGCAGATGGATCACCCCGAGGACGCGCCGGTCCCACGGCAGATGCCCGCGGAGGGCCGGTTCACGCCGGTCCGGAGGGACGGCGACATCGCCGGCGTCGCGGTGAGCTTCCGGAACATCACCGAGCGCGTCGAGCGCGAGCGCGAACTCGAACGGCAGAACGAGCGCCTCGACCGGTTCGCGAGCGTCGTCTCGCACGACCTGCGGAACCCGCTGAACGTCGCGTCCGGCCACCTGGAACTCGCGAGGGAGAACTGCGAGGACGACAACCTCGACTCGGTCGCGAGCGCGCACGAGCGAATGCAGTCGCTCGTGGACGGTCTGCTGACGCTCGCGCGCTCGGGCGAGCGCGACCCCGACTGCGAGGCGGCGTCGCTCGAAGCGGCGGTGCGGCGCGCGTGGGCGGGCGTGGAGACGGCGGACGCCACGCTCGACTGTCGGACGGAGGGCCGCGTCCTCGCGGACCCGAGCCGGCTCGGACAGCTGTTCGAGAACCTGTTTCGGAACGCCGTCGAACACGGCGGCGACGACGTCACCGTCACCGTCGGCGACCTCGACGACGGATTCTACGTCGAAGACGACGGCCCCGGAATCCCCGCGGACGAACGCGAGGACGTCTTCGAACCGGGCTACTCGAACGCGGCCGACGGTACCGGCCTCGGCCTCGCTATCGTCGAGCAGACCGCCGCCGGCCACGACTGGACCCTCACCGTCTCGGAGAGTTCGGCCGGGGGCGCGCGATTCGAGATAACGGACGTCGAGTCGCCCTAGAAGTCGCCGAGGGACGCCTGTCCGTCCCGTCCGCGCCGGCCGCCGTCGGCCGCGTCGTCGCCCGCAGACCGCTCTCCCTGCGCGTCGTCACGCGAGCCGTCTCGCTCGCGGGCTTCCGAGTCCGCGCCCGAGGGGGCGCGCGGTTCGTCGGCGGGCCCGCGTGTCGCGTCCGCTCCCGCTCGCTCGGTCGATGACTCCCCCCGGTCGTCACCGGCGTCGAACCCGCCGAGTTTCGCCTGCTCGTCCGCGGTGAAGGAGAGGTTGGAGACGCGGACGCCGACCTTTCGGACGGCCTCGTCGTCGAACTCGCCGAGCAGGTCCGCGGCGACGTCCCGGACGAGAGCGGGTTCGTCGACGGGGCCGGGGAGCGAGCGCGCCCGTGTGTGGACGTCGTACGGGGGCGTGACGACTTTCACGCCGATCGTCCGGTAGAGGGCGTTCCGGCGCGTCGCGCGTTCGGCGACGGCGTCGGCGAGCGCGAGCGCCTGCTCTCGGACGCGCGCGTGGTCGGAGACGGCGCCGTCGAACGCGGACTCGCGGCTGAGGCTCTTCGGGTCCCCGCGCGGTTCGACGGGGCGTTCGTCGCGCCCGCGCGCCCGGTCGTGGAGTTCGCGGCCGCGCTCGCCGAACCGGTCGGCGAGTTCGTAGGGGTCGGCGTCGGCGAGGTCGCCCGCCGTCTCGACGCCCATCTCGCGGAGTTCGCGCGCGCGGACGGGCCCGATGCCGTGGACGTCCGCGACGTCGACGGGCGCGAGGAAGTCGTCGACATCGTCGGGCGGGACGACGACGAGGCCGTCCGGCTTGTCGTGGTCGCTCGCTATCTTCGCGGTGCTCATGTTCGGCGCGACGCCGACGCTCGCGGGGACGCCGACCTCGCGTTCGATGCGCTGCTTGACGTGGCGCGCGAACCCCTCGGCGACCGGCCAGTCGGTGCGGTCGGTGACGTCGAGGTACGCCTCGTCGATACTGACCTCGCGGACGGTGTCGGCGAGGTCGTGCAGGATCGCTTTCACGTCGGCGGCGACGTCCTCGTAGTAGTCGAGGTCCACCGACCGATAGTGCGCGGTGTCCGGGTCGTCCGGGTGCTCGCTCCGACGCGGCAGGCGTTCTAAGGCCGTGGAGATGGCTTGCGCGCTCTCCACGCCGTACGCGCGCGCCTCGTAGCTCGCGGTGGCGACGGCGCCGACCGTCTCGCCGGCCTCGTAGCCCATGCCGACGACGACGGGTTCGCCGCGGAGCGCTGGCTCTCGCTTGCGCTCACAGCTAGCGTAGAAGCAGTCCATGTCGACGTGGAGGACGACGCGCTCGGCGGGCGTCGGGGCACCGGGCAGTCGTTCGCCCTCCGGCATGGGCGGTGGTACGGCGGGCGCGCGAAAGAGTCTGTCCCTAGAAGTCGGTGTCGCGTCGCTGGTCGTAGACGAGGTTCCAGAGTTCGTCTTCGAGTTCCTCGTCGGACGGTTCTCCGAGCGCCGCGTACAGGTTGTCGGGCACGTCAACGGACATACCCGATCCAACGGCCGCGGAGGGTAAAAGCGTGGTGTGAGTACCGAACGAGTACAAAATCGGGGAGTACTGGTCTAGTTAATTTCGGAGGTCGCCTTCGACGGTGGTGCCGTCCTCGCGGCAGATTTCGAGGGCGTGCTTGGCGGCCATGCCGGCGTCGGTGGCGGTGGCACCGCTGCCGACGCCGACCTTGAGGGACATGTCCGCCTCGTCGCGGACGCGTTCGATGACGTCCCGGTAGTCGCGCTCTTCGAGGCCGGGGGTGAGCGCGATGACGTTGTCGCCGCCGACGAAGAACGCGAGGCCGCCGTGGTCGTCGTGGAGGGCGCGCATCAGCGACGCGTACCCCTGCTCGATGCGGACGAAGGTTGAGAACGCGTCGAGTTCGTCGGTGTACTTCCCGGTGGCGTCGTTCACGTCGAAGTGCGCGATGCGGACGTCCTCGTCGGTGCGTTCGGCGTCGTCGAGGGGTTGGCCGGCGAGCACTTCGCGCCGGTCCGCGTCCTGCGCGCTCCCGGCGGCCTGGAGGTGGGCGGTGGCGTCGACGAGGGCGTCCGTCGGGTTCGCGCCCGTGCCGACGCCGAGGCTCACGGTCACGGGGTAGCGGTTCCGGATCGATTCCTGGAGGCGCGCGTGGTCCTCGCGGTCCATGCCGTTCGTCACCGCGATCATGTTGTCGAATCGGGTGAAGAAGACGTAGCCCTCGCGCGTGCCGACGAACTGGGAGAGGTCGGCGAAGAGGCGCGACTGCATCGTCTGCAGGTCGGCTTCCCGGCGGGGTTCGGGCGTCACCGTCCACGGGCCGTAGTTGTCCAACTGGACGAGGGTGACCTGGGCGTTCGTCACGATGGTCGTCACTCGGCGCCCCCGTAGCATATCAGTTTTGGCTTGCGTCCCAGAAGTGAGAAGACTCGCTGACGCGCGAAGCGCGTCAGCGAACAGCGCGAACGGCGACAGCCGCGAGCCACGCGGCCCCGTAGGGACCACGAACAGCGCGCCGAAGCGCGTCTCGCGCCGTTAGTGGTCCGCGGCGTCCTCGTAGACCCAGGCCGCCTCGTCGGCGTCCCAGTCCACGAGTTCGTCCTCGTCGAAGAAGAGGGCGATCTCGCGCTCGTTCGCGCCCTCGTCCTCGTGGTCGCTGCCGTGGATGACGTTGTGCCCGAGGTCGTTCCCGAGGTCACCGCGGATGGTGCCGGGAGCGGCCTCGCGCGCGTCCGTCGCGCCCATCAGTCGGCGGACCTGCCGCGTCGCGTCCGCGCCCTCCCAGACCATCGCGAAGACCGGTCCGGAGGTGATGAACTCGACGAGGCCCTCGAAGAAGGGCTTGCCCTCGTGCTCGCCGTAGTGCTCGTGGGCGAGCTCCTCGTCGATCTGCATGAACTTCCCGCCGACCATCTTCAGGCCCTTGTCTTCGAGGCGGGAGACGACCTCGCCGATGAGGCCACGCTGGACGCCGTCGGGCTTGACCATCACGAACGTCCGCTCGTCGTGGTGGCTCATCTACTCGCCCTCGCCCTCGGCCTGCCCTTCCTCGGTCCACTCGAGCTCGCGGGGCTCGCGGCCGAGGTCGGCGTTCTTCTCGCACTTCGACGAGCAGAAGTGCACGGTGCGTCCGTCGTTGTAGACGAACATCGTACCCGTCCCGGGCTCGATGTCCGCGCCACAGTAGTCACACTCTCGAGTCTGGGGCATTACTGGCCTCCGATGGAGTCGGCCTCACGGGCCGTCTCACGCAGCTGAAGGACGTCTCCGACCCGCGTCGGGCCGAGGACGTTCCGCGTGATGATGCGGCCCTGGTTGGAGCCTTCCTGGATGCGGCACTTGACCTGCATCGCCTCGCCGTGCATCCCGGTCTTACCGACGACCTCGATGACTTCGGCGGACGTGGAATCCTCGGTCTCCGATTCCTCGGCGCTCATGGGTTTACTTCAGCTCCTCGACCTTCGCGCCGATGTCCTCGACGTCCTCGTCGGCGTCGCCCGCGTCCACGACGGCCGCGGCAGCGGAGCCGACTTCGAGACCGGCGGCGACGCCGAGTTCGTCCTGCGTCTCGACGAAGACGTACGCGATACCCTTCTCGTCCGCGAGCTCGGGCAGGTGGAGGACGATTTCCTCCGGGGAGACGTCCTCGGCGATGAGGACGAGGTCCGCGTTGCCGCGCTCGACGGCCTTGGTCGTCTCGTTCGTTCCCTTCTTGACGCTACCGGTGTCGCGGGCGACCTCGAGCGCTTCGAGCGCTCGCTCCTGAAGGTCGGCCGGGACGTCGTAGTCTACGTACACTGGCATTTTTACGTTCACCTACTCCCTCGGGCGGGCTTGCACTCCGCCGCCGACCGTGGTCCCGTGGCGGCTGGGAGTATCATGACCCCCCGAAGGCTGTACAGCGTAGTCCGGCCCCCTCGGTTAAAAACGCTTTCAAAGCACGGTGGCGTGCGAGAGGGAGGCATGCGGGGCCGAGCGTGCCGAGGGCCCGCAGACAGGCGAGCGGGAGTGAGCGACGCGAACGACACGCGAGCCACGCGGCAACCGAGCGATAGCGAGGACGCCGCGTTTAGCGCGAACGGCGACGTAGGAGCCGTGAGCCACGCGGTCGAGTACAGCGAGACCGCACACGGCGCGAGCGAACCGACCGGCGAACGACAACGCCCTTGCCGGCCCGCGCCGAATCGCGTGTATGACTGTGGCGGGACTCGCGGCGCGTCTCCGCGCGGAGGCGCGGTCGGTGAACGAGCGTCGCCTCCTCGTGCTCGCGGGCGACCACGACGCGGGCCTGGACGCGGCGGCGGACGCGTTGGACGCGGCCGACGTGGACCCGGCGGTCGCGACGCTCGTGGGCCACCGGGACGCGCTCGCGTGCGAGCAGGTGCGGCCGCGGGAGGCGGACGCGCTCCTCGGCACGACGCGCGATGCGGTCGTCTACGACGCGCACGACGAGTGTCGGCCGAACGCGCTCGGGCGGGTCGCGGGCGCGGTGGACGGCGGCGGCCTGCTCGTCCTCGTCGCGCCGCCGCTGGACGCATGGCCGACGCGGCGCGACCGTTTCGACGAGGGGCTCGCCGTCCCGCCGTTCGACCTGTCGGACGTCACGGGGCGGTTCCGCGAGCGCCTCGCCGCGACGCTGCGCGCGCACCGCGGCGTCGCGATCGTGGACGTCGACACCGGAACCGTCCGCGACGACGGTCTCACGGACCCGGCACCGCGCGCGCCGCCGTCCCAGCCCGAACCGCCCGCCGCGCACGACTTCCCCGCGGCCGCGTACGACGCCTGCGTGACCGACGATCAGGTCGCGGCCGTCCGGGCGTTCGAGGCGCTCCGCGACCCCGGCGCGGCCGTCGTCGTGGACGCCGATAGGGGGCGCGGGAAGTCGAGCGCGGCGGGCGTCGCCGCGGCCTGCCTCGCCGCCGAGGGCCGGGACGTCCTCGTCACCGCGCCGTCGTTCCGGAGCGCGGGCGAACTCTACGCGCGCGTCGCGGAGGTCTTGGACGCGCTCGGCGTCGAGTTCGAGCGACCGGACCGAACGCGGGTCGTCCTCTCCGCGGGGCGCGTCCGGTTCGCGAAGCCGCCCGCGGCCGCCGGCCTCCCGGACGACCCGGACGTCGTCTTCGTGGACGAGGCGGCCGCGCTCCCCGTCAGACTGCTCGACGACTTCCTCGACGCGCCCGCCGTCGCGTTCACCACGACGGTCCACGGCTACGAGGGCGCCGGCCGCGGGTTCGACGTGCGCTTTCGCGACCACCTCGCGGAGAGCGACCTCACCGTGACGGACGTGACGATGCGCGACCCCGTGCGCTACGCCGCGGGCGACCCCGTTGAGGTGTGGGCGTTCCGCGCGCTCGGCCTCGACGCGCGCCCGCCCGTGGATCCGCTCGTCGCCGACGCGACGCCGGCCGCCTGCGAGTACGCCGCGCTCGACCCGGACGCCCTCGCGCGCGACGAGCGCCTGCTCCGCGAGGCGTTCGGCCTGCTCGTCGCCGCGCACTACCGCACCGAGCCCGACGACCTGGCGCGCCTCCTCGACGCCCCGAACCTCTCCGTGCGCGCCCTGCGATACGACGGGCACGTCGTCGCCGTCGCGCTCCTCGCGCGCGAGGGCGGCCTCGACGACGAGACGCGCGAGTCGATGTACGCCGGGTCGCGCGTGAAGGGGAACATGCTCCCGGACGTGCTCGCGAGCCAACTCCGCGACCCGGACGCCGCGGCGCCCACGGGCCTGCGCGTCGTCCGCATCGCGACCCACCACGCCGCCCGCTCGCGCGGCCTCGGCTCCGCGCTCCTCGACGGCGTCCGGGACGAGTTCGACGGCGTGGACTGGTTCGGCGTCGGCTACGGCGCCACCCCCGAACTCCTCGACTTCTGGGACGCGAACGGCTTCTCCACCGTCCACCTCTCCACCACGCGGAACGACACGAGCGGCGAGTACTCCGCGCTCATGCTCGACCCGGCGAGCGACGCGGGCGAACGCGTCGCGACGCGCCACGAGGACTGGTTCGCGGACCGCATCGGCGACGTCCTCGCCGACCCCCTGACGGACTGCGACCCGGACGTCGTCCGCGGCGCGCTCGCCGCCTGCGACGCGACGCCCGACCCCGGCCTCGACGCGGACGACTGGCGCGTCGTCGCCGGCGCTGCGTACGGGCCCGCGATGTACAGCGTCGACCCCGCGCCGTTCCGACGCCTCGCCGCGTGCGCGCTCGTGCGCGACGACGCGCCCTCGCTCGCCGAGGACGACCGGGAGGCGACGCGCCGCGAGCGCCTGTTCGTCCGGAAGCTCCTGCAGTGTCGGTCGTGGGACGGCGTCGCGGACGCGCTCGACTACCACTCGACGGGGCAGGCGATGCGCGCGCTCGGGGACGCGCTCGTCCCGCTCGTCGGGGCGTGGGGCGGCGACGTCGCGGCGCGCGAGCGGGAGCGATACGACTGATGGACGCGTTCGTCCTCGCCGCGTTCGCCCTGCTCGTCGCCGGCGTCGTCGGGACGGTGGTACCGCTCGTCCCGGGCGCGCTTCTCTCGCTCGCGGGCGTCCTCGTCTACTGGTGGGCGTCGGGCTACGTCTCGCCGGGCCCGCTCGTCCTCGCCGGCCTCGTCCTCGTCTGCCTCCTCACGCTCGCCGTGGACTACTTCGGCGGCGCCGTCGGCGCGGGCGCGGCCGGTGCGAGCGGTCGAACGGTCGCGGCGGCGGCGCTCGTCGGGTTCGTCCTCATGGTCGTCCTCGGACCCATCGGCCTCATCGTCGGCACCGCAGGGACGGTCTTCGTCGCCGAGTACGTCCGGCACGCGGACGTTCGGCGCGGTGCGCGCGCCGCCGCGTACGCGACGGTGGGCGTGCTCGCGTCCGCCGTCGTGCAGGCGCTCCTCTTACTCGGCGTGCTCGGTACGATGGCGTTGGTCGCGCTGGCCTGAGGGGTGCGCCGAGCTACGAGTGCGCGTAGTAGGCGACCGTCTCCTCGTCGTCCTCGCGGTCGTAGCGCGCGAAGCCGACGCGCACGAACTGCACGAGGTCGTCCGGTTCGTAGTCGGCGTAGCCGGGTTCCGCGTAGCCGTGGACGTCGCCGTCCATCCGGCGCAGTCGCACCCGCGTGTTGTCCTCGGCGGGCACCCACTGCACGACGTCGACGCCCTCCTCGCGCACGACGTCGATGTCGTCGTCCGTGTAGACGAGCGCGCCGTCCTCGAATCGGACGGGGCCGTAGCCCTTCAGCCAGACGCGCGCGCCCTCGCTCGGGACGTCGTCGGCCTCGACGAGGACGGCGTCGCCGACGGGGATGTCGCGGGTGCCGCGGTCCTCGTGGTTCGGGTGGACGGGCGGATGCGCGCTGTCGGGGCCGCCGGAGACGGGGAGTTCGACCGCCTCGTAGTCGGCGTCGGCGTCGCCGTCGCGGGCGTCGAAGCCGTCGCGCACGAGGAACGCGCGCGGCGTCTCGTCGTCCACGATGTCGCGGTTGTTCGCGTACACCGTGCTCATCGCGAGGTCAACGTCCGACGTCGAGGTGCCGAGGTCCACCATCGCCTCGACGATGGCGTTACCGCGGATGCCGCGGCGTCGGACGCTCTGGAGGGTGGGCGCGCGCGGGTCGTCCCAGCCGTCGAGTTCGCCCGCCGCTATCTTCTCCTTGATCGTCGAGGTGCTCATCGTCACGTCGTAGGCGTCCACCTGGACGTGCCCCCAGTGGACGACTTCGGGGTACTCCCAGTCGAAGTAGTCGTAGACGAAGCGCTGGCGTTTCGCGGAGTCCTGCAGGTCGATGCCGCGGATGATGTGCGTGATACCGAGGAGGTGGTCGTCGATACCCGACTGGAAGTCGAGCATCGGCCAGCACCGGTAGTCGCTCGCTTCCTCGCGCGGGTGGGGCGTGTCGACCATGCGGAACGCGACGAAGTCGCGCAGCGCCGGGTTCTTGTGCTCGATGTCGGTCTTCACGCGCAGCACCATCTCGCCCGACGAGTACTCGCCGGCGACCATGTCCGCGAACTCCTCGCGCACCGTCTCGACGTCCTTCTCGCGGTGCGGGCAGGCCTCCCCGGCGTTCTTCAACTCGGAGAAGGCCTCGCCCGGACAGCTACACGTGTACGCGCCGCCGCGAGCGATCAGTTCGCGGGCGTGCTCGTAGTAGGTCTCCATCCGGTCGCTGGCCTTCACGACTTCGTCCGGTTCGAAGCCGAGGTAGTCGACGTCCTCTAAGATGGCGTCGTAGGCGTCGAGGTCCGGACGCTTCGTCTCCGGGTCGGTGTCGTCGAAGCGGACGAGCATCCAGCCGTCGTAGCGCTCCTTGTACGTCCCGATGACCGCGGGCATCCGACCGTGGCCGATGTGCCACGGGCCGTTCGGGTTCGGCGCACAGCGCATCCTGATCTCCTCGTAGTCGTCGGCGTTCGGGAGGTCCGGGAGCGGGTGCTCTTCGCCCTCGTCCTCGCTCTCCAACTCGGCGAGGCGCTCGGGCGCTATCTCGTCGAGGCGCGCGCGCTTCTCCGCCTCGTCGAGGCCGTTCACGCGTTCGACGACGGGCGCGACGACGCCCGCGACTTCGTCGCCGTGCTCGCGGAACTCGGGGTTCGCGCCCATCAGCGGCCCGAGGATGGCGCCGACCTGGGCGTCGCTCTCGTGTTTCAGCGCGTTGAACAGCGCGTTCGCCTCGGCCTCCCGTCGGATCCGCTCGCGGAGGTCCTCGTCCATACGGGGAAGACCGGCGGCCCGGGCAAAACTCGAACGGTTCGACCGCACTCGCTGCCGCCTCCCCAGCGACTTACCCGCGCGCGACCGAAACGGGGGGTATGGTCTCGAACGAGAGCGACACCTTCGACATCGGCGGCGACCTCACGGTACACCGTCTCGGCTTCGGCGCGATGCGCATCACGGGCGAGGGAATCATCGGCCCGCCGGAGAGCGAGTCGAACGCGCACGACGTCCTCCGACGCGCCGTCGAACTCGGCGTGGACTTCGTCGACACCGCGGACTCCTACGGGCCGGGCGTCTCCGAGCGCCTGATCGGCGAGGCGCTCGACGCGACGCGGGACGACCTCGTGGTCGCGACGAAGGCCGGCCTCCTGCGGAACCGCGAGGGCGACTGGCTCCCGCACGGCGACCCGGACTACCTCAAGAATCAGGCGCTCACGAGCATCGACCGCCTCGGCGTCGACTCCATCGACCTCTACCAGTATCACCGCCCCGACCCGGACACGGACTACGAGGCGTCCATTCAGGCGTTCGCGGAGCTGAAGGACGACGGCCTCGTCGACCACGTCGGCGTCTCGAACGTCTCGGTGGAACAGCTCGAGCTGGCGCGCGACCACGTCGAGGTGGCGACGGTGCAGAACGAGTACAGTCTCGGGAACCGCGAGCACGCGGACGTCCTCGACGCGTGCGAGGAGGCCGGCATCGGCTTCATTCCGTACGCGCCCGTCGGATGGGGGAGCGGCTTCGAGGGCGACGTCCGCGAGGCCGCGGAGGCGGTCGCGGAGCGCCACGACGCGACGGTCTATCAGGTCGCGCTCGCGTGGATCCTGGAGACGAGCGACGTCACCCTCCCGATTCCGGGGACGTCCAGTCTCGACCACCTCGCGGAGAACGTCGCGGCGAGCGAACTCGACCTGACCGACGAGGACCTCGCGACGCTCGCCTGACGCGCCGCGACCCCACTCGACCGTCGACGCGGGGCCTATTCCTACACAACTATTATTATACTCTCACACGCCCCATAGGGTATGGACTTAGACGACGTGTTCGTGGTCGACGCGGTCACTCACTCCTACAACCAGACGGAGGAGAACTTCCGCGTGCCGGGCTCCGCCCAGCAGGTCGCTGAGATCGGCGCCTCCCTCGAAGCCGACATGCCCGAGGGATACGCGCGCACCCGCGAGTCCTTCCTCGGGGACTGGGACCCGGAGGACACCGCGAACACCCTCTTCCGCGAGAGCCAGACGGACTACACGGTGATGCATCCCCAGTCCATCACCGTCTTCCACGACGGCCTCACCGCCGAGGAGAAGGTCAGAGAGCTCACCGGGCGCTACCCCTCTCGGGTCGACGCGCTCGCGAGCATCGACGCCGTCGGCCTCGACGACCCGCAGGCCGACCTCACCCGCCAGGTCGAGGCGTTCGACCCGCACGGCGTGAAGGTCTATCCGTCCTACTGGGAGACCGACGGCACCCACCACAAGTTCAAGATGGACGACCCCGAGGTCGCGTTCCCGCTCTGGGAGCACTGCCTCGACCTCGGCCTCGACGTCGTCGCCGTCCACAAGGCGTTCCCGTTCGGCGCGGTGCCGATGGACTCCTACGAGGTCGGGGACGTCGAGGAGGCCGCCGCGAGCTTCCCCGAACTCACCTTCGAGATCGTCCACGGCGGCCTGACGTTCGGCGAGGAGACCGGCTGGCAGATCGCACGCCACCCGAACGTCTACGTCAACCTCGAACTCACCCTCACCGAACTCATCACCACGCCCGAGTCCTTCGAGGACACGATGCAGGAGCTCCTCTACGGCGGCGGGAAGCGCGCGCTCGAGAAGATCCTCTGGGGGACCGGCGCGCCCCACTTCCACCCCCAGCTCCTCTTAGAGCGCTTCTGGGAGTACGACTTCCCGGAGATGGAGAGCTTCAGCGGGTCCTTCCAGATCACCCAGGAGGACAAGAAGAAGATCCTCGGCGAGAACTTCGCGGAGGCGCACAACCTCGACCTCGACGACCTCGAATCGGCGCAGGCGGGCGACGAGTTCGACGGGGTGGAGATGGCGGAGGAGCCGTGGTCGACGACGGACTTCGAGGTGGCCTGATGTCGGTCTCCGAGTCGCGCGTGCGCGACGAACTCGCGGAGATCGTCGACCCGTGTAGCGCGGCGACGGGGTCGAACCTCGACATCGTGGAACTGGGCCTCGTGAAGTCCGTGGACGTCGACGACGGGCACGTCGAGGTGTTCCTGCGGCTCACCAGCCCGATGTGTCACATGGTCGCGTACTTCATGGACCAGGTGAACGAGCGAATCGGCGGCCTCGACGGCGTCGACTCCGTCGAACTCGACACGGACCACGGGACGGAGTGGAGCGAGGAGATGATGACCGACGAGGCGCAAGCGAAACGCCAACAGGTGCTCGACGAACACGAAGCGCGCTACCGCGAGGAACAGACCGCGCGCGAGGAGGCCGCGCACGCCGAGCGAGCGGACTAGTAGCCGCGCTCGATCAGGTAGTCCGCGATCTCGCGGAGGCGCGTCCGCGCGTCGTTGTCCGGGAGGACGTCGAGTTCCGCCTTCCCGCGGCTGACCAGATCGTCCGCGAGGTCGCTCGCGTACTCGATGCTGCCGGCCGCCTCCAACTCCGCGACGGCGTCGTCGATGACGTCGTCCGTCACCTCGCTCGGGTCGTCCGCGGCCACCAGACCGTCCACGTCCACGCCGTGGTCGCGCGCGTGAACGGTGATGATCGTCTGCTTGTTCTCCACGAGGTCGCTCCCGCGCTGCTTCCCCAGTTTCTCCGACGGTACGGTGAGGTCGAGGACGTCGTCCTGGATCTGGAACGCCCGCCCGACGTTCACGCCGTACCGGTAGAGCGCGTCCACCACCTTGTCGTCCGCGCCCATCACGATGGCGGGGACGCTCGCCGCCGCGCCGTAGAGCACCGCGGTCTTGCGTTCGACCATGTCGAGGTAGTCGTCCACCGCGACGCCGCCGCGCGTCTCGAAGTCCACGTCCATCGCCTGCCCCTCGCAGATGCGCGTGCAGGTCTGCGCGAGCAACTCGATGGCGTCGAGGCTCGCTGGCGGGGCCGCCTCCGTGCGGAGCATGATCTCGAACGCCTTCGAGTAGAGCGTGTCGCCCGCGAGAATCGCCGTCTCCGTGTCGTACTCGCGGTGGACGGCGGGGACGCCGCGTCGCAGGTCGTCGTCGTCCATGATGTCGTCGTGGATGAGCGTGAACGACTGGATGACCTCGATGGAGACGGCGGCCGCCATCACGTCGATGGTCGACCCGTCCAGCGCCGGGAACGCCTGATAGTCCGCGGAGAGCGGTTCGACGTCCGCGAGCGACTCCGCGACGAGCAGCGACACCGTCGGCCGCAAGCGCTTCCCCCCCGCCTCCAGGAGGTATCGCGAGGCCTCGTAGAGCCGCGTCGGTTCGGCCATCGGCAACTCCTCGTCTATCGCGGCGTTGACGAGTTCGCGTCGCTCCTCGATGGCGGACAGCACCGTATCTTCGCGCGTGTCCTGATTCATTGATTCGACACCTGGATGCGTTGGCCGGATCCGTCCCGGTGACCCGCGTCGACGCCCCGCCGACGCGGTCGCTTCGGCGCGAGATAGGGCTGCCGCGGGTAAAAAAGAGCGGGGATTGCGACCCGCGGGCGGGCCGCGAGGCCGACGGCGGCCGCGAAGTGCGCGGCCCTCACTCCACGAGCGTGCCCGGTTCGTCGCCCGCGAGGAAGTCGCCGAGCGCGTCGGGACCGAAGATTGACGCGGGCGCGTCGAGGCCGCAGAGCGCCCGGACTTTCGCGGCCATCCCGCCCGTGACGTCCGTGTCCTCGCTCCCGCCGAGGAGCGCGGCGACGTCCCCGTAGTCCGCGATGCGCTCGATGACGTCGCCGCCGTCGTCGAGAACGCCGGGAACGGTCGAGCAGACGCCGACCCGGTCGGCGCCCAGGCCCTCCGCGAGCGAGACGACTATCTCGTCCCCGCTCAGTATCGTCGCGCCCCGGCCGGCGTGCGTGACGACGTCGCCGTGGAGCACGGGCACGAACCCCTCGTCGCGCTTCGCCGCGACGACCCCGGGCGGGAGGGCGAGCGTCCCGTCCGCGTCCCGCATCGCCGCCGAGTAGGGGTGGTGGGCGACGGCGGGGACGTCGCGCGCGCGGAGGGCGTCGCAGACCGCGTCGTTCAGGCGCTTCATCGCGCCGTGGACGGCCGCGACGGCGTCGGGGTCGCGCGTTCCGTCCGTGCGCGAGACGCCGTGCGCGGCGGCGTTC
>Ga0207755_100330_pt1 | contig 24744 bp, 22 predicted proteins | sample A23P2SouthBayCA_FD_187734 | JGI IMG/M metagenome (GOLD analysis project Ga0207755, IMG submission 187734) | Aerobic enrichment media microbial communities from Bioluminiscent Bay, La Parguera, Puerto Rico - A23 P2 (SPAdes) | ecosystem: Environmental > Aquatic > Marine > Unclassified ...
CCCGTGGCACACGTGGGGCCTCCGGCAAGCCGCCGCACTCGCCCGTGCCGGGGACGTCCTCGACGAACCCGCGTACGTGGACTCGGCCCGCCGCGAGATCACCGCGCTCCACAGTCTCCACCTCACGAACGGCGGTCAGATCGGCAGCTTCGGACCGGGCCCGCACCCGTATCACCAGCTGTCCTACGGCATCGGTGCGCTCGTCCAGGGGTGTACGGAACTGTGGCGGGCGACCGGCGAGGACGCCTTCGCCCACATGGGCGAGCAGTTCGCGACGTGGTACGACGGCAACAACGTCGCGGGAGCCACGATGTGGGACCCGGTCGCAGGCCGCGGGTACGACGGGCTCTACGAGGACACGGTCGACTGGAAGGCCGGCGCGGAGTCGACCCTCGCGGTCGTCCGGACGATGCTGGACGTGGAGCGGTATCCGGTACCGACCGGCCCGCCCGACACCGTCGAGGTCGTCGACAGCCACTCGCAGACCGTCGTCGACACCGGGGACGGGACGGTCGACGGCTGGGCCACTCGACTGGATCCCGCCGGCGTCGACGCGGTGTTCACCGGCGGTCGCGTCGTCAAGGTGTTCAACGAGGGGTCCGTGACGGTGGCTCCCGACCTCGAACCGGGCGAGTATCGTCCGTACCTCGTCGTGAGCAGGACCATCGCGCCGGACGCGTCGGCCGTCGTGACGATCGGCGACCGTCGCCGGACGGTGGCGCTGGGCGGCGCGTCGGAGTCCCACTACGACGTGATCGCCCTCGATCAGGTCGAGATGGACGGGGACGACCGGGTCACGGTCGGCTACAGCGGCGCTCACGACCGGGCGGCGAAGGTCGACGCGCTGGTGTTCCACCCGGCCGTCGCGTGGCGGGTCATCCAGATCGACGGCGAACGCACGGCGGCGGTCGCCCGGAGCGTGATCGGAGCAGCGCGGTCGGTGTCGCTCCCCGTCCCGGCCGACTCGATGCCGGTGTCCATCAGCGCCCTCGACCGCGACGGAAGCCTCGTCCGTCGGGAGGAGCGAGCACCGGACGCGGCCGACCGGGCCGACGGCGAGACGGTGACGGTCACCCTCGAACCCTGTGGGGTCACGCTCGTCCGATCCGCCTGAGCGACGCTCCGAACGGCCGTCTCAGTCGACGGTCATCGCGTGCTCTCCGTCGGCGCTGTCGCCCCTGACGGGTCGTATCGGTGATCCGCCGCAGTCGACGCAGTAGAACCCCCCGTCGATGGTCTCGACCACCGGTGCGTTACAGGGAATACACTTGAGATGAGCGCTTCTCACTGAGCGTGGGTATCGCGACATCGGTCTCTCTGCGACCGGGGAACGAATAGGAATGGCGTCCGTTTCGCCGGTTCGTGCGGCCTATCGCGGCCGTTACAGCGATTACTCAAGGGTAAGACCTCGCTTCGGAACCCCAGGACCGACGGTGACCCGGCTACAGGGACTCGTCCTCGTCGTCGCCCTCGCCGTCGCCCTCTGTGGCCGATCCACTGGACCCGCCCCGGTCGGAGTAGTCCTCACGACCGACGGCCTCGGAGCCGACCATGTTGAGGATCGACTGCTGGACGGCGTCGGCCGAGTCGTATTCGTGGCTCTCGGAGCCGCTGCTCTCCATCTCCTGACCGCCGAGGATCGACTGGAGCGTCTCCGAACCACCGGACGTTTGGATCTCGGCGTCGCCGTACTCGTCGAGCACGGCTTCTCTGGTCACTGGGTATTCGAGTCCCTCTAGTTCGTTGGCTAGTTCGCCGAAGTCGACGCCCATCTCTCGCGAATCGGCGTCCGAGTCACTGTCGCTGCCGGACTGGTCGTTCGCCATACTCCGTCTACGCGGACCAGCCACAAGGGCGTTGTGCAGGGACGTGTCGCGTGACGGGTCACCCGTCCAGCACGGTCGCCGCGTCGTCGCGCGGTCGGTAGTCGAGTCGCTGCATCGTCTCCGTCAGCGAGAGGTACCGGTCGGCGTTCCGGGAGACGCCGTGGGCGACGACCGGCGACCGCTCGATCGGGTGTTCGACGGCGGCCCGGAACAGCGCCCGGCAGTCCCGCGGGCTGAGCCACATCGCGCGGGCGAAGCGGTGGCGGGGGTCGGCGTCGTCGGCCGTCGCCCGCAGTTCGGCGGCGTCCATGAGCCACCCCACGCGAACCACGACGACCTCCAGGTCGTACCGGTCGGCGTAGAACCGACTCAATCCTTCGACTGCGACCTTGGCGACCCCGTAGTACGAGTCCGGTCGCGGCGGCGTGTCGGGCCGGACCGTCGTCGACGGTCGCTCGACCGTGGCCTCGAACTCGGTGGGATCGTCGCGGTTGTACAGTCCGAACGCGTGGGCGGAACTCGCGATCACGACCCGGTCGACACCGCTCGCGATGGCGGCCTCGAAGGCATTGTCGGCCATCCGGACGTTCGCCTCGTCGCCCTCGCCCCACGCGTCCCGATCCGCGGGATTCCAGGCCAGGTGGACGAGCGCGTCCGAACCCGCGACGGCGTCCTCGAACGCGGCCCGGTCAGTGGCGTCGAGCGGTTCGCTGTCGAGGTCGTCGTGTTCGCTGTGGGTAAAGAGCGTCCGATCGTCCTCGTCGAACGCCTCGCTGACGACGCGCCCGACCTCGCCGGCGGCACCGGTGATCGCGATGTGCATACCGGGCCCGGAGGCGGAGCGGCCTTTGTAATACGTCTCCGTGCTTCGAGTACGCGGTATGAAGGCAACTCGCGCCGAGACCGGGCGGGCCTACGCCGGGCTTTCTCGACTGGCGTCCCGTGGTAAGCGCCTCATAGTCTTCAGCCCCCGTCAACAGGTCCGGCGCATGACCGACGTATGCGGGGTCGTCACGCTCCGCGACGGGGACTGGCACGACGCGTTCGAGCGGCTGGACGAGCGCGGCGGCGGCGTGATCTGGGTGCCGCCGGGAACGCAGGCCTGCGAGCCGACGACGGTGGATCTCGCCGACTACGAGGCCGTCAGCGACGACTTCGCGATTCGCGGCGGCGGGTTCGGGACGAGTATCGTGGATCTCGGGCGCGGTGACGGCGACGGGTTCTCGATCGTCGACTCCGGCGGCAGCGACCTCTTCTACGTCGAGATCACGGGCGTCGGGTTCCACGGCGAGCGCGACGGCGTTCTCTTCCGTCTGGGCCGGGACGACTTCGGGGACGCGTACAACAGTTGCACGCTGGCGATCTCGACGAACAACGGCTCACCGACCGCGACGGCGGCCTGTCGGCTCAATCACGTCCTCAACACCGACCACTTCGGCGTCCACAACTGCGTCGGCGGGACGGCACTCGACCTCCGTCAGTTCCAGTTCGGGGGGCTCAGGGGGTCGACGAGCAGCCGACAGGGGCAATCGCTCCGGCTCTCGGGCTTCTCGATGGCGAACGTCGTCGAGTGGCTCAACGTCGAGGCCTGCGAGGACGGCGTCAGGCTGGTGGGGGACGACTGCGGGATCAACCGCTTCGGGATGCTCTACGGGGCGAACGTCGGCGGCACGCTGTGGCGTCACGACGCGGCGGTCACGACGCGTCTCGACGCGGCCTACGTCGGGGGCACCGTCGACACCGTCGGCGAGACGACGGCCGGAGACGTGTCCGTCGGGATCACGAACGCCGACCCTCGGGCGTTCCGGCGCGTTTGATCGGCCGATAAGCCACTTCTAACTAACTGCTCCCGTCGGTTGCTACCGACAATGAGACGACCAGACGGACGTGTCACACGGCGAATCGTGCCCCGGGACGGTGCCCGTCGATGAACGCACCCACCGCAGAGGCGATCGGGCAGTACGAGATCGGCGTCCAGAGCTTCACGTACCGGGAGTTCGACGTACCCGAGATCTGCGAGGAGCTCTCGGATACCGGCGTCTCCGCTGTCGAACTGTGCGACGTTCACGTCGCACCCGACGCCGACACTGGCGTGATCGATCGCGTCCGTGACACACTCGCCGACGCCGGTCTCGACGTCTGTGGGTACGGCGTCGTCCCTTTCGAGGACGATCACGAGGGGAGTATCAGGGAGACGTTCGAACTGGTCGACCGGCTCGGGGGCGAGTACTGCTCGCTGGAGTTCCCACCCGGGGACGCGGAGATCCGCGACCGGCTGCTCTCGGTCGCCACGGAGCTCGACCTCGACCTCGCGATCCACAACCACGGCCCCGGGGCGACGTATGCGACCGTCGAGGACGTAGCGAGCGTTCTCGACGCGGCAGACGACCCCCGCCTCGGAGCCTGTGTCGACACCGGTCACTTCTACCGCTCGGGCGAGGTGCCGAGCGCGGTCATCCCGCGTCTGGGGGACCGGGTGCTGGCGCTCCATCTGAAGGACTTCGTCGACGAGGAGACGGAGGCGATTCCGGGGACCGGACGGCTCGACGTGGGAGAACTACTCGGCCTGCTCGACGCGGAGACGGCGTTCGACCGGCCGCTCGTGATCGAGTACGAGGCCGATGGCAGTAACCCGACGCCGGCCGTCGAGCAGACGGTCGCGGCGGTCCGTGACGCGATGGAGTAGAACCCGACGGCGCGTTCAATCGTCGCCGGTCGCCGTCGGCGACAGCTGCCCGTCGTCGACCATCGACTCCAGCGGGTTGTCGTCTATCTCTAGCGGGAGTTCGACCCGGCCGCGACGGCGGGCGGATTCGTAGCCGGCGAAGATGATCTCCGTGGCGTTGAGGGCGTTCTCCGCGCAGAGCTCGGAGGTGCGGCCTTCGGACTGGGCCTGGACCACGTCTGCGATGGCGAGGTCGATCGCGGTCGTCTCGCCGGGGACCATCTCCTCGAACGTCTGCTCCCCGCAGGTCTCGGGATCGGTGCTGTACACCTCGACGGCGAGCTTGTCGGTCAGGTGGACGTCCATGAACCCGTCGCTGCCGACGAGTCGCCAGTCCCCCTCGGCGACCTCCTCGGCCGGCCCCGTCGCGGCCATGCCGAAGACGCCGTTCTCGTACTCCCAGCAGGCGAGCACCTGATTCTCGTTGTGCGTCCCGAAGCGGACGTCCTCCTCGGTGTAGTCGAGCTGGCCGATGACCCACTTCGCGGCGGCCTCGTCGTTGAAGTAGTTGCACATGTCGACCGCGTGAGTTCCGTTGTCGTAGAAGTTCCCCCAGCTGTACTCGATGCGGCGCAGGTCGCCGATGACGCCGGCGTCGAGTTTGCGCTTGGCGGCGCGGAACGGTGCTCCGAAGCGGCGCATGTGGTTGAACGTCAGCGCGACGTCCTCTTCCTCGCAGACGCGGGCCATGCGACGGGCACCGCCCCACGTCAGGGCCATGGGCTTCTCGCAGTGGATCGCGTCGACGACGCCGCTCTCGGCGGTGCCGACGACGAGGTCGGCGTGGGTCGCGGGCGGCGTACAGATACTCACGATGTCGGGCTCGACCTCGGCCAGCATCGCTTCGTAGTCCTCGAAGACGCCGTCGGCGGGAATGTCGTACTCGTCTGCGAAGGCCGCGGCGTTCTCGGGGACGATGTCGGCCGCACCGACGAGACGGCAGTTGTCGAGCTCGCGGTAGGCCGCCGCGTGACGGTACGCCATTGCGAACCCGTCGACCGATGGCTCGTCGGGGTCGGCACCCGTGCCGACGAACGCGACGTCGAACTCGGACATCGTCACCGGTCACCCCGTCGAGCGATCGCTGCGACCGGGTCTATCTGTCGACTGAAGGGACGATTACTGGCGAGGTTCGGCTCCGGTTGGGTCCTCATATCTCGGTTAAGAGAGTTTTGACGCATAAGACTTCTTATAGGTTGTCTACGGATACGTGTCTGCTACGTTCGAGTGCTTGCCAGTCTCGTCGGAGAACCGTGCCGTTCCGTTCAGCGGCCGCGGCCCCGCTCGTTCGCCGACCCTACTGCCGTAGAGTCGCGGTAAGCGCCGCATACGCGTCTCGGTCCACCGTGAGTGTGCCACCGAACCGCAGGTTCGAGCGGTCGGTAAGAGTGGCAAACCCCGTGAACGGTACCAACTACAATAAGTGTGCCACGCCAGATTCGGATACCGCGACCCCGGACACCGGGCTCTGATCGGGTCCTGCTGGGGGTCAGTCCCGCCGGTCCGGGCCGGTGCATCTCCATACCATGAGCACGACACGTACATCTCGCAACGCTAATGCGGCCGTCTCGGAGTCGACTCGACCGACAGACGTGAACGTCACGATGGTCACCACGCCAGGCGACGGGTCCTGCGGTATCGGAACGTACGCCCGCGATCTCCTCGACGGTATCGACGCCATCGAGTCCGAGTCCGTCCACATCTCCCAGGAGGATCGATCGGTCGGCCACTTCCTCTCGCTCGCCGTCCGGGCCGTCCGTGGGACAGGGGACGTCGTCCACGTCCAGCACGAGTACGGCCTGTTCCGACGCGAAGGAAGCAAGTACCACGGGATCATGGGACTGGTCTTCTTCCCGGTGTTGTTCCTGCTCGCGCGGCTTCGGTCGAAACACGTCGTCGTGACGATGCACTCCGTTCTGAAGCCCACACCGGACGAGTCACCGCTCTCGGCCCGCCTGTACCTAATCGTGATGCACAAGCTCCTGGCGATGGGGGCCGGTCACCTGATCTTCCTGTCGCCGGACTGCGCCTCGAAGTTCCGGGCCGACATCGATCTCGACGACGCCGAATACAGCGTCCTCTCGCACGGGGTCAACACGGACGTCCCGGGCGTCTCGAACCAATCCGACGCCAAACGCGCGTTCGGCTTCGACCCCGACGACGACGTCGTCGCGATTCCGGGCTTCGTCCGACCGCCGAAGGGCCACGACATCTTCGTCGAGCTAGCCCGCGCGCTGCCCGACTACGAGTTCGTGATCGCGGGCGGCGCGCGACCGAAAGGCGAGGACTTCGAGTTCGCCGAGCGGATCCGCGAGGAGGCACCGGAGAACGTGACTGTCACGGGCGTGCTCGACGACGAAGCGTACTGGACCGCGCTGGCCGCGCCCGACCTCGCCGTCCTCCCCTACCGGGTCGTCACCCAGAGCGGGACCTTCAACTCCTGTGCGACCCGGGAACTCCCCGTGTTGGCCAGCGACGCCGACTACTTCCGCCGCATCGAGGCCAAGTGGGGTGCGCCCGCGACGGTCGACATCGAGGACACGTCGACGCTCGTCGAGCGCGTCCAGTCGTTGCTCGAAGACGACGCGGCCCGCGAGCGACTCGCGGAACGTATGACCCAGTACAAACGGGCCAACAGCTTCGAACGGGTCGGGGCCGACCACTGTCGCATCTACCACCACGTGGCCAGCGGGACGGTCGACGCGCTCGGTGAACCGGCGTCCGATGCCGGACGCTCCGACCCGCTCCTCGGGGCCTGTAGCGCCGGACGGGGCACGCCGTCCGACGACTGACTCGCTTGCCCACCGATGGCTCCCTATCTGTTTCGACCGAACACGCTTGGCCCCTGGGGCCGTCTCCGTACCCATGGCACGGAAACTCACCGATTCGAGTTCGCTCGCGCGCCTCGGTATCGCTGCAACGCTGGTCGACGCCACGATGGCGCTCGCTCGCGATCGTCAGGGCAGCGCTGTCTTGCTGCTGGCGTCGGCGGCCCTCTCCTCTCGCGTCCCGGGACTGGGTGTTGCGGTTTCCGTCCTGTTGCGACTGTATCGTCGCCTCCGGTAATCCTTCGTGAACGGTCCACTCTGTTGCCGGTCGCTCGTGACTGGACCGAGTAGACGGATTCGCTCTGGGACGCACTCCCACCTATCGCTCGAACGGCCGTCTCAGACCCGTTCTGTGGAGCGAGCGTGTCGGAAGTTGATCTTCTCCGCGATTCGCTTCGCCTGTTCTCGTGCTCGGGTTTCCCCGACGTGATGCTCGACGAGGACGCTCTGGACCGTCCACTTCTCGGATTCGGGTTCCTTTCCGACCCGGACTCTGGCACCCGACGAGACGTACCCGGCGACCCACTGGGCCCAGTTGGGCTCTCTGACCGTCTGGAACACGTCGGGATCTCGAAACCGTACGGTTACGTACTCCCCTTCCTGTTCGACCGCCTTGGCGTCGGCTATCTGCTCCATACGTGCGCCTCGCGTACCGACCATCAAAACCGTTCTGCAGGCACCTGCAAGCGATTTAAGCGACGACACTCACGTCGCCGCCGACACCGTCGACTGTCACTTTTCGGGCGGTCGGGGGCCGGGATCACGGACCCCGTCCCGAACGGGCAGCCGACGACACGGGATCGTCAGCAGTCCGTTACGCGTTCGCCATCTGCCGGCAGCTTTCGGCACACGTCTCCAGCACGTCCTGACACACCTGACAGTGATGGGCGTCGTGTCGACCGCACTCCTCGGCACACTCCTCACAGACCTCCGCACAGGTCTCGGCGAGCTCGGCGCTGTAGGTCGAACTCCGCGCCATGAGCCGGGCGTGCAGCGACGCGATATCGGCCACGTCACGGCACAGCCGGGCACACTCCTCCATCTCCGGGTCACCCAGACACTCGTCTGCACACCATTCACAGACTTCGGTCGCTTCGTTGCAGTTTTCGATGCACTCGCGCTGTTCGTCGCTGAGAGTCTCGATCTTCGACACCGTTTCTGTGAGAGACATTCCATCGTACGCTCCGCCCGAGACGCGCGAAACGGTTGTGCCTGCAATCGCAAGGCCCCGACGTGAGTCGACCGTTTCGACTCTCTCTACACCCCGATATTCTATTTATTAAATATGGTTAAAGAACCACAACGACGAGATACTGGTCCTGCGAACCAAAAAGTATAGCTATATATCTAAATATGCGACGAGACTGTCGGTAAATGGGTTCGACAATAGTGTTTCTGGCCACATACAACTGTTGCTTACTGTCGATCTCCCCGGATATTTCGGTGGCGACACCACCAGATCTCCGGACTCGCCCATCGCTGAACGAAGCGGCATCTCGAAGAGACATCGTCCGGAGTTTCGAAACGGGACCCGCGTCGGTCCGCCGACGGATACCTTTTTGAGGCAGATTGGCATGTATCCGCTATGTCACTCGTACGGGCCAAGCCCCTCCAGACGCTGTACGAGGAGGTGGCCGACTACGATCTCGTGCTCGTCCCCGACGCCCCGCTCGCGAGCGCGCTCAATCGCAGACTGGACCGCCCTCGTTTCGGGACGTTCGCGACGACCCCGCGGCGATACGCGGCAGGGAGGAAAGAGACGGCCGAGAATCGGCAGGCGTTCCTCGAACTCGTCGACGACATCGACGCCTCGTGGAAGGAACTCGCCCACGCGGTCGAGACGACGCTCGGGTGCTGGGAGTACGAGCGGGACCGTGAGGCGATCCTCGAGTACGATCGCTTCGTCGATGAGACCATCACGCAGGTCGTCGACGCACTCGCTGCGAAGCAGACGACTGTCGGCCGGTTGGCGACCTGTCGGGTCGACGACGGCCAGCGGGTCGCCGTCGCCGGTGTCGATCAGTTCACGCCGCTGGAGCGATCCATCCTGCCGACGGAGTACGACACTTACTCGCTGTTTCTCGACGACGAGGTACCGTGCCCGACGTTCAGTATCTTTGACTCGGCCAGCGAGATCGTCGACGCGTTCGTGGCGACGATCGACGACGAATCGGCCGGCGACGTCGCGGTCGTCCTCGACGCCGGGAGTCAGTACTCCTCTCTGGTCGAGGCCGCGCTTGAGACGGCAGACATCCCCTATTTCGGTGGCCCGGGCTTCGCCGACGACCCCGCTCATCGGGCGTATTTGGGACTATTACGCCTTGCCTATCGCGGCTCCGATACGACCGTCGCGGACGTACGCCCGCTGCTGGCGCAACTGGATGCGGTCGTCAGTGTCGAACACGACGAGAAACGGTTCGGAGCGGTCGACCATCCGGAACTCGATCGACTCCGGTCGTTGGTCGCGTCGGTCGAGACGAGCACCTTCGGTGAGGTACTCGCCGACTTCGAAGCGGAGTTCGGCGCGTCGCTGGCACGCCTGCGAGAAGAACTAACGACCGTCGGCCTCGTCGACACGGCCGTCACTCGGGGTCGTCTCGCCGATCTCACGACGTATCTGTCCCGATACGAGATCCCGGTCGACCGGGAGAACGAGGGCGTTCTGCTGGCCGATGCACAGTCTTCGGGGTACGTCGACCGGCCGGTCGTCTTCCATCTCGGACTCGACGAGTCGTGGACCCGAAGTGTGCCCAAGCGCCCCTGGATCGACACCGAGGCACAGGTCGAACGGTACCTCCGGCGGTTTCAGTTGCTCCTCCAGAGCGGGAGCGACCAGTACTATCTCGTGCAGGACACCAGCGGGGGCCACCCGGTGACGCCGTGCCTGTACTTCTCGGAGCTACTGGCGCAGGAGTTCGACCGATTCAGCGACCTCGAATCGGTCTCGTACACGCGCCGTCTCACGACCGAGACCGACGGCTTCCAGCGGGAGTCGCTGGACGTCCCGGTCGCGCCGACGACCGTCGAGACGATCAGCCAGTCGAGCCTGAACACGTACGTCAACAGCCCTCGGGAGTACTTCTTCGACCGCCTCGTCGCCTCGCCCGACCGTGACTACTTCCGCGAGGGGAATCTCTTCCACGACTTCGCCGAGTTCTACGTCGCCCATCCAGACGTGGTCGAGGCGGCCGGGCTCGATGCCGTCGTCGATGTGATGCAGGCGGAGGCGAACGCGTTCCACCACGAGACCGAGCAGCCGCTCTGTCGGGCCCGCTACCGGGCTGGCTGCGAGATGATCGTCGAGCATCTCGACGCCGATCCGCCGGCAGACGGTGGGTTCCTGACCCCCGCGTCCGGATGGGGGACCAACACCTTCGCCGAGCACTTCGACGAACCGATCGACTCACCGATCACCGAGCGATGGTTCGAGAACGACGCCATCGGCGTGGAGGGCAAGATCGACCTCGTTCACGGCCCGAACCGGCTACTGGACTACAAGAGTGGCTCCCAGAAATCCGCCTATTCGATCGTCGCGGAATCCGCGGTGGACCCGCCACACGACACCGTGAACTACCAGGCGCTGGCGTATCTGGCCCACTATCGAACTGTCCGACCGGACGAACGCCTGACGTTCGCTTTCCTCCACTTCCTCGAACCGCTCGACGACGTCGTCGCCGGCGAGGCCAACATCGAAGACGCCGTGACGACGGTCACCTACTATCCGACGACGTTCGACGAGTACGTGGCGACGCGGGAGGCCTACGAGGTCCTCCTCGACGGATACAGTGACTGCGTAGCGACGTTCGAGGCGCTGGGGTTCGAGCAGTACCGGACGATCGTCGCCCAGCGCACGTTCCCCGAAACGACCGACCGGAGTGAACTTCGGAACTCGGACTTCGCCGCGTCGTTCACCGACGCCGTCGCCGCTGGCACCGGCGAGGACGTGGACGCCGAGAAGGGGTGCGATCAGGCGATCAGGGCGCTGAACGGCGTTCGAAAACGGAACTACTTCGAGGGCGATCTCGACCGGTTCGAGGCGTTCGTCGACGACCGTCTCACCGAACTGAACGAGCGCCGTCGCGGCCAAGAGCGGTTCCCGGTCGACGGCCCGGGTGGCGAACCGAACGAACGACGGCTCGATTACCCCGACCTACTACTGGAGGGCGAGCAATGAGCGACGCCCCCGAACCAAACGAGCGACAACGGCGTCTCATCGACGAGACCGAGGGGATCTACCACGTCGACGCCGGCGCAGGCACGGGCAAGACGTTCGCCGTCACGCGCCGTTACGCCAACATCGTCGAGCGAGACGGCGTCGATCCAGAGGACGTGCTACTCGTGACGTTCACCGACGCCGCGGCGACGGAGATGCGCGAGCGGATCGTCGAGCACTCCTCATATGGGATGCGAGACCTCGCCGACGCGCCCATTCAGACGTTCCACTCCTACTGTCACGACCTGCTCGACGAACACGGGTACGTCGCGCCGACGTACCTCGGCATCGACGACCGCATCACCGACGCCGTCGGTATCGTGGAAGACGACCTGGTCGAACACGAGCTGTTCCGGGAGTTCTACGGGCAGTTCCGCGACGAGCATCCGGAGTACGGTGCTCTCTATCGCGTTCTGTCGGACCCGATCGAGGGACTCGACCTGATCAACGAACTCGCGTCCAAGGGTGTGTTTCCGACGGCCGAGGGCTGGTACCGCGACGGCAAAGCTGCCCTCGAAGGCGACTTCGAGCGGTTCGAGCAGTACTTCGACGACCGCAATCAGCCCCGGAACGACGGCCGCAAGCAGTCGAAACTGCGTGACGACCTCTCGCGGTTCGGGCGTGAGAAGGCGTACCTCCCCGACGCGCCCTCGAAGGCAGAACTACGGGGCGGGCGCGGTACGAAGCAACTCGACGAGGCCGTCGCTCGTGACGCCTTCGAAAGCGACCGCGAGAAGCTGCTGGCGTTCGTCCACGACCTCTACTTCGAGTACCTCGAGTTCGCGCTCTCGCGAGACTACCTGAACTTCGGGTTCCTGCAACTCTTCGCGTTCGTCACGCTCTGTGAGGACCCTGCTGTTCGGAATCGCGTGGCTTTCGACTACGTGATGGTCGACGAGTTCCAGGACACCAGCGAGATCCAGTTCAAACTCGCGCTCCTGCTCATGGACTCGGACAACCTCTGTGTCGTCGGCGACTGGAAGCAGTCGATCTACTCCTTCCAGTACGCCGACGTGGCCAACATCGCGGCGTTCGAGTCGCGGCTGGATCGGTTCGTCGACGAGCTGAACGACGGTGACACGGAGCGGGTGGCGTTTACATATTCCGACGTCGAATACATTCAGTTCGTCCAGAACTACCGGTCGACGCAGACGGTGCTCGACTTCGCGAGGCACGCCCTGACGACGCCGGCGACGACCTCAGAAACGGTCGACGACGACGTGCTGGCCGACGAGGAGCCACTGGAGTCGAACGCCGACGCTGACCCGACACGGATCGAAGGGATCCGCCACGAGGACGAACACGAGGCGGTGCTGGCGAAGATCCAAGGGATCGTCGACGACACCCCTGAGGAGTACCTCGTGGAGAGCGACGACGGCGACCTCGTCGAGCCGAGCTACGACGACATCGCGGTGTTGACACGGACGAGAGCCTACGGTCGAGAGTTGCTCGAAATCGCCGAGGAACACGACTTTCCGGTGGCCTACGACGGCGAGGTCGAACTGTTCGACAGCGACCCGGCGAAGCTCCTGCTCGCGTGGCTGCGGATCGTCGACGCCGACGCGGAGCGGGGGTGGGCAGTAGTTCTGGAGCGAGCAGGCTACACACTGGACGAGGTCGACGAGATACTCAGTCGGGGCGCGTACCCGTCGAACATGGCCGCCTACCGCGACGAACTCGCGTCGCGTTCGACGGTCGGTGCGATGGCGCGACAGGTGTTCGACCGCTACGGGTTGCACGGCACGTACGCCGACGAACTCCTGCACCTGATCCAGTCGGTCCACGACGCCACGGCGATGACTCCCGGCGATCTGATCCGCTTCATCGAACGCGGCATCGAGCACGGGAGCACCCACGCCGTCGATACGAGCACCGGGACGGAATCGGTGACGGTCCAGACGATCCACGCCGCGAAGGGACTAGAGTACCCGATCGTGATCCTCGCAAACGTGAACGACGGCCGCTTCCCGCCGTCGACACGCTCGTCGGGTGTGTTGCGCTACGAGGAGTCGATCGGAGTGCGCCAGCGCAAGCGCTACAGCGACGTGGGGGCGTATCCCCACGTCTACGACAACTGGCGATACGACGTGCTTCGACGTTGCCTCCCCGACGGATACGACGAGGAGCGACGGCTACTGTACGTTGCGATCACCCGCGCCGAGAGCCACCTGGTGCTGGCGAGTGGCGCCGATCCGAGTCCGTTTCTGGCGGGGCTACCCGTGGAGGTGGAGGCGACGAGTGTGGACGTAGAGACCGCGGGATCGACGACGACGACACAGACTCAGCTCCCGTTCACCGTGTCGCCGCCCGACGAGCCAGCGGGCTACAGCCCGCACGATCTGATGGACAGTGCCGTATTCGACGCCCTCGACGGTGGGGCCAATTCCGGTGAGAGTGACGCTGACGAGGGGCGTGGGGTGGACTTCGGTTCACGGGTCCACGATTTCGCCGAGCGGTACGCGCTCGGCGAGGCCGTCGAGCCGTCGAACGAGCACGAGGAGCGGATCGTGGCGTTGGTGGACGGTCTCGATGGGCAGCTATTCGTCGAGGAGAACGCCGTGTTGCCGTTGACTGTGGACGGCGAACAGGTCGCTATCTCGGGTATCGTCGACCTCGTCCACGTCACGGAGGGGACCGTCGAGATCGTTGACTACAAGACCGATCGGACGCGGGTCGCCGAGAGCGAATACCGCAAGCAACTGAGTGTGTACTACCACGTCCTCGATGCGACGTACCCTGCGCGAACGGTGACGGCGTCGCTCTACTATACCGTGGCTGGGGAGCAAGTCGCAATGGAGCCCCTGTCGAAGGACGAACTGACCGCGCTGGTCCGAGAGCAGTGAAGGGGGTCGTGGATCGTTCGCTCGAGAACACCTCGTGAAGCCCGTAGAGAGTAACCGCCGACACTCCCGATACGAAGCCCATCTCCCACCACCCTCCGAAGCTCTGATCGTCTGTACATCCCTTTCCCGATTGTATTATCGGTCACAAATCATCCCATACTTGCCGGATTCTCTCTCTCGGGCTTTTGATAAGGTTTCTACCTTTTGCTTTCACGAACTCCCATGGTTCACGTCGAAATCTCACCAAGACAAGTCGATGACCCTTCTCTTCAATCGATTTGCTCCAATGCTTCGGTTGCGACATCGCCTAATTCCCCGGCCTCGATATGCGAGTACCGCTCTCGAACCATCTCTTCGGAGTTATCGAGATACCGGGCTGCTACTGTGTACCCGAACGCGCGGACGAGGACCTCACCCATCCCACGTCGACCGCCGTGCGGTGCGAGATAGTCGTGTTTCGGATGATCGATGTCGACTTCTGCAGCGTCCGAGAGTCGCTGGAGAATGGATCGAGCACCATCGGTCGTGATCGATGGAGGCCGTACATCCTCATCGAGCGCCAGCAGCAGGTCACGAGCGTACTCGTTACGTCGCTCGGCGATGGCGTCTGGCCGCTCTCCTCGATCGGCCAGCCCGTCTTGGACGAGCGTCGACAAGGTTCGTTGGTCGAACGTCGGAAAGACCGGCCAGCGCTCCGTCGGTGGGTCCATCAGCTGGCGGTAGCTCCGCAGCGGCGAGATCACCGGGTCGGGGAGACTGGCGGCGTCCCACTGCTGTTTCTTCCGGTAGACGTCCATACTCCCCTCGTCGAGCGAGAGATCCTCCCAGCGAACACCGCGCCGGCGCGGGTCGTTCGGGTCCCGGAGGAGTTCTCCGACCCGAACGGCGGTGTACGCGAGGACGAACACTAGCGCCCGGTCACGGGCCGCCTTCAGCGTCCCATAGCGCGCTCGCTGCTCATCGAGTGGGTCCACGTCGTCGGGGAGAGTGGTGTATGACTCGATGGCCTCACGCGCCTGCTCGTCTACGTGGCGGGTGAAAGCGTGTCGCTGCTCGGAGGTCCAGGCCTGCTGGTCGCCGGGCTTGCGGCCGTCGTCGTCGGGGAGTGGGGCCATCGCGCTCGCACGCTGTGCGTAGTGTGCTTCCAAGTACCCCTCGTTGACACACCAGCCACACCACGCGGAGATATAGCGGTAGTAGGTTTGTACCGTGTTCTGCTTGAGTCCCCGGTCTCCACCGAGATGCCGGGCGTACTGGCGGAAGACGCGTTCGTCGAGGTCCTCGAAGGTGGGGTCACGGTCGACGTCGCTGGGGACGATTCCGGTCCAGTCGTCGCCACCACGGTCGCCAGCGGCCCACTCGCCGAACCGGTCGAGTTCGCGCGCGGCGTTTCGTCGGTAGTTCCCGCCGTCGCCACCGCGGCCTTTCCCCTTGTCTTGGAGATAGCGGTCGAAAGAACCCCGTAACGTGCGACCTACGGGCTCCTGACGAGTAGTGTCGTCAATCATGCGGAGTCAGACCCCTCCGAATTGTCCAAGTAGGAGATCGTGGCCGTCGTAACCTGGTCTGTGAACTCGTCGGTGACCGATCCCTGCCGGCCGACGATGTGAAGCTCGTCTTTCAGTGTGGCGACCGTCCAGGGAAGGACGTAGCTCTGCTGCCCAGGTTCACCACGGACCCACACCGCGCTCGGCACGACGAAGCTGCCGGTGTGGTGGGACTGAGTCGTGAGCGCGACCGCGATTGACTCCTCGTCGGAATAGGGCATCCGCGCACCAGAAACAACCAGCCACGGGCGAGGGTTCCCAGCATTCGTCTTGAACGGGTCGGGAGCCCATACGACGGTTCCGCGGTCAGCCATCCGGAATCACAACTCCTCGCCCTCTTGCTCGATCTCCGACTCGATAGGGTCAACCGCGGTCTCCATCCAGGTCTCGACATCGTCGTCAGAGAACCCACCGTCGATGTCGTCAGCCGTGACAGCGCCATGAACCCCTGCCGACGCGACAGCGTGCTCGGCGTCGGCAATCGTCCAGAACCGGTCGCGGTGTTCGACGAGGCCGTGTTCTTCGAGGCGCTTCAGCGTGGGGCCGACGCTCCCTTCGGGCACGTCGACGGCGCCGACGATCTCCCGCTGGCGAAACGCCTGATCGGCGTGATCGAGGAGGAAGCGATACACTGCACCCTGAGTGGTATCCGGCGCAAGGTCGGGGAGTGCCGGCCCGTCCTCGTCTATTGAGCGGAACTCGTCTTTCGAGATGGGCATTTAGGTATCGGTTTGTATTAGAAACTATTAGGTCTTATTGGCAGTGCTCTCACTGTGGACTGAGAGATAGCGGTGTTCGTGCGCTTCTCATCGAGTTCGAGGTTCTCTTCGTGCGTTTCCACGGTTCGTGCTTCACCGACGGCGTCGGGGTGCTTCAAAGTGGTCGTGATTATTGGTGTAATCACGTCCAAATTTGTAATCCACCGAAGTGCCGAATTTCGCTAGTAGCAGAGCTAATACCGACAATTCCAACTTATAAACCTCATATAGCTATACAGAACTGGGCAGTGGAGGTCGAGACTACACGGGCTATCGCCTCGCTAGAACGCACGAGCTGGTCGAGTTGGAGCCGTTCGTACAGTCGTTGGAAGTGCCAGCGGTGGTGAGGACGATAGGCACTCGTAGCGTTTCCCTGCCTCGGTCACCTCGGTCGACGGTCTCGATCTTGTCGGGCAAATGGCTGTGCCGCCTTCGCCGACCATCGAGAGTCACACCTGAACCGGGAGTTGAGCATCCAGTTCACAGATCGTCACACCGATCAGATCGTCGTTGTCGATCAAGACCTCCTGTGCATCGGCACCGCTATTGGTTGACGCCATCCACTGCGTGAGCGCGGGCGGACAGATACCGATCGGCTCGACCGGACAGTCTCTCACGACTCCATTCGTTGATCTTCTAGGGTGAGTCCTCGCGCGAGCGTGGCGATCATTTCCTCCCGGAGGTGTGAATAGATCCCATCTTGAATCATTTCGAGATCGGTACCGACTTCCTCGTACTCGTCTCTATGAAGAACGAGCAAACCGAGAGACGTGCCCATAAGTCCGAGTACCGTGATCGGCTCCATCTCCGAGATCGGGCCTTCACTGTTCGCCTGAATATCCTTCATCGGAGGAACCAGGACATCCATTTCCTTTCGCTCTATCTCGGCGATTTGACCGGACGAGACGTTACCGAGGACCTCCTGATAATCTTGTTTGAGGAACACTTGCTGGACGAACTCGTTTCCTTCGCCGAATTCGACGTAACAACGGAAGAACTGCTCGAGTTGCTCCTTCGGGTCATCGATGCCCTCGAGCTCAGACCCAAGGGTCTGCGCGAACCCGTCTAGCTCCTGTTCGAATATCTCCACGTAGAGATCGGATTTGGCGTCGAAGAACTGGTAGAACGTCGGTTTAGCGATGCCGACCGGTTCAGTGATATCTTTCACAGTTGTTTTCGATGGTCCGTACGTCAACAATAGGTCACGCGCAGTTTCGAGAAGGTCTGCTCGTATCTGCTCCCGTTCGTCGTCACTGAACTTTCGCATATTTCTCCGTAGAGTCTAAAAACTCATAACTAAAATGGTTCTCGGTTATTACTCTATAACCAAAACAGATATTTGTTCATAGTGGACACGTTTGAGTATGCCGACAATAGAAGTGAACGACCTGACGAAGGACTACGGGAGTGTGCGTGCAGTCGACTCCCTTTCGTTCACCGTCGAGAGCGGGGAGGTTTTCGGCTTTCTCGGTCCAAACGGTGCCGGGAAGACGACGACAATTCGGTCCCTCCTCGGGCTCCTCAAACCGACGGCCGGTACTGCGACCGTCCTGGGCGCAGACGTCCACGACGAGGACGCGCTCATCGACGCGAAACGGCGGATCGGCTACCTACCGGCACACCTCGGATTCGACGAGGAAGCGACGGGCACGGACGTCCTCGACTACCACGAGTCGGTCAAGGGCGGGTCTCGGCGGGACGAACTCCTCGAGATCTTCACGCCGCCCGTCGAGCGCCCGATCCGCGAGTACTCGACCGGGAACAGGCGAATGCTCGGTATCGTCCAGGCGTTCATGCACGACCCCGAACTCGTGATCATGGACGAGCCGACCTCCGGCCTCGACCCGCTCAAACAGGAGGAGTTCAACGAGTTCGTCAGGAGCGAACGCGAGCGCGGGAAGACGCTGTTCTTCTCGTCACACGTCCTGAGTGAAGTCCGTCGCGTCTGTGACCGCGTCGGCATCCTCCGGGGAGGGGAGCTCGTCGGTCTCGAAGACGTCGACACGCTGCTTCAGCAGGGCGGGAAGCGAGTGCAAATACGGACGACGGACGAGGCGAGCGGTGACTTCGCAGAGCTCGACGGAGTGATCGACATGCAGACGTTCGCGGATGGCATTCAGTTCATCTACACTGGCGAGTACAACACGCTGCTGGGCGAACTGGCGACCCACGACGTTCGCGAGATAGAGATCAGCGAACCCCCACTCGAAGACATCTTCATGCACTACTATGGGAAAGCTGGTGCAGTCGAATCCGACCGAGAGGTGGAATCCGATGCTTGAGACGCTGAAATACGAGATGAGCCGGCGACTCCGTGGAACGACGATATTGACGGTCGGACTGGGTCTCTACGTCGCGTTCATCGTCTGGTACTTTTCGCTGTTGGAACCATCAGCGTTCGAAGAAGTACTGCAGTCGTTACCGCCCGCGATGAGTGATGCGTTCGGCATGCAGGCGATCGGAACGATCGAGGGATTCCTCGGTGGACAGATCTACACGTTCGTGTGGCTGCTGGCGCTCGGAATCTATTTCGCGTACACTGCGGCCGGACTCATCGCCACTGACATCGAAAGTGACCGGATGGACTTACTGCTCTCGTTCCCGGTCGCCCGGAGTCGGTTGCTCACCGAGAAGTTCGCAGCACTACTGTTGCCGATTGTCGCACTGAACGTCGGCGTTGGGGTTGCTACGTACGGGCTCGTGTTGTCGATCGGCGAGACCATCGACCCGACGCATCTCGCGTTGGCTCACCTCCTCTCGATTCCGTACCTCCTCGTTTGTGCGGCAATCGGGCTGGTGCTCTCCGTGCTCGTTGACCGGGCAGCAGTTGCGGAACGAGCCGCTATCGGCCTGATATTCCTGCTCTGGCTCGTCGAATCGGCCGTCGGTGCGGCAGAGGACTTCGCGTGGATACAGAACATCAGCCCGACGCACTACTACTCCCCCACGCCCGTACTCATCGACGGGTCGTACGAACTCTTGGACTCCGGGATCCTACTCGCCGCGTGTCTGGCGCTGCTCGTCGTGAGTCAGGTCCTGTTCCAGCGTCGGGATATCTAATGTGGCCGACTCGTCCTGGAAGGTGGGTCGAGTCAACCGCTCTTCTCACTGTCCCACGTGGACTGAAGGGGCCGTCGGACCCCCGAACGACGAGTGACTCCGAGCCACGACTTGCGCTTCCCGGATCTCGACGGGGTTTTTAACTGTTCTTCATTCCGTATCCCCATCGTCGTAGCACCGCTGCTGGGGTCGTCTCTTCGCCGCCGGCGACGATCATCGCTTCGACGACGTCGGTCTTGTAGACGTCTTCGTCGAACTGCGCTTCGATCTCTGCTACCGTCTCCTCGATCAGTCCCTCCGTACTGTCCTGTAGAAACATCGGTTGTTGCGTGCGACCGTCCTTGACGCTATCACGCCTGTATTTGTACGGTAGTTCGGTCGTCGCTGCGGTCTGCTCTCTCGAACGACCACCTGTGAGTGGTTCCGCGTCCGGATCGGTCGGCGACGTTGGTTCCGTCGTCGCCTCGGCCTCTTCCGTATCACTCTCGTCCTCGTCCGCGAATGGGTCGTCGCCGGCGCCCGACTTCATGCTGGTGCCTCCAGCGTCGCCCGCAGTTCCGAGGCCAACTCCTCGAGTTTGTCCAGCGTCGCGAGTTCGTAGTCGCGCTCGCGGTCACGGTGGGTATCGATGTACGTGAACGCCGAACACTGTTGTCGCCAGCACCCCTCGAACAGGGAGCCACGCTCGCCGAGGACGACCGGTACGTTGTATCCTTTCGCCGTGATCTCGTCGAGCATGTCCTGCTGGTCGTTCGTCCCCGAGAAATTGTTCGGGACGATTGCGAGGACCCCGACGTTGATGTTCAGGTTCTCTTCGAGTCCCGGAACGAGGTCTTCCAGCCCTTCGACGCTCTTGAATCCCTTCCCGCTGGGCTCGAACGGCACTACCAGAGACCGGGTCGCGTGAATCGCGTTGTACAGCTTGACATCGGCCGTTGCCGGCGGATCGATGACGAGCGTGTCGTACCGGTCCTGAACGTCGTTTTCCCGAAGCACCCGCAGGAGCTGTACGTTCCGGTTCCAGTTCTCACCGAAGTCGTTCGCCTCTTCCTCACGCCGCTGGAGATGTTTGGCGAGCATCTCGAGGCTGTTGTGGGCCGGGATCACGTCGACTCCTTCACTCGTCTCGATCAGGTCGTCGAAGTCGCCACGCGGTCGCTCGACGAGATGGCGGACCAGTGAGTCAGCCGAACTGTCGCTCCGGTCGTCGTCGACGTCCAGGAGGTACGAGAGCGACGCCTCCTGTGGATCGAGGTCGACGACGAGCACGTCACGTCCCGCCCGCGCGTCTGCGACGGCGAGATTCGCGGCGAGCGTCGATTTCCCGACCCCGCCGGCTTCCGAGTACGTCGTGTAGGCCAGCATACGCACCCAGACGACGCCGACGGATATAAAGATTAGTCAGACACTCTAGCTAATCAAGATAGCTATACCAATTGGCTATAATTTATAGCTATACTTTATAACCATATAGGATAGCCATATTATATAGCCAATCAAACTAACTATACTTTACAACCATATAAGATGGCCATCTCGTATAGCTGTGGAAGTTTGCGAGACGGTGTCGCTGTACGATTGGGCTGGCTGAGACTGAGTCCGGAACCGTCCGGAACCCCCCGACGATCTCCGCGGTGTGCGAGGGCCCGTATCGAGGATGACCTCGTACGCTCGGTCGAAGAGTAGCGGAAGGTGGGAATAGAGATGATACCAAAAGACAATACCGGTGGTACGTGAAGGCGTGTCGCATGGAAGAGACAACTCCGGCCGACTGGAACCTCCAGCGATTCAACGCGATCATGGGCATCCTTCACTTCGTCCAGGGCGCGTTGATGCTGTATCTGAGTTCCACTCGGCAGTGGACAATCACTGCGACGTCTCTCGAGTTCGACAGCGCGAGTCAACGACTCGTGCCCGTCATGGAACCGATCGGGACGATCGAATTGGCCTATCTGGCGGTGGTGTTCCTGTTCATCTCTGCGGTCGCCCACGCGCTGATCGCGACTGTCCTCTACGATCGGTACGTCGACTATCTCGACCGGGGCATGAACCCCTACCGGTGGTACGAGTACGCCATCAGTGCGTCGGTGATGATCGTCCTGATCGCCATGCTCGCGGGCGTCTGGGATCTGGGCACGTTGATCGCCCTGTTCGGTCTCGTCGCAGTGATGAATCTCTGTGGGCTGGTGATGGAACGTCACAATCGCCTGACTGCAGATACCGACTGGAGTTCGTTCATCGTCGGTTCGATCGCCGGTGTCGTCCCGTGGATCGTCATCGGCGTCTCTATCATCCGCACGTTCAACGCAGGCAGTAGCCCACCGGACTTCGTGATCGCGATCTACGGTTCACTGTTCGTACTGTTCAACCTCTTCGCCATCAACATGCTGTTACAGTACCGTGGCGTCTGGAAGTGGGAGGATTACCTGTACGGTGAGCGGGCGTACGTCGTACTGAGCCTCGTGGCGAAGTCGTTGCTGGCCTGGCAAGTCTACTTCGGTGCGCTGAACTCACCAGTATAAAAATACGATCACGTGTAGAGAATTCAAAGATACTTAATAATTCGGCCAGTGTCGTTCAGGACACAGGTCGTGATCGGAACGAGCCCACGAGTCGGGAAAAGAGACTGCTCCCCGTCTATTCTTCGGGTGAGTGCTATTCGAACATATAATAGATGAGTCCACCGTATCGGCTCGTAATACATCGAGAACGTCAGAATCGACGCCACGAAGCGGTGATTTTGTCGAACAGGTACGGTACATCACCGCCTCGAAACGACGAGTCATCCCCGATAGCAGTTGTCTCCCCGGGCGATGAATCACTATCAACCGGTGCTCGTCGGCAGACGTTCGGAGAAAATGTTCATATTCTAGTGTAGTATCGTTGTATGAAATGTCGTATGGCGACGTCCGTCGTCTGGATCGTTCTCACAAAGGTGTCCTTGATAAGAGCGTTCCGTCGACGCCATCTTGTGGACCGGTGTACGCTGATTGCACGAAGGGGCTACGAAATGATATAATGACAGTACGGCTGTTATATTACTTCGAGATCCGAATGGGATCCATCCCGATGCCTTTCCTGCTGAGAAACGCTGGTCTACGATCGATGCAAGTTCACGTACTCGAGTGTCAACGGACGAGAGACGCATCTGGAGACTGCTGAGACCCTCTCTCGCCAACAATCCTACCGAAAGATCATCCAATACGTCGGAGGGGCCGTCGAACCTCGTGCTCGACCGTAGGTGTCGCGACTGACTGAAGACCCCCTTTGGGCCGGTTCTACCGTGTATTAGCCGAATGTGTAGCTGGTCTCGTCGACGGTGGGACGACTCTAGTGCGTTTCTTGGAGAGAAACCAGTCACGGGCGAGATGACACTGATCGAGTGTGAAACGAAAGAGGGTCGGACGACAGTTCAGATGACCGTTGTTCACCGTTCGGTTCGCTGAACGGATCCTGTCGGTTCGAACGCTGAAGCTGTGAGGTCAGGGACGGGGAACGGTCAGGCGTCCCAGTGCGTACGGCGGGAGCGAGAGTGACAGCGTTTCACCGTCCAGCGCCAGCCTGTCCGTGGACGGTGTGACGCGGTCGGGATCGTCGTACGTGTTCTCACGGTACATCTCGTCGGCGTTGAGAGTGGTCATCGTCGCCCGGTCGCCCGTGGCGACCTCACCGAGGTCCACAGTGAGCTCGATCGAAGCGTCGGCACTCCGACGGTTGACGACCGTGACGACGAGTTCGTCCTCGCGTTCGACCGCCATCGCGTCGACCACTGGAAGCTCGTCGATCGCCTCGATGTCACCGAACGAGGCGTCGGTTTCGACCGCCTCACACGCGACGTCGATGCCCAGTGGCGTTCCCCCGGCCAGATCCGAGAGCAAGACGTGCCCGTAGTGGGCCGGGTCGGGACGGGTCCGTTCGCGCTCCTTCTGGAGGCCGCCGCCGTGGTTGACCGTCGCCGAGTGAGTGAGCATCTGGACGAACTCGCCCATCCGGATGCACTCGTGGACGATCGTCGCGAGGTAGAGCGGTTCGGAGACGGTCAGCCGCGTCGGCATCCTCTCCGGCGTCAGACCCTCGCCGTGGCTGTCGAGTTCACGGTTCTCCGAGAAGTGAGCGAACAGCTGGAGCTCCGTGATCGCGAGCCGCGGGTCGTCGATGCCTGTCGCGGCCATCTGCTCGCGCAGGTCGCGGTACTCCTCGCCCAACTGGTCGGCGTAGCCCATGAACGCGTGAAACAGCTCGTCGCGGTCGGTCCCGGTGTGGACGGTCCCACCCGACAGGATGTGGTCGGTGACGACACTCGCCTCCGGGCCGGCCTGTTCGAGGAGGGTCTCGTTCCAGTTGTTCGACGGCGAATTGCGGTTGCCGACGGCCTGGACGGTGATCTCAGGGTCGGCGTCGAGCATCGCCTCGCGGAACTGCCGGTAGCGGTCGGCGTTGCCCGACGGTGTCGTCCAGCCGACCTGCCAGCGGCCGAACAGCTCGTTGCCGACCTCCCAGTACTCGATGTCGAAGGGCTCCGGGTGGCCGTGCTCGGCTCGCAGCGCCCCCATCTCGGTCTCCTCGGGATCGCCGTTGCAGTACTCCACCCAGTCGGCGGCCTCCTGTGGCGTGCCGTCGCCGGCGTTGACACAGATCATCGGCTCGCAGCCGACCGCCTCGCAGAAGTCGACGAACTCGGTCGTCCCGAAGAGGTTCGGTTCGACGTGGCCCCACGCGGGATTGACTCTCGACGGTCGCTCCTCGACCGGTCCGATCCCGTCCCGCCAGTCGTAGCCAGAGACGAAGTTGCCGCCGGGCCAGCGCAGCAGCGGCAGGTCGGCTTCCCGCAGGTAGTCGATCACCTCGGGATCGGCCTTGTTCACGTGATCGTCAGGATACAGCGTCACCCGGTCGACGACGAGGTCGGGGCCGGCGGGCGCGGTCACGGCGACGGTGTAGGCG
>Ga0207755_100334_pt1 | contig 24328 bp, 28 predicted proteins | sample A23P2SouthBayCA_FD_187734 | JGI IMG/M metagenome (GOLD analysis project Ga0207755, IMG submission 187734) | Aerobic enrichment media microbial communities from Bioluminiscent Bay, La Parguera, Puerto Rico - A23 P2 (SPAdes) | ecosystem: Environmental > Aquatic > Marine > Unclassified ...
TCCCGCCGGTCCCCGCCCGCGGCCTGCCCCGCCGCCAGCGCGTCCACGAGGCGCGCCGCCAGCGGCCGCGAGCGCTCCCCGTCCTCGTACTCGGCCGCCACCGCGTCCACGACGTCCGCGCCCGTCAGGAAGTTCCCCGCGACGGAGTACCCCTCGCCCGTCCGCGACCCGCACCACCCCCGACAGTCCGCGCCCGTGAACGCGAACGCGCCCTCCCGGTCCACCCCGTGGACCTGGCGTTCCGCGCGCTCCTCGTCCTGATTCAGGAGCGCCTCCAGCGCGTCACCGACCGCGAGGCCGTCGTCCACGTACGAGATACCCCGTCGGCCGAGTTCGACGTTCACGAGCGACTGCGTGGCGATAGCGCCGTTCTCGGAGACGAACGGCGAGAGCGACCCGACGCTCGGCAGCCGCGTCGTCACCGCCACCCCGAAGCGCTCCACGCCGTCGTCGCCCGCCTCGCGAACGCAGATGCTGAACGTCATCGTCTCCCCCTCAAGCCGCCAGCGCCCCTAAACCCCCGGTGGATTCCGTCGGACGCAAGAACTATGCCCGCGCCACCTGGTTTAGACGCATATGGGATTCATGGAGAAGATTCTCGGTGGGACCGGCCGAAGCACCGAGGACTACGTCGAACTCGACCTCGGCGACGTCGAAACCGGCAGCGCCGACGCCCGCACCACCATCCACATCGCCGAAATCGACGACCAGGAAGACGTCATCGCGATCAAGGACGCCGTCTACGACGGCGACATCGTCCTCGCAGACATCACCCGCCTCCGCACCGAGGACTCGATGACCGAACACCTCGTCGAGGAACTCCGACAGGTCGCCAACGAAGTCGGCGGCGACATCGTCCAGAAGGGCGACGACCAACTCATCGTCGCGCCCGCCGAAATCTCGATCAGCCGCCAGAAGCTCAACCGCTGAGCCACTGGCGCGTTCGGCGACGGGCCGCGCGAAAACGGGGGAATTACGTTACTCGGAGACCCCGTCGGGAGTCTCGTCTTTGTCTTCGACCTTCCGCTTGAGCGAGTCGCGACGCGACTTCGCGTCCCGGCCGGTCGCTTCGAGGAGGAAGTCGTTCTTCGCGCTGAGCGCGTCCCCCGCGGCCTCGAGTTCGTCGGGGGAGAGCTCCGCGACGTCGCGTTCGACGAAGTCGACGGCGAGTTTGTCCTTCTTGCCCGAGTAGGAGACAGCGCCGGCGACGACGCGCGCGAACGCCGGGTTCTTCGGCTCCGCGACCACGTAGAGGTCGCTGCCCTTGTAGTCTTCAGTGCCCGTGATGGGGCCGAAGTACTCCTCGACGGTCGCTTCCATGTCGGGGATGCGCTCCTCCAGGTACTCGCCGCGACGCATCTTGTACTCCTTCATGGGCCACGAAAGTGCGCGTACTCGTATAACCCCTTCGCGTCGCTCGTAGCCGCCCTACTCCTCGGTGAGGTAGCCTCGGTGGCACTCGGGGCAGATGTCGCCCGCGCGGAGCGACGACCCGGCCGCGCTCGTGCGCTCGCCGCACTCGGGACAGACGAGTTCGCCGTCCTGCTCGCGCGACCCGCCCTCGGCGTCGAGTTCGCCCGCGCTCGCGATGCCGCTCCCGGCCTCGACCATCCGCTCCTCGTCGTCCACGCCGTCGGCGACTGCGCCGTCCGCCTCCGGCGTCAGGCCGCCGCCGAGCGAGACGTCCGCCCCGCCGCTCGTGGCCGTCTCCGCCGCGAACCCCTCGTCCTCCCCCTCCTGATCCGGCCACGGGTCGTGTTCGTCCGTCGCGTCGGCGTCCCCGTCGGCCGCGTCCGCCTCCGCGTCGGCGTCGATAAATTCGGCGTCCTCGTCACGTTCGTCCGCGCGGTTCGCGGGTCCCGCGTCCCCGCTCTCGCTCGGCGCGCCCTCGCTCCGCTCGTTCGCGCGCGTGTCGTCGCTCGCCGGCCACGCGCCCGGTTCGCGCGCCGCCGCCGTCTCGGGCGCGTCGCCGTCGTCGTCGAGGATGACGCCGTCGTCCTCCTCGGCGCTCGGCCCCTCCTCGAGGTCGACGCCCACGTCCGCGTCAGCCGCCGTCTCGGCGGTCGCGTCGGCGTTCTCGTCGGCCGCCTCGGCGTCGGGCGCGTCGTCTTCCGGAGCGGGTGCCGGCGAGACGGAGCGGACCTCCGTGTTCTCGCTCACCACGCGCTCCGCCCCGCAGCGCTCGCACACCTCGACCGTGCGGACGGTTTCGACGACCTCGTCCCCTCGCTCCTCGCGCTCGCGTTCCGTCTCGGACTCGCCGTAGCGGTGCCCGAGCAGGGAGCACTTCAGACCCATTAGCGACGGGCTACCCCGGCCACCCGGAAAAGCATACCGCTCGGGAACACCGCTATACGGCCGGACCGTCTACGCCGTCGTATGCACGCGAAGCGGGAGTTCCGCGACCGAGACGACACGCAGGTCGCGGTGCTCGACGCGCTCGTCGACCGTCGCGACGAGGGGATGACCGTCTTCGAACTCCGCTCGCACGTCGACACCGACATCGACGGTCTCGAGGACGCGCTCGGCGACCTGAAACGCGACGGACTCATCCACGCCGAAGCCCGCGACGACCGAACGCTCATCAAGCCCGCGGACCGCGTCGTCCCCTCCCCCGAGGACGCCGTCGAGACGTCCGACGACCAGTCCTTCCTGTCGTGGCTCCGCGACCGATTCGGCCGCTGAGTCGGATTCCGGGAGCGGAGCGTTTACCCGCGACCCGCGCCCACGGACACGTATGACCGTCGTCAGGGACACCCACGAGGCCTACGGCGCCGTCTTCGAGGAGCGCGGCGAGCGCGCGCTCCCCCGCGAGTTCGGCCGTCCCGAACGCACCCAGCGGGCCGTCCGGAACGCCGTCGGCGTCACCGAACACGCCTACGGCGTCCTCCTCGTCACGGGCGACGACCGCCGCGAGTTCGTCGACAACGCCGTCACCAACACCGTCCCGAGCGAGGACGGCCGCGGCGTCTACGCCCTCCTCCTCGACCCGCAGGCCGGCATCCGGACCGACATGTACGTCTACGAGGCCGGCGACAAACTCCTCTGCTTCCTCCCGCCCGAAGTCGTCGCCGACCTCGCCGACGAGTGGCGCGAGAACGTCTTCATCGAGGACGTCGAGATTCGGGACGCCACCGCGGACTTCGGCGTCTTCGGCGTCCACGGCCCGAAGGCGACCGAGAAGGTCGCGTCCGTCCTCCACCAGTCCGGCGCGCCCGACGCCCCGCTCTCCTTCGTCCGGGGCGAGATATACGACCACGGCGTCACCGTGATTCGCACCGACTCGCCCGCCGGCGAGGAGGGGTACGAAGTCGTCGTCGCCGCGGACGGCGCGAGCGACGTCCTCGACACCCTCATCACGCGCGGCCTCAACGCCGCGCCGTTCGGCACGCGCGTCTGGGAGTCGCTCACCCTCGAGGCCGGCACCCCCCTCTACCCGTACGACCTGAAGGGCCGCGTCCCGAACGTCCTCGGCCTCCGCGGCGCCCTCGACTTCGAGAAGGGCTGTTACGTCGGCCAAGAGGTCGTCTCGAAGGTCGAGAACCGCGGGCGTCCCTCGAAGCGCCTCGTCGGCCTCCGACTCGACGGCGACGCCGTCCCCGAGAACGGCCTCGACGTCCGCGACGGCGAGCGCACCGTCGGCGAACTCACGCGGGCCGCGTGGGGCGAATCCGTCGGCGCGCCCGTCGCGTTCGCCCTCGTCGACTACGACACCGACGCCGAGACGCTCACCGTCGCCACCGCCGACGGCGGCCGGGACGCCGCGCGCGTCGACCTGCCGTTCGTCGTCGGGAGCGACCGCTCCGCGCGCGTCCCCGACTATCCCGAGTAGGTCCGCGGCGCTCGGGCGCTACCGGCCGAACAGCGCGCCGAGTTGGTCGCGCGAGAAGAGCGTGCTCGGCCGATCCATGTGGACGCCGATCTCACCCGAGAACAGCCCCATCCCGGCGCGCTGGACGAACTCGGGCGCGTCGTAGCCGCGCCGGATGAGGTGGCCGAGGCGGATGTCCGTCCCGAGCTCGTCCCGCCACGCCTCCTCGAACGATTCGAGCGTCGTCGGATCCTCCGGATCGACCGTCTCCGCCGCGACGTCCGCCGCCGTCATCCCGTAGAGGATGCCGCCGCCCGTGAACGGCTTCGTCATCCCCGCGGCGTCCCCGAGCAGGAACCCGCGGTCCGCCGTCACCGTCTCCGGCGGCCCGATCGGAATGAGTCCCGAGCAGCGGTGCTCGATGTCGTCCGCGACCCCGTAGTCCGCGACGAACGAGTCGAAGCGCGCCGCGACGTCCCCGGACTCGTCCGGCGTCGCCGCCAGTCCGTACTCGACGCCTGCGTCCCCGCGCGGGATGCGCCACGCGAAGAAGCCCGGGACTGTCAGGTGGACGTCAACGAAGTCCTCGTGATCCGGCTCCGGGTCGAACGCCAGCACGCCGTGCAGGAACTCCTCCGGCTCCGGGAGGCCGAGTTCCGTGCGGACGCGCGAGCGCGGGCCGTCACAGCCCGCGACCATCCGGGCCTCCACCGTCTCCTCCCCGTCCGCGCTCCGCACCGTCAGTTCGACGTAGCCGGCGCGCTCGCTGACGCCCGTGACCGTGTGGCCGTCCCGAACGTCCGCGCCCGCGGCCGCCGCCGCGTCCGCGAGCGTCCGGTCCAGTTCGACGCGATCCACCGCGTTCGACACCGGCCGGTCCGTGTAGTAGAACTCGTGCGCGTCGCTCCCCGGCCCGCCCGTGTGGAAGCGCGCGCCGTAGACGTCGTTCTGGTGGAGGCGCTCGCGGGCACCCTCGGGGACGTACTCCCAGACGTCCAGCGAGACGTGCCCCGAGCACGCGAGCGGTTTTCCGATCTCGCCGCGCTCGAACGCGACGACGTCGAACCCGCGCTCGGCCGCCCGTCGCGCGAAGCGCGCGCCCGGCGGCCCGACGCCGACGACCGCGAAATCGTGCATACCCGCAGTATCGCGGCGCCCGGTATAGGCTTCCCGGTCGTTCGCACGACCGACCCCGCTCCTCCCCCGACGCTTTTACCGCTCGCGCCGCCACACTCACGCGATGTCGGCGACCCGATACGAGCAATGCGCCGTCTGCGGGTGGACCGGGGAGCGAAGTGACCTCGACGCCGAGGGAGACGGCCGCTACTGTCCCGTCTGCGGCGACCCCGTCGACGTCGAGTGACTCAGTAGCCGAGCGTCTCCTCGACGAGCACGACGGTCGTGCGCCCCTCCGTGCCCTCCTGCCGGTAGACGAGCTCCTTCGACGGATAGCTCTCGACGCCGTACGCCTCCTTCGCGCGCTCGTTCTCGAACGCGTACGCGTACTCGTGGAGTCGGTCGCGCGCCGCGTCCTCGTCCGCGACGAGCTTGTTCACGCCCGCGACGACGAGCAGGTGCTTCGCGGCGAACGGATACGCGCCGACGCGGCTCCCGGAGAGGTCCGCGGCGACGAGCGTGCCGTCCTCGCGGCCGATGGCGTTCGCGCTCCCGAGGAAGTAGTCCGACGCCTGCGCGTCCCGGCGGGCGCGCGAACGCGCCTCGTCGTCGTCGATGCCGAAGACCTCGCCGTAGCGGTTCTCCCACTCGTGCTCGCCCCCGTTCAGGTACTCCATGAACCCGACCTCTTCGAGCGTCGTCGAGTGCCCGGTCATCACCGACGACTCCGCAGGGATCTCCTCCTGGAGGAACGCGAGCGCCTCGTCGGCGTCCGCGACGACTTCGACCTCGAACCCGCTCGCTTCGAGGTTCTCCACGGCCGCTTCGAGCTCCGCGTCGCTCGGGTGGTCGTCCCAGTCGTCGCTCGCGTCCACGTCGTCGACGTAATCCGCCTTTCGCTGTTCGGACATACTCGAACGTGGCGCGTCACCCAAAAGAGCGCGTGGGCCGCGGCGGGACGCGCCCCTGTGAGTCACCCCGACGTCACCCGGTTACGGGCGCGTCACCGCCCCGTTCGCGCTGGGCGCGGACTCGTGTTCCTCGTCCGCGGTGGCTCGCGTGTCGCTCACGTCGTTCGCTCCCGTTCGCGCTGGGCGCGGACTCGTGTTCCTCGTCCGCGGTGGCTACCAGACGGCTCGACTCTCCCGCGGCGGGTGCCGTACTCCCGCTCGCCGCCGCGGGGCGATGGTCACGTCACGGGACCCGGTGGGCCCGTCTTCCCGGAAGAACGCTCGCGTGTCCGTCGTTCCTGCGGAACGCCGTCAGTCGTCCTGTGCGGGCGCGGCGGCCTCCGCCGCGTCGTCTCGCTCGCTCCGCGGGCCGTCGAGGTCCACGGCGGGGAGTTCGTCGCGGAGGTAGCGGCCGGTGTGGCTCGCCTTGACTTCGGCGAGTTCTTCGGGGGTGCCGGTGGCGACGACTTCGCCGCCGGCCTCGCCGCCCTCGGGGCCGAGGTCGATGACGTGGTCGGCGTTCTTCACGAGGTCGAGTTCGTGCTCGATGACGACCACGCTGTTCCCGCGGTCGGTGAGGCGCTGGAGGACGTCGACGAGCTTTCGCTCGTCCTCCGAGTGCAGGCCCGTGGTCGGTTCGTCGAGCAGGTAGAGCGTGTCGCCGCTCGCCTTCTTCCCGAGTTCCTCGGCGAGCTTCACGCGCTGGGCCTCACCACCGGAGAGCGTCGTCGAGGGCTGGCCGAGACGCATGTAGTCGAGGCCGACGTCGCTGAGGAGTTGGAGGCGTCGGGAGAGCCGCGAGTCCGCCTCGAAGAAGTCGAGGGCTTCCTCGACGCTCATGTCGAGGACGTCCGCGATGGTCGCGCCCTTGTACGTGACGTCGAGGGTCTCGTCGTTGTAGCGCGCGCCCCCGCACTCCTCGCAGGGAACGTGCACGTCGCTGAGGAAGTTCATCTCTATCTTCACGGTGCCCTGTCCGCCGCACTCCTCGCAGCGCCCGCCCTTGACGTTGAACGAGAAGCGACCCTTGTCGTAGCCGCGCTGCTGGGCGAGCTTCGTCTCCGCGAACTTCTCGCGCACGTAGTCGAAGACGCCGGTGTACGTCGCGGGGTTCGAGCGCGGGGTGCGTCCGATCGGGGACTGGTCGATCAATCGAACGGTTTCGACGTGCTCCATCCCCTCGATGCCGTCGTGCTCGCCCGGATCGACGCTCGTGTTGTCGTTCATCGCGCGCGCCAATCCCTCGTAGAGGACGTCGTGCATCAGCGTGGACTTCCCCGACCCCGAGACGCCCGTGATGGCGGTGAACGCGCCGACCGGAATCTCGACGTCGAGGTCCTTCAGGTTGTGCTCGCGCGCGCCCCGGACCGTCAGCGCCGCGTCCCACTCTCGGCGCTCGTCCGGCACCGGGATGGCCTTCCGTCCCGCGAGATAGTCCGCGGTGATCGACTCCTCGCTCTCCAATAGTTCCTCGTAGGGGCCCTGCGCGACGACCTCGCCGCCGTGGCGGCCCGGCCCCGGCCCCATGTCGATGATCTCGTCCGCGCGCCGCATCGTCTCCTCGTCGTGCTCGACCACGAGGAGGGTGTTCCCGAGGTCGCGCAGTTCCTCCAAGGTGTTCAGCAGGCGATCGTTGTCGCGCTGGTGGAGGCCGATGGAGGGCTCGTCGAGCACGTAGAGGACGCCGACGAGGCCCGACCCGATCTGGGTGGCGAGGCGGATGCGCTGGCTCTCCCCGCCGGAGAGCGTCGAGGCCTCGCGGTCCAGGGTGAGGTAGTCCAGCCCCACTTCGGTCATGAAGCCGAGGCGCGCGCGGATCTCCTTCAGGATCTCCTCCGCGATCTTCTGCTCGCGCTCCGAGAACGCCCCCTCGACGGTCTCGAAGTGGTCGAGGGCGTCCGCGATGCTCATGCGGTTCACCTCGGTGATCGACGTGTCGTCCACGAGCACGGCGCGCGATTCCGGCTTCAGGCGCGTGCCGTCGCAGGCCGGACACGTCGTCACGCTCATGTAGTCCTCGATGTGCTCGCGCACCCGATCCGAGTCGGTCTCGACGTACCGCCGTTCGAGGTTCGGGACGACGCCCTCGAACCTCTCAGTTTTGCGCCGCACGCCGTTCTTCGTCTGCTTCTCGAAGACGACTTCCTCGTCGGTCCCCCAGACGAACGCCTCCTTGACGTCCTCGTCCAGCGCCTCGAACGGCGTCTCGACGTCGAGGCCGAAGTGCTCGGCGACGTTGTCGAGCATGTTCCGGTAGTACGAGCGGTTGTAGCTCCACGGCTCGAAGACGTGCTTGATCGGCTTGGACTCGTCCTGCACGACGAGGTCCGCGGACACCTCCTTCGTCTCGCCGATCCCCTCGCACTCCGGACACGCGCCGTGCGGGCTGTTGAACGAGAAACTCCGTGTCTCTATCTCCGAGATGTCGATGCCGCAGTGCGTGCACGCGAGTTCATCGCTGAACTCCACGACGAGGCGGTCTTCCTCCCCGTCGTCGGCGAGGTCCCCCGTCGCGCGCGCCGTCGCCCCGCCGAGTTCGACGCCCTCCGCGGGGTCCGGGACGATCACCTTCAGGACGCCGTCCGCCTCCGCCAGCGCCGTCTCGACCGAGTCGGTGATGCGCGAGCGCGCGTCCTCCGTGACCTTCACGCGGTCCACGACGACGTCCACCGTGTGGTCGTAGTTCTCGTCGAGTTCGGGTTTCTCCGTCGCGAGGTCGTACTCCTCGCCGTCCACTTCGACGCGCGCGTACCCCTCCGAGAGCAGCTCCTCGAAGCGGTCCTGGAACGCGCCCTTCTGGTCGCGCACCACGGGCGCCGCGAGCTTCGCGCGCGTCCCCTCGGGGAGTTCGAGGATGCGGCGCACCATCTGCTGGGCGGACTGCTCGCCGACCTCGCGGCCGCACTCCGGACAGTGCGGCGTCCCGACGCGCGCGTAGAGCAAGCGCAGGTAGTCGTGGAGCTCTGTGACTGTGCCCACCGTCGAGCGCGGGTTGTTCGCCGCGTTCTTCTGATCGATGCTGATCGCGGGCGAGAGCCCCTCAACGGACTCCACCTGCGGTTTGTCCATCTGCCCGAGGAAGTTCCGCGCGTACGCCGACAGCGACTCGATGTAGCGTCGCTGCCCCTCCGCGTAGACCGTCTCGAACGCCAGCGAGGACTTCCCGGACCCGGAGAGACCGGTCACCACCGTGAACTCCTCCCGCGGAATCGACACGTCGAGGTCCTTCAGATTGTGCTCCTCCGCGCCGCGGACCTCGATGTACTCCTCACTCATTAGGGAGAATCTAGCCCCGCGGCAGGGAAAGTTCGTCGGTCGCGGGGGCTCCCCGGCCCATCCGACGCCCGCGACGGCCGTCCCGGAGCGAGACCGTCACGCCCTCCTCGCGCGCCCGCTCCTCGGCCGCGCCCGCTACCCGCCGTCCCGGCGCACCCACTCCTGCAGGGTGAAGTTCTCGTACGGCGTCTCCGAAACCCGCTCCCACTCCGATTCGTCCCACTCGGGGTAGAACGCGTCCGCCTCGTACTCACCGGGGACGCGCGAGAGCACCATCCGGTCGACGTGCGGCAGGAATAGCTCGTATATCGCCGCGCCGCCGAGGACGTACGCGGTCTCCGCCCCCGTCTCCGCGACCGCCGCGAGCGCCTCTTCCACGCCGGTGACCGGGCGCGCGCTCGACTCCTCGTACGAGCGCTCCTCGCGGCTCACGACGACCTGGACGCGCCCCGGGAGGTCGTCGCGCATCGACTCGAACGTCCGCCGGCCGAGTATCACCGGGCTATCGGCGACCCGCTCGCGGTACTGGCGTCTGTCCTCCGGGAGGCTCTCCCACGGAATCTCGCCGTCCCTACCGATCGCGAGGTTGTCGGAGACGGCCGCCACGGAGACGAGTTCGACGTCGCGCACGACCGCCACGACGGGCCGCGCCACCAAATATCCCGGCGACGGGCCGCGCCACCCGAGGTCCCGGCATCGAACGCCGCCATCCTTTATGGTCTCCCCGGTGTTTCGAATTTACTATGGCTATCGAGAAGATCCTGCTCGCCGTCGGCCCGAACGACGCCGACCGCGTGAGCGCGCTCGCATCGACCCTCATCGACATCGCCGGCCCGACCGGCGCCGACGTCGTCCTCGCGCACGTCTTCACCGAGGACGAGTTCGAGAGCGCGACCGACAACCTCGACGTCGCGTCCAGCGGCGACATCTCCGCCGACGAAGTCGCGCGACGCCACGCCACCATCCAGGACCTCGCCACCCAACTCGACGACGCCGGCGTCTCCTACGACGTCCGCGGCGCCATCGGCCCGCACGGCGAACGCATCGTCTCCCTCGCGGAATCCGAGGACGTCGACCTCGCCATCGTCGGCGGCCGCAAGCGCTCCCCCACCGGGAAGGCCGTCTTCGGCTCCACCGCCCAGGAAGTCATGCTCTCCGCGCCCTGTCCCGTCACCTTCGTCCGCGGCGACTGACCCCGCGGTGACGAATTGAACACGAATCTGTGTAGTTAAGTCCACGGGGCCACCAGTAGACCGTAGATGCCGTACTACGTGGGCGTCGACCTCGGAGCGACGAACCTCCGGGCCGCGGTCGCGAACGAGGAGGGCGACATCCTCCACACCACCCGGCGCAAGACACCGACCGGCCCCTCCGGGATCGCCGTCACCGAAGCGGTCCTCGACGCCGTCCGGGCCGCCTGCGACGCCGCCGGGATCGACCCGACCGTCGTCCGGGCCGCCGGGATCGGCAGCATCGGCCCGCTCGACCTCGCCGACGGCTCAGTCACCGGCCCCGCCAACCTCCCCGACGCCATCGGCCGCATCCCCCTCGTCGGCCCCCTCCGCGAACTCATCGCCTCCGAACACGTCCACCTCCACAACGACACCATCTCCGGCGTCATCGGCGAACGCTACTACAGCGACCGCAACCCCGACGACATGGCCTATCTCACCATCTCCTCCGGCATCGGCGCCGGCGTCGCCGTCGACGGCCACGTCCTCTCAGGCTGGGACGGCAACGCCGGCGAAGTCGGCCACCTCGTCGTCGACCCCGACGGCCGCCGCACCTGCGGATGCGGCCGCGACGGTCACTGGGAAGCCTACTGCTCCGGGAACAACATCCCCCGCTACGCCCGCCAACTCGCCGACGAACGCGACCCCGACACCGCCCTCCCCCTCAACGACGACGCCTTCAGCGCGAAAGACGTCTTCGAACACGCCGACACCGACGACTTCGCGAACCACGTCGTCGGACGCCTCGCCGACTGGAACACCATCGGCATCACCAACCTCGCGCAAGCCTACGCCCCCCTCGTCGTCTACGTCGGCGGCGCCGTCGCCCTCAACAACCCCGAACTCGTCCTCGACCCCGTCCGCGAGCGCCTCGACGACACCGTCTTCAACAACGTTCCCGACCTCCGCCTCACCACCCTCGGCGACGACGTCGTCCTCAAGGGCGCCGTCGCCTCCGCGCTCACCCGCGGCACCGGCGACAGCACCGTCAACCCCACCGGCTGACCCCCGCCGCCGACGCACTCGCACCGCCGGAGTCGGAACCCTTTCACCCGTGCGCACGTATCACAACGCATGAGCGAGGCCCGCGACGCGGACGGCGACGACGACTTCCACGGGCGCGTCGAACGGTGGCTCACCGCCCAGATGCCGATCATTCAGATGCACGGCGGCGAGTCCGCCGTCCGCAAGGCCGACCCCGACGATGGCGAAGTCGTCATCGAACTCGGCGGCGCCTGCTCCGGATGCGGCATCAGCCCCCGCACCGCCCACCGAATCAAGACGTCGCTCGCCGACGACTTCGACGCCGTCACCGACGTCACCGTCCGCTTCACCGACGACTCCGGCTCCGACTGGACCACCGGTCAGCCCGAGAGCTACATGGGCATCGACCGCAACGAAGGCGGCCGCGGCGGCCGCGGCGAAGGCAGCCCCGACTCCGACGGCCAGCACTTCTAGAGGACCTTTTGCAGCGGACGGCTTCGCCGCCCTTGCAAAAGCTCCACCAAAAGCCTTCGTCGGGACCTGCAGTCCCTCCTCGGCCCGAGCGCGACGCGCTCGGGGAATCGCGCGCCTACCGGGCTCTGACGAGCCGCTCGGCGCGCGAACGCTAGTCGCCGTGATTACCTCTCCTCTTCCGCGAACGTTCAAATACCGGCACGGAACCATCCGCGCCCATGTCCTGACCGTCGTCGCGGCGCGGCCAGCACGAAACCCCGCGGCGGGCCGCCCGCGACCCCATCCGCCGCCGCGTGATAGCCCCTACTCCGAGAGCCCGGATTCGAGCTGTTCCGCCACCGCGAGCGCGCGGTCCGCGAGCGCGCGCGGCACGTGCCCCTCGGCGACGCTCTCCTCCAACTCGTCCTCGTCTACTATCTCTACCTCGCCGCTCGGGTACTTCACGACGTCCACGTGCAGGTCCACGTAGCGGACCGCGTCCGGGAACAACTCGACGGGCGTGGAGACGTTCACGTACGTCCCCTTGTTCGCGCCGTCCGCGCCCTTGTATCCGGTGGCGTACCACTCGCGCCCCTCCTTCAGGCGCGTCACCGCGACGTCGCCCGCCTCGCGCTCCGTGCCGAGCGCGTCGTACGTCCCGCCGCCCGTCATCTCCCGCTCCAGCGTCAGCGTTCCCTGCTCCGGGTCGCACTCGGTCACCGTCCCCGACCCGAGCGTGACGAGTCGGCCGCTCGGCTTCCCGTGCGCGATGGCGAGCGAGTCGCCCGCTCGCGGCCCGAACGCCGACGACACCGCCTCGAACGGGAACCCGTCGGCGTCGACGCCGACCGCCTCCGCGAAGTCGACGGCGGTGCTCGCCGCCGCCGTCGCCGCCTTCGTCCGATGGTGGCCGGGCATCGTCGCCACGACGCCGCCCCGGAGGTCGTCGAGGCCGAAGCGCGCATCCCGCCCGAACCAAACCCACGCCGTCTCCGTCGGCTGGTAGACCTCGCGGGGCGCGTCGACGTCGCCGGCGTCGGCCAGCGCCGCGTCGAGCACGTCCGCGCGCTCTACCGCGTCCGCCAGTTCGTCCCCGAGCGTATCGAGCGGCGCGTCCGCCGCGGTGCGATGCCACCGCACCGCCCACTCGTCGGGCACGCCGACGTTCAGCAGTTCGGTCGTCTGGACGAGTTCGTGCTCGGCCGTCCCGTCCGGCGTCGCCGCGACGAGCGCGTCGCCCCGTTCGAGCGACGCGACGGCGCCCGTCGTGGGCGTCCTGATCGTCGTTCCGACAGTCGCGCGGCCGTCCGCCCACGGCGGGGCGGGGTCGCGGACCTGCACGCGGAGGTCGTCGCCCTCCTCGACGTAGCCGTCCGCGGCGTCGAACGGGAGGTAGGCCTCCCGTCCCTCACCGAGGTCGACGATCGCGCCGCCGCCGGTCGTCCCGGTGACGCGCCCGTCGAAGACGGCGTCCGCCGGCACGCGCTCGTCCCAGTCGAGGGCGTCCCGGCCGACGGCGACGCACCGCTCGCGGACGGCCGCGACGCCGTCCGCAGCCCCCGACAGTTCGACGCCCTGTCGGTCGGGCGTCGTCGCCGCGACGACGTCCGCGCGCTCGGTCGGGAACGCCGCGTCGAAGCGCGCGCGGATCGGCTCCGAGGCCTGCACGACCGTCCAGTCGGCGTCGAGGCACGCCGCCGTGAGCGCGGTGGCGTAGATGCCGCGAACGCGAACGCGCGTCATAGCGCGTCGCGCGTCGCGGCGAAGCGCACGCGGTCGTGGACGGTCGGGCCGAGTTCGAGCTCGACCACGTCGTCGCCGATGGGGCGCGCGCCCTCGACGTAGACGCCCCACGTGTCGAATCGCAGGAACCCGCGGACGTCCTGACTGTGCGTGAAGAGGTCGCAGTAGTCCACCGCGTGCTCCGGATACTCGGCGTTCGAGTGCGTCAACGCCATGTCGGAGTAGACGGTGTCGTGGTCGCCGAAGAACGCGGCGACGGTCTGCGCGTCGGCGCGCGCGGCCTCTGTCGCCTCGCGTTCCACCTCGCGGAGCGAGTCCGCGGAGAGGCCGGCGTCGCGGAGCGCGCGTCGAGTCCGCTGGTCGAAGAGCATGCGCGGGGATAGGGCGCCTCGGCTGAAAAAACGGCCGTATCCCGCCCGAAGACCTTACTCGTCGCCGGCCGAACTCGCGTTCGTATGTCGGAGAAACGGGATCCTCTCCAGCGGGTGGCGGACGGCACTGACCTCTACGACGCGGCGACGTGGGACGACCGGTCGACGCTCGACCACGCCGCGGTCCGCCTCCACCGCTGGCTGGCGGCGGGCGGGCGCGGCGCGGTCATCCTGCTCGCGCTCCTCATCGTGCTCGCGCAGTTCCTCATCGTGGGCGTGGCGACGTTCGACAACCCCGTGCTCGGCCTCTACGTGCTCTTCTCGGTGGTGCCGGCGGCGGGCCTGGTCTTCTACGTCTGGCGGATGGACGTGACGATGCGCGAACCGCTCACGATGCTGGTCGTGACGTTCGGCCTCGGCTTCCTCTTCGCGGGGTTCGCGGCGGTACTGAACACGTTCCTGAAGGAGTACGTGACGCTCGTACCGCTCGTCGGGACGCTCCTCTTCTTCTACCTCGTGGTGGGGCCGGTCGAGGAGACGGTGAAGTGGCTCGCGGTTCGGCTCTACGCGTTCCGCTCCGGGAAGTTCGACGCGGTCGTCGACGGCGCGGTGTACGGTGCGGCGGCGGGACTCGGGTTCGCGACCATCGAGAACACCATCTACATCACGAGCCAGTTCTTGAACGCGACGGGGACGGCGTCGCTCCAGGTGGGGTTGACGCGCGCGCTCCAGACGGCGACGCTCCGGACGTTCGCGGGGCCGGGGCACGTCATATACACGGCGTTCTCGGGCTACTATCTCGGCCTCGCGAAGTTCAATCCGGAGAACCGCGGCCCCATCGTGGTGAAGGGGCTGCTCATCGCGGCGCTCATCCACGCGACGTACAACACGGTGGTGACGTACATGGATCCGGTGCTCGCGCTCGCGTTCGGCCGGTCGTTCGTCTCGAACTGGGGGACGCTCGTCTTCATCCTCTTCGTCGTCGTCTACGACGGCGTCTTCCTCTGGATCCTCTACCGGAAGCTCTCGCGCTATCGCGACCTGTACGAGGACTTGGGCGCGGGCGAGGCGGACGAGACGCCGTCGTCGTCGGCCTAGTAGGCGTCGAGGCGTTCGACGTACTTCGCGACGACGTCGAGTTCGACGTTCACTCGGTCGCCGGGCGTTCGCTCGCTGAGGGTGGTGTCGTCGCGGGTCGTGGGGATGATGGCGACGTCGAAGGTGCCGGCGTCGTCGTCGACGGCGGCGACGGTGAGGCTGACGCCGTCGAGGGCGATGGACCCCTTCTCGGCGACGTAGCGTTCGTCGCCGTCGGGGAGCGCGAACGTGTAGCGGTAGTCCTCGCCGACGCGTTCGACGGCGACGACGTCCGTGGTGGTGTCGACGTGGCCCTGGACGATGTGGCCGTCGAGGCGGCCGTCGGCGGGGAGGGCGCGTTCGAGGTTGACGGCGTCGCCGGGTTCGCGCGCGCCGACGCTGGTTCGTTCGACGGTTTCGGCGGCGAGGAAGACGCTGAACCACGCGCCGTTCTCCGAGTCGCCGTGGTCTTCGACGGTGAGGCAGACGCCGTCGACGGCGACGCTCTGTCCGTGCGAGAACCCGCCGATGTCGTCGACGGCGATGCGGAGGCGTCGGCCGTCCGCGTTCGATTCGACGTCGGTGACGCGCCCCGTCGCCTCGACGATGCCCGTGAACATACTCTCGAATCCGGGACGCGTAACGAAAGTGTTGTCGTTCTCCTATCGGGTCGGCGCCAGTCCGGTGGCGTGGTCGGCGAGGAACTCGGCGCCGTCCGCGGTGACGACGGCGGCGTCCGCGACGCGCACCGTTCCCTCGACCGGATCCGTCACGCCGGGCGCGAGCCCGACGACCTGTCCCGCTTCGAGGGGCGTATCGCTCGCGCCCGCGGGCGCCTCCCGCGGCGAGCGTCCGATCCCGTGCACGCTCGCCGCCCCGGCGTCGAAGCCGTACGCGACGAGTTCCGCGAGCGCCTCCTCGCGCGCGCGCCGAACCGGCGTCCCCGCGGCGAGTTCCGCGACGCCGACGTCGAGCGCGCTCGTGACCGCGAGGTGCGCGCGGCGCTCCCACCCGCCGTCCGTGTCCGCGACGACCGTTCGCGCGAGCCGTCCGTGATAGCCCGCCCGCCCGCGCGGCGCGACGTCCACGACGACCGGTTCGCCGGCAGTGAGTCGCGCGTCGCCGCGGCCGCTCGCGCCCGCGACGACGGTGTTCCCGACGGGGTCGACGCCGGCGCCCGCGAGCGCGGCGTTCACCGCGCGCCGGAGGCGTTCAGCGGTCAGCGGGTCGCCCTCGTATCGGAGGCCGTCGCCCGTCGGCGTCGCCGCCCCGAGAACCGCTCGCGCGCGGTCGAGGCCGGTGCTCGCGGCGGATTGGACGGCGCGCAGTCGCTCGCGCTCGCTCGGGGTCTTCACGGCGCGCGCCCGGTCGAGCGCGGCCGTCGAGGCCACGTCGAAGCCGGCGCGTTCGAGGTAGACCGCGGCGTCGTGCGGAATCGCGCGCGGCACGAGCACGGTGCCACCGTCGCCGTCGAGGACGGCGGCCGCGCGCTCGCCCGCCGCGCGCGCGTCGAACTCGCCCGCGCTGACGACCGTCCCGTCGAAGGCGACGTCCGCGCGGCCCGGCGGCGGACAGTAGTAGCGCTCGCCGCCAGCGGTCTGCACGTACGCGCGCTCGCGAGCGCCGCCGCCGACGCCCGCGACGTAGCCGAGGTCGGCGTCCCATCGGTCGCCGACGTGGACGAACGCGGTTGCGTCCCGCGATTCGAGGGCGTCGGCGACGGCGTCGACGCCCCGCCCGTCGACCATCAGTCCATCGAGATGGGCGCGGCCGCGTTCGCCAGCGCGTCCTCCAGCGTCTCGCCCGTCGGTTCGCCGTAGAGCAGGACGTCCAGCGGGAGCGTCGGCGCGCCCGTCACGAGGTTCTGCATCAGGACGAGTCGCTCGCGGGCGCGCGACATCCCGACGTAGAAGACGCGGCGCTCGTTGTCCGTCAGGTAGGGGACGGGGTCGCTCTTGCGCGTGAACTCATCAATGCCCGCCGGCAGGTCGTCGGGGTCCACCGTCGCCGCCATCTGTTCGACGACTTTCTCCGTGAGGTCGGTCGCGAGGAAGACGTGGTCGGCCTCGCGCCCCTTCGCGGAGTGGATGGTGCCGACGCGAACGCGGCTCGCGTCCATCCCGCGGTAGTCGCCGCGGAAGTAGGCGTCCACGGAGCGGCGCTGGTAGCGCGTGACCTTCCGGAGCATGTCCGCGGCCGCTGCGGGCGCGGGGACGAACGGCGCCCACTCGCGGACGAACTCGGGGCTGAACTCGAGGCCGTCGAGCGGCGCGTCCTCCTCGCCGTCGCCCTCGGCCGCGCGGCGCGCGTCTATCTCGTCGCGGAAGTCGCTGCGGTCGTTCGTGCCGAACGCGGAGTCCTGGAGCATGTCCATCAGCCGACGAACCTGCAGGCCCGTCACCGGTTCGTCCGCGTCGAGCGCTTCGACGGCGTTGACGTACTGCTGGAGGCGGTCCGTCCAGAGGCGCTGATCGGTCAGCGCCTTGAACGGGATGCCCTCCCCGATGAACTCGTCGACGAAGTCGAAGAGCTGGTAGCGCGCGCGGAAGAGGATCATCACCGTCTCGTCCGTCGCGTTCACCGTCCGGCGGACGTTCCGCACTAGGTCGAGCATCGACGGCGAGTCGACGGCCTCCACCGTCCCGCCCTCCTTGCGCGGGTTCAAGTCCTTCTCCTGTCGGTGCGTGATGTGTCCGACCTCCTGCTGGACGACCTTCAAGACCTCCGAGGGGAGCCGATACGAGTTCGGGAGGACGACGTTCTCCGTGACCTCCGTCTCGAGGAGGAGGTCCGGGTCGGCGCCCTGCCACGCGTAGACGACCTGGTCGTCGTCGCCCGCGATCAGCACCGACTCCATGTGCGGCCGCCACTCCTCGAACACCTCGTACTGGAGCTTCGTGATGTCCTGGAACTCGTCGATGACGAGGTAGTCGACGTTCGGGACGAGCGAGCGCTGCTTCACGCGCTCGAGCATGTCCGCGAACCCGACGAGTTCGTGCTCGCCCTTGTACGCGCGCCACGCCCGAATCGCCTCCGGGATGTCGTAGCGTTCGTCGCTCGACGGCCACGTCGGCGTGTACTTGTTCCCGACCTGCGCGTTGTCGTCGATGTCCGGCGGGAGTCGGACCTCCTCCTCGTCCCAGCGGAACGGCACGTCGTACCAGTCGGCGACGTCCCGATCCGTTCGCTGGAGCCACTGGCTCGTCGCGATGACCTTGTTCCCGAGCGTCGTGGAGCGCGCGGTGCGACGCGACCCGGACGCGTACTCGTCCTCGTAGGGGAGCCCGTAGTCCTCGCAGAACGCCTCCTTGTCGTCCTCGCCGACGACGTCGCCGCGCGAGAGGTTCAGGAGTTCGTACGCCTTCGCGTGCATCGTCGAGACGTTCCCGCGAAGCGAACGCGGGCTCACGTCGAGACGCTCGGCGAGGCGCTCGCGGACCTCGGCCGCGGCGGCGCGCGTGTAGGAGACGACGAGGACGTCGCGAATCTCGACGTCGTCGTCTTCGAGTATCTCCTCGACGCGGTCGAGGAGCGCGGTCGTCTTCCCGCTACCGGGACCGCCGAACAGGCGCGTGACCCGTGGCTCCGACTCACTCATTACACAGTAACAGGGCCTACTCGCGTATAAACGACGTGACTTTACGGCGAGGGAGAACGACGGGCCGCGAGAAGGGCGTTCGCGGGACGACGCGGGGTTGTTTCGGGGCGGGACGCGTTAGGTGCGGCGGGTCGAACGGGCCTCGCGGACGTCGGCACCGTCACGGATCTTGTCTTCGCAGTTCGGACAGACGCGGGGCGCGCTGTGCTCGTCCGGGGTGAACACTCGCGCGTACGCGTCGGTCACGAAGGACCCACAGTTCTGGCACTCCGGCATTGTGGCCGGTAGTATGACGTTATCCTCCTTAATGGCTCTGGCCCGCCCCGCCGTCGCACGCCGGATACAGGCACGCTCGTCCGAGCGTACAAGTGCCGCGCCGCCCACCTCTCCGTATGCGACTCGCCGACACTACGTGGACCGACGCCGACGCCGCGGACGTCGACGTCGCCCTCCTCCCGGTCGGAAGCACCGAACAGCACGGCCCGCACGCCCCCCTCGGCACGGACGCGCTCACCGCCGAAACGGTCGCGGACGCCGCCGCGGACGCCTACGACGGCACCGCCGTCGTCGCCCCGACGGTGTCCGTCGGCGTCTCCGAGGAACACCGCCAGTTCACCGGGACGCTCTGGGTGTCCCCCGACACCTTCCGCGCGTACGTCCGGGACACCGTGCGCTCGCTCGCCCACCACGGCTGGACCGACGTCGTCCTCGTGAACGGCCACGGCGGGAACGTCCCCGCGCTCGGCGAAGTCGCCGCCACCATCACCCGACACGACGACGCCTACGCCGTCCCCTACACGTGGTTCGACGCCGTCGGCGAGCACGCCTCGGACATGGGTCACGCCGGCCCGCTGGAGACGGCGTTCCTCCGCCACGCGCGTCCCGAACTCGTCCGCGAGGACCGCATCGCCGCGGCCCGCGACGGCGCGAGCGAGCGCTGGGGCGAGTGGGTCTCGCACGCGAACCTCGCGCACGACAGCGCCGAGTTCACCGAGAACGGCGTCGTCGGCGACCCCGGCGACGGCGACGCCGACCGGGGCGAAGCGCTCCTCTCGCTCGCCACCGACTCGCTCTGCGACCTCGTCCGCGCCGTCGTCGAACGCGACACCGACCGACCGCCGCACCGCTAGGCGGCGCGGTCCGCTCCGCCGCGCACCGCTGCGCCCGCGTCGCCTTACTCGTCGTCCTCGTCGTCCTCGTCGTCCTCGTCGTCCTCGTCGTCCTCGTCGTCTTCGTCGTGCAGGTCGTCGAGCTGGCCGCGGAGTTCGGGGATCGCGGAGGCGAGGTCGCCGACCGCGTCGCTCACGTCCGCGAGGTCGTCGAGCACGTCCTCGACGGCCTCTATCTCCGCTTCGAGGTCGTCCGCGTCCTCGAAGGCGTCGGCGCGTTCCCCGATGGTGTACCACTTCTTCGCGTCCCGGAGGTGCTCGCGGACCTCGTCCACCGCGAGCGCGGACCGGAGGCCGTTCAGGACGCCGAGCGTGTTGTCCGCCTCGACGTCCCAGACCGCCGACGACTCCGGGAGCGCGTCGCGCGCCGCCCCGAGGCTCTCCTCGACGTCCTCGCGGATCTCGCTCGCCGCCTCACCGAACAGCTCCTCGTCGCTCAACTCGGACTGACTCATGACGCGTGGTACGCACCCCCATCGGTTAAAAACCCGCCCCGGTCTCACTCCACGGAGACCAGGCGCATCAGCGGATAGCCGTCCGCCATCTCCATGCGCGCCACCGCCTCCGTCTCCCCGTACTCGATCACTATCTCCACGTCGAGGAAACGCCCCGTCAACTCCGTGTACGCCGCCGGCCCGTCCGCCAGCGCCGCCTCGAGTTCGTCGCGCAGGATCTCAACAGTCACGTCCACGCAGTGGGGCTGGTTCTCTATCGCCTCCGCCATCGCCGTCTCCAGGCTCCCCGCGCTCGCCGGACTCACCGGCGTCCCCGCGAACTGGTGGTAGAGCGACCCGAACTTGATCCCCGTCTCGAACGCCGCCTCCTCGCCCTCGCTCGTCATGGTTCGCCGTGCGAGCGCGCCCGCAAAGGCAGTTCCCCTCCGCGACCGGCCGCGTCCGGTCCGAAAGTCCGACCGAAGCCCTAACACGCCGGCCCGTGAACCGCCGAACGCGATGACCCTGAACATCGGTTCCGCGCTCGAAACCGCCGTCGAACGCACCACGAGTCGCGCCGGCCTCTCGTTCGTCGCCGCGCTCGTCGTCCTCCAAGCACTGAACCTCCTGTTCGTCACGAACTACACCGCCGTCGCGGTCGGCTCCCTCCCGAACGCCCCGAGTTCGCCCGGCCAGCTCACCCCCGTCTCGCTCGGCCTCGGAACCGGGGCCCTCGCCGTCCTCGTCCTCCTCACATATCTCGTCCTCCTCGTCGTCTCCGTCGCGCTCATCCGCTCGATGGTGAGCGACGTCGACGACCGAATCCCCTCGGAGTTCTTCACGCGCCGCATCGTCACCGCCGCCGTCTGGTGGCTCGTCGCCACCGTCGTCCTCAGCGTCCTCATCATGCTCGGGACGTTCCTCGTCGTCGTCCCCGGCCTCTTCCTCGCCGTCAGCCTCCTCTTCACCGTCGTCTACGTCGCCGTCGAGGACGAGAACGCGTTCGCCGCGATGCGCTCCTCGTGGCGGCTCGCGTCCGGCAACCGCTGGCGGCTCTTCGGCGCCGCGCTCGCCGCGTTCGTCCCCTACATGGTCGTCTACTTCGCCGTCACCGCCGCCCTGCCGCTGAGCACCGTCGCCGGCTGGGTCGTCGGCTCCGTCCTCAGCGGCGCGTGGGTCGTCTTCCTCCAGGCGCTCGTCGCCGCGTGCTACCGCCAACTGCGCGACGAGGGCGATGGTGACACCGACGGCGACGGCCCCGCCGACGGCGACGACCCCGCCCCGCACGCCACCGTCGCGGACGCCTGAGCAAACCGCGTCTTACTTTATCCCGGCCCGCCCATCCCTACTCGAATGGACGAACCGGTCCTCCTCACGGGCGCCCGCGGGCGCGTCGGGCAGGCCATCCTGGGCGGCATCGCCGAGGAGTACACGTGGCGGCTGTTCGACCGCGACCCACCGCGCGAGGAGACGGAGCACGAGTTCGTCGTCGCGGACGTCACCGACGAGGACGCCGTCCGCGACGCGATGGAGGGCGTCGGCGCCGTCGTTCACCTCGCCGGCGACCCGCGGACCGACGCGCCGTGGAACTCCGTCCTCAAGAACAACATCGACGGCGCGCAGACCGTCTACGAGGCCGCCGTCGACGCCGGCGTCGAGAAGGTCGCGTTCGCCTCCTCGAACCACACCGTCGGCCACTACGAGACGGAGCGCAAACCCGACATCTACCGCACGCACGACGACTACCTCCTCGACGGGAGCGAACTCCCCCGCCCCTCGAACCTCTACGGCGTCTCCAAGGCCGCCGGCGAGACCCTCGGCCGGTACTATCACGACGAACACGACCTCTCCGTCGTCTGCGTCCGCATCGGCAACCTCACGAAGGGCCACCCGCCCATCGACTACGAGCGCGGACAGGCGATGTGGCTCTCCTATCGGGACTGCGCGCACCTCTTCGAGCGCTGCATCGAAGCCGACTACGACTACGAAATCGTCTACGGCATCAGCGACAACGACCGCAAGTACTACTCGCTGGAGCGCGCGAAGGACGCCCTCGGCTACGACCCGATGGACAACTCCGCGGAGTACACGAACCAGGGCGAACCGAAAGAGACCCTCTGACGCCCGCGAGCGCCCGTCCGCCTCCGAGACCCCCCAACTTATCCGACATACGCCCCTAGCCGCGCCCATGAGACACCCCGGACTGAAAGCCCGAATGGTGGTCGTCGGCGCGATACTGTTCGCGTTCTACGCCGTCGTCGCCGCCGTCGCGTACGCCCTCGGCTTCCCGCTCTGGGTGGTCGTCGTCGGGAGCGTCGGCCTCGTCGCTCTCCAGTACAAGGTCGGGAAGTGGATGGCGTTGCGCTCCGTCGGCGCCGAGGAGATGCCGGAGGACGGCGGGTGGGCGGACGTCCACCGGCGCGTCGAACGCCTCAGCGACGAGATGGGCATCGAGAAACCCCGACTGATGGTCGCGGACATGGGCGTCCCGAACGCCTTCGCCGTCGGCCGGAAGGGCGCCGGCACCGTCGTCGTCTCCACCGAACTCGCGCGCCTCCTCGAGGACGACGAACTCGAAGGCGTCCTCGCGCACGAACTCGCGCACATCAAGAACCGGGACGTCGTCACGATGGTCGTCGGGCAGGGCATCGCGTCCATCGTCGGCATCGCCGCGCAGTGGGCGGTCCTCCTCACCGGCGACAACGACCTCGCGGACTTCTTCCTCGCCATCGTCGTCGGGAACGTCGTCCAGTTCTTCGTGATGCTCTTCGTGCTCGCCATCAGCCGCTACCGCGAGTACGTCGCGGACGCGGACGCGAAGGAGTACGTCGGGAGCGGCGAACCGCTCGCGCGCGCCCTGGAGAAGATCCAGCAGGGCAACGAGCGCGGCACCGCCGGCACGCGGAGTCCCGGGCCCGCCCGCGGACGCGGGCGCGGCCGGGACCAGGGCGGCGTGAACAATCAGGTCGGCGCGCTCTGCATCTTCGACGACGACTCGCGCTCGCTCCTCACGCGCATCGTCGCCACCCACCCGCCCGTCGAGAAGCGCATCCAGCGCCTCCGCGAGTAGATGGACGCGCGAACCGCGCTCGCCGTCGTCCTCGGCACCCTCCTCGGCCTGCTCTGCCTCGCGCGCCCCGACGTCGCGCTCCGATTGAGCGTCGTCGGCGTCCCCATCCCCGACCGCCACGGCCCCGACGGCGACGGCGTCTCGACGCGGATGCGCTGGCTCGTCCGCGTCGTCGGCGCCGCCTGCCTCCTCGTCTCCGGCTACCTCCTCGCCGCCTAGTCGAACAGGCCCTCGACGTCTCGCTCGCGCGCCCGCCGACGCGAGACGCGCTGGCCGAGGCGTTCGGCGATCAGCGCGCGGTTCTCAGGCTCCACCAGGAAGTCACAGAGGAACGCGCCGTAGTCGTTCAACTCCCCCTCGTCGAGTCCGTCGCGGGCGTACTCCGCCGCGTGCGCGAACGTCTCGTCGTCGAATCCTTCTTCGACCGCGACGACGGCCGCTGCTCGGACGGCCGCGGGCGGTGCGAGATCAGCGAACGAGAGCGTCGCGCCCCGATGAGTGATATCTACTGGCGGCCGTCGCTCGACCACTTCCGGGTCCCGCGCCAGCACCGCGAGGTACGCGTCGACGGCCGCGACGTTCACGCCGCGATAGTTCGACGGGAGCGCGCCGAGGTAGTCGCGCGCGCTCGCCGCCACCCCGGTCGCGCCCTCCCAGTTCCGATTCCGGGCGTGGTGGACCGCCGCGCCGCACTGGATGAGTCCGTGCAGCAGTCGCTCGTCGTCGCCCGTCTCGTCCAGCCACGCGTCCTCCCACGCGTCGTGCGCGCCGTGATAGTAGCCCTCGTCGTAGAGCGCGATACCCGCGCGAAGCGCCGCCTCCATACGCTCGCGTTCGCGTCGGACGGAGAAATGACTGGCGTCGCGCGGTCGCGCCGTGACCGAGCCGTCGGCTCGCGGCCGGTGGAGCAGACATCGAAATGAGGCGGATAGAGCAGGTGCTCAGTTGAAGCCGGTGGAACAAACGAGAACGTCCGGACGGAGTCCACGCGAGCGAAGCGAGCGTGGGCCAGCGAGACGCGAAGCGTCTCGCGGAGTCCGGACG
>Ga0207755_100338_pt1 | contig 24062 bp, 27 predicted proteins | sample A23P2SouthBayCA_FD_187734 | JGI IMG/M metagenome (GOLD analysis project Ga0207755, IMG submission 187734) | Aerobic enrichment media microbial communities from Bioluminiscent Bay, La Parguera, Puerto Rico - A23 P2 (SPAdes) | ecosystem: Environmental > Aquatic > Marine > Unclassified ...
TCCAAATCAATCCACTCTCTATAACCACTGAGGCGGGCAATTTCTGCCATAGACCAGCAAGAAATTCTCCCGCCTCACTTTTCACGCTTAACTAAACAGGACCATCGGCCGAGGGCTAAGACTGATGTGATCCACTCCATAGACCCACATTACCTGTTTCAGTATATAAATGAGTGAATGAAGTTCTATCTGACTGGCTCAATACACACCATCGATGGACTCGCAGCCTGAGATTGTCTTCACTGACTGTATGTTGTATTGAGAAGGTGCTCAGCCCAGGCTGATGCGGGAGACTACGACGGAATTTGGGCTCCGGATCTCGATGGCTGGACACTTGCTGACGAGGCCGACCACGTCTACACGTTCGATGATGTGTCGATCGATGCCGATGAGACGGTGACTGTGTACACTGGTGCGGGGACAGACTCAGAGACGGCGCTCTGTTGGGGGGACTCGATTTACCTGTCCGGAACAACAGCGACGATCGGTAATGGTTCGTGATGAGAGTGGGGAGATCGTCGCCGAGCAGAGTTACGATTGAGGCTGTGGTTGGTGTATAGGACCGACCTTTCTATCCCAATCCAGAGAGGGAACTACTTATTCATTGTTTCCTACTGCTTGCTTCCGAGTTGTCGATGCCTGCCTAACTTCTATGCAACAGCTTAATCATCCGCCGTCCGAACGTAATCGCCAACTTCTCTCGACTGAGCAACCGATCTGCTAGACTTTTATCCCCGTCGGAAACTCTCCGCTAGGCCGTGATTAATTACCCCCGAGCTAGCGAGAGCGAACTCCCTGAACTCTATGATGAACTCGATCGAATGCTGGAAACTGCTGATGTAGTTCTTCGAGAACGATTCAGCATAGAGTCCTCAGAAGACGTGGATTACGTCATCTTTGACGATGCGACGCAGCAGGACTTCCTTGATGCACTCTGGGCCAACTCTGAGACGATGGTTCCATTTTTCCAGAAGGTAAGTGGCTTGCCGGACCGTGAATTCGAGCGTCAGTTCGGTATCAGCGGAATCGGGTCTAAACTACGTGGTCGTAAGACAGACTTCCGGGACGAAGAGCATGCACAGGCCTTTGCTGATGCACTCAATGAATTAATGCCGCCACGTCTCTCAATCGAAACACTACTGTTTGCATTCGTCAAGCTCTGGGAGAACGACCAGCGACGCCACTATCGCGCTCGGTATGAGGGGAAAGTACTTGACCAGTTGACGGAAGAAGGGTTCCCAGCGTTCAAGGGCAACAAGCTCCCTGGTGAACCGGATATTGTCATCCCTGACACAGAGCCTTACGAGGTAACTGGTGAGGTGCGTGTAATCCAGCAGAAAGACCGGAAAAAACGCTTCAAGGAGTTTGGTTCAGAAGCCCGATCCGCAGAAGAGCACTTCCCCGACGCAAAGTTTGTTGTTGTCGCAAACGTGGGACGACTGATCGAACGCGAGGACCGGGAAGACGTGCGAGAAGATATCCATACCTCTGCGGCAGCGGATATCGACGGCATATTCTTCCAGGACGAGCTCGACAATCTGGCGTCCCAATTATCTGACTGGGGCGTCACCAGGCAACAGACGTTAGACTAACAGCCGTGACCCTGTTACTCGAGTACTTGTAGTTTTAAATATTAGTGCGCATTACAACCACCCGTGAAGGGGCACGTACCGACGCCGTCGGAACTCGCCGACGACATGGTTGAAACGCTCTTTGCCGGTCGCTTACCCACCGCGGACGACAGGATTCTCTATCCGGGCTGTGGTGAGGGACCATTTATCGGGGCCGTACAGCGCTATTGTGAAGCAAACGATGTCCCCATGCCGGCGGGAATTGGGATTGAGACACATCCAGAGCGACTACGCACAGCCAGATCAGCATACGACGAGGTACCGGTCTCGTTTCAAGAACAGGATTTCTTAGCTGGCGATCTATCGCTCGAGAACTTTGACTACATCATCGGCAACCCGCCATACGTTCCAATCGAAGGGCTCTCCGACGCAGAGAAGGACGCTTACAAAACTCAGTTCGAGACTGCTGTCGGACGATTTGATCTCTATATTTTGTTTTTCGAACGGGCGCTGAAGCTATTGGCTGACGGTGGTCGGCTGACGTTCATCACCCCGGAAAAATTCGAGTATGTCGAGACAGCGGCACCGCTACGCAGATTACTGGCCCAACAGCATATCGAGTCAATCGAGCATATCGACGAGGACTCATTCAGCGGCTACATCACTTTCCCGACTGTCACGACGGTCGAGGCGACTCAGCCCGGCGATACGATGGTTCGGCGCCGGGACGGATCAACTGCGACTGTCGAGCTGCCGAGTGATGGGAGTGCTTGGACAAGCGAACTACGGACCGGCTCCGAGCCGACGATCGACAGTGGTGTTACGCTTGGTGATATTTGTACCCGAATCAGTTGTGGTGTCGCGACAGGCGCCGACAAGCTGTTCGTGCAACCACGCAGTGACGTGCCGGATCAACTGCTGGACGAATGGACCTATCCGACGATCTCCGGAAAAGAACTCAGTGCCAACAACGGCGTTGCCAGTGATTCAGTATTCATCTGTCCGTACGACGAAACTGGACGACTCGCGAGTGAGGATGAACTCGGCTCGTTCGGTGACTGGGCAGCGGTCCATCGAGAGCGATTAGAGGACCGCTCGTGCGTGAAAAAGAACAAGCGGGCATGGTATGGCTGGCATGAGAACCCGCCGATGGAGGATATCCTCCAGCCGAAGATTCTAACCCGCGATATCGGGGCAGAGCCACAGTTCTGGCTCGATGAAAGCGGCGATGTGGTTCCACGCCATACTGTATACTATCTCATTCCCGAACCGCACGTGAACATGCGTGAGCTACTCGAGTATCTCAATGGGCCCGAGGCAGCTGCTTGGTTGAAGGCCAACTGCCAACGGGCGCACAACGATTACTATCGGTTCCAATCCTCGGTGATGAAGGATCTACCCGTACCTGAAGAGTTCGGGCAGACTGTACAGCAGTCGTTAGTGTAGTTAGAGGACTCTCCAGCTGTCCCTTCAGATCAAGACTGGAATGTTTCGATGATATGCTCATCATGCTCAATAGCGCCGAACGCAGACTCATAGTATGGTTCCCATAGGACCTCCTCAGCATACGATACAATTTTTTGCCATCTCTCTTGATTGAACGATTCGATGGATCGGTACTGGTTCATCAAAATATTGAAGACTAGCATTGGGTCCATGGGCGGATGAGGGATTCGAGGTTTGTCCAAGCCATTTGAGCAATAATGAAAGTCTTCGTATGACTCAAACACAGACTGAGATAAATTCCCGCCGACCTGAAAATGGCACATTGGCTTAGATTCACTATCGTCCTTTCCTGTATCGATATCCCAGTGGACGCGCTCCAAAACATGAAAGTCGTCTGCCTGGTTCTCGAAGCAACAGTGATGACGATTTGGGTTACCACCAGTCGTCGTTTCTGAGATATCAACATCACGGATGTCGCGCACTAAGACTAAGGTAGAAGAGAACATTTCGAACGAACCCTCTCTCACCTCGATATTCGCACCGATTCGAGCTTGGCCTTTACCATCAGAAAAATCTCGTTTTGAGCCCAGGGAGAGCACAATATAAGGATCTAATTCCAGCTTCCAGTTATCCGGATTAGCTTTATCAAGGCTCTGACTTGTGTTTCTGAGGACTTCTTCTAATCTCCAATCGTCTTCATCAAATGACGCGCTATTCTGATGTAGATCACGAAATGAGCTATTCAAGTACTCATACGTATCGGCTGGGTCGGGTAGTTGGAGACTCTTTTTCATAGCTACTGTCTGACCAGAACGCGAATATCTTCGAAAGGAGAACTACGGGAAATTTCGATGTTACTGCAGCGAAAGTGTACTTGGAATTCCGGTTTTTCATCCGCTTTCCCCGCCGCCACCGTCTCTGGATACTTATTGTCGCAGACCACACATTCGGCGATTTCATATTGTGAGATCCCAAGGATGGTTGGTGCGTCTTTCCAAGTTCTATTAATTGATTCTCCTTGCTCGTCAGCTAATTCAGCGAGGTGACTCGTAACCTCGGGACGCCACCACCGAGAAGTTCGATGTGAGAATATCCCGTTATATTCTGCTTGTGAGAACTCCTCTTGGTACCTTTCAAGAACTCCTGTGGTCATACCCAATTTCGTAGCCAACCAGATATCGTCCCACAACAGTCCTGGTTGTGGAATAAACCGGTGGCGGACCCATCGAGCGAACCTCAAAATTCCACCTGGATCATAGTTCTCTTCTTCGGGAATCCCCTCTACAAACTCCTGTGGTAGTATAGATTGTATTTTTTGCTTGTACTCTGCATCTGCACCTAACAAGTCTAGGATCCCGCTCAACCCACCGCCCTTTTTAGATTCGATTGCTCGATAATATTTAATATCATCTATAAGATCTTGAGCGGTTATTTTGTCTGGAGCAGTGATAATTTCAAACCGGTTTTCTCCCTGTTTACTTTCTCGCATAAATTGCCGGTCTCCATACTGTCCACTGAACCCATATACCGGCATATCGCTATACTGATCATGCAATATCCCTTCTATAGAGGGACCATCACCTCCATAGCCGTCAGTCTGTAAGTACCAGTCCACGAGGGCTAGATCTGGATTTTTCTGGTCCAGTGTATTTTGATCCCCTCCTATCAGTTCAGATGCGATATCCATGGGTGCAAATGGCAGGACTTCGATACGGTCATCTCTTCCTAACCACTCGTTCGATTTTTCTCGTCGTTTCGAATCGTCGTCTATCCAGAGGATGGTATATTCACTATTCACTAAGAACGACCTCCACAGAAGTCGTCCACTCTTCGTGCTCGACGAATTCAACAGACCCTCCGTACTTGTTCGCTATGTCACGTACAATGTTCAGGCCCAATCCAGATCCGGTCCCGAGCTGACTTGATAGGTTTTCTGGCATCTCCTCATCCAAACGGTCATATAGTTCATCTCCTGGGTCGGTGATAAGCGGATCAAATACTTCTTGTTGATATTCTTCGGGAAGTCCAACTCCGGAATCACGGACAGTGATTGCAATATCGTTTTCAACTTTTCTTCCCTCTATGAGTATATCGCGTTCCTGGCTAGCACCTGCTATAACAGCTTTGATACTGTTGGTGAGCAAATTAATCAAGATCGAATATAGCTCTGTCTCATGCATGGGTGGGGTATACAGATTGACTGGAATGTCATGCTTGATTTGAATGTTATAATCTGTGGAAATGTAGTCAATTGAGTTGACTAAATTCTCAACCTCAGTCTCTAATCTATGTTCTTCTTTGTCAGCACTAGCGCCTGAATCAGTAAGGACACCGAAAAGGTCCATTTGCTGTTCAAATCGGGACTTAAGACTATCCAAGTCTCGTGTGACCGAATTGAAAGACTCTCGTTGGTCAGCTGGTAGATTACTCGCCGACTCTTCGATATCTGATTTGGCAGTCTCCAATTCTAAGATCATATCCCTCAATTCATGCATAAACGAGAACACAAACTGGTTGACTGAGAACGCCGATCGGTAAAAGTCAATTTCTTTTTGTTTCTGCTCAACAGATGTCTGAACGATATCCGTCGCAGTCTCGACTGCATCAGATATCTCATCATCCTCGTCATTGGAATTATTGGAGATGTTCTCAGTTGCGGACTCGATTACCGATACCGCCTGGTTGAGAGCGTCCGAATCTGAGGATGATCCACTCGAGGTCGCCTTTGTTTTGGAGTTTCCTGTTGATGTCTGTGAACTCCCTGACGACCCCGATTCCGAGGAGTTCCACTCTGAGAGCCCGGAGTTACTTGACTTCTTAGAAGTGTTATCTGACTCGTCTGTATCTGTGTTGCCCTCCTCGAGCTGATCTTTCAACTCTTTTGCTTCTTCCCGAAGTTTCTCTTCCTCTATTAATGCCTGATAATTGCTGTACTGAAGTGTGAGCCACTGGAGGCTTAGCCGAACACCTTCTTTTAGATCTTCAAAGGTATCGTTCTGAATGAAACCTTCCCGATCTGCTGTCATCTCAAGGTTCGCGTCCGTATCGACGCTAACTCGACCAATTAGGTTTTCATTCCGAGGATGGACCAACATAACCCGTTCGTAGTCATTGTGAAGTTCTAACTTCCCAGAGAAGTCATCAAATTCTTCTTCAGGTCGGCCAATTCGCCGGGAATAATATCTGTCAATTCCAAGCCAATCACTATTTGGTCCACCATATGGATAGACCCGGAAACCACCTTTGTATACACGGATCCCAGCGTAATCATCCATTATATCACTTGCACGCTCCCAACTGAGCGTACTTGTATCTCGGAAGTGCTTCTTCTGGTTTGGTATGAAGGCAATCTTGAATGATGTGCCCCCGATCCCGCTATATTTCTTTCGTAGTGTATAGGATCTCTCTCCTATCTTTTTAGCATCCAGTTCAAGATTGACATTACCATCTGCATCAAATCGGCCTTCTAGAACACACCACCCTGCATTATACACCTGCTCCTGTAGACTTCCTTGCCCCTTGTCAAACTCAGGAGCATCAAATGTTATCTCAAATCCTGGATCTTCTTTGTAACCATCTCGCCTTTGGGATTGAATAACAGAGAGAGTGAGAACGTTCCGCCGTAGCGTATTGAAGTCCCGTTCTGTCCATTCATCGCGCAAATCGATCAGTCGTAGAGTAACACCTGTCTTTGCCTCATCAGGATATTCAACCTCGTATGGCACTGGGATCTCGTCTACATCAGTGTTCCGAGCAAAATTTTCCCAGTCGAACTCTACGAAGGTCTTCACATATCCATCTGAATCGGGATCCTCCGCGATTGCTGTTAACTCCAGTCTGTGCGCGAGGCGGCGACAAGAGAAGCGTCCAATACCCTTGTTTCCTGTTTTTGTTCGCCCATATTCATCAGTTTCCGGATTGCGGATTTTATCTGTTGTTCCAATCCGCATCCAGTTCTCGTTGATTTCATTGAATGTCATTCCGGACCCGTTGTCCGAAATCTTGATTTCGCTGCTATGACTTTCGTCTTGACGAGAGTTTATGAATTTGAGATTGACTTCTGTCGCGTCAGCATCGTAGGCATTCTTGATCAACTCAGCTACAGCGACATGGTTCCTTGTAACGAGGTTCTCGCCCAGTTCTTCAAGCAAACGACTGTCAATCGAGAAATTTAGATCATCTGGGCTATGGGACATGATTCCCCGTTCAAGTGAAACAATGAAAAATCCAGGGGTAAAGACTCGGACTGTCACGGCCCTGAACGCTTGAGACCAGGAACAGACTCGTAAACGAACCCCTTCACTTCGGCGGCGGGCTGTTCAGGCGTCCACGGCTGGATGATATAATCTACACGGACATGTTTTTCCAGTTTGATGAAATATGTGTATTGTAAGTGATGCCCGCACCGAACGTTAATAACGCCTGGGAACGGGCTGTTCAGATTATCGTTATTCCCTCAGCTGTAGTCATCCTTGCCGTCGGTATTGTTTTTTCAGTTTACGGGTCAATAGCTGCTGGACTCGTTCTCAATGTAGCCACGCTCTTCATCCTAGTTGGTGTTGCCGTCGGTGCCACCTACTGGAACACCGAGTACACCGCTGGGATTGCCATCGGCGGCACTCTCCTCTTCTTCATTGCCCCCAGTGTAATGTCACAGTTTGTCCATCCAGCCTTAGCCACTATAAACCAGTTCTTCTTCCTCGGCTTCCTCGCCTACATCTGGCTCGTTTTTCTAGGAAAATTGGGTCTGGCCGGATCTCGATAGTGAGGTGGGAGCAGCCTCAGTGCATGGGCATCTATCGCAGAACAATACAGGTTATGTGCTCGAACTCACCCTGCGACGGCGTCGGTCTCAGCGTCAATCCAGCCAGCGCCAGTTCCGGAAGCACCTCTGGTGGTATGCCTTTTACATCCCTAAGCACAGCGTCGAGCGTCCACTGATCGTACTGACTTGCGCCTGGCGCAACCACGTCGACGGCGACGGTCGGAGCAGTATCACGAAGCGCCTTCGCCGCCCGCCGAACGCACTTACGGTCCTTGACGGTACAGCTCATGCTTCCACCGCCCGAACAAGCTCGTCGACGGTGAGGAAGTGCAGTTGCCTGACCAATCTGAAAGTAGATCTGGTCTGTACAAAAGACTGCGTAACGCATCGGAGTCGATCTCACCAAGTGGTTCAAAATAGAGGTAAGTTATAGAAGATCCATCAACGGATTCAAATCAGTCGCTTGGTGCCACTTCTAAACTGATCTCGATATCCTGTGCGTCACACATTTTCTGGAACTCTTGCTTCGACTCCCAATCAACGTCGTTCAGGAGAATCGTAATCTCAATTTCCCAGTCGTTTAGACTGAATTCCGATTTGAAAGTCTCGCTCTCCATCAGCAGTTCACCAATGACTTCTTCGGGAACCTCGCCATCAGTGTCTTTGACCTCAATCAGCTCGTAGCAGTGGATATCCCTCTCTGGCCAACGTGCTGAATCTCTGGGCCAGCGAACGACACTGTCTACCCGTTTTTGGGTTTGGAGAGCAAGCTCTTTAAATACAATTGCATAGTCATCCTTCCGGGTTTTCGATGGGTACTCTCCCGGTGTGGTTTCCCAGATGTCTGGTCCATCTGAAGTCACGCTGTCCAACCATCGGTTGAATATCTTTTCTTCCCCTTCATTCTGAATTCTTGTTCTGGATTTGTCAGTTAGGATTTTGAGCAGATCATCCCCAGGTGGTTGTCCACTGGGGTCAGGTACTTTCGGCATACTATTACTATCATCAGTGGTCTTTCAGTTAGAGGTTTTGATGGCTCAAGTAGACGTACGTCTGACGGCCAAGAACCCAGCGCCGTCACAAACCCAGACAGTGGCTGGTGGTTCGCACACAGATCGGGGCTTAACCAACAAATCCAATTAATACGTCTTTTTGTTGGTTAGGCCACAGAGACTGCTACACCGTTGCGGCGACGTGCTCGTACTCTCCCTGCGACGGCGTCTTCTGCAACGTCAATCCAGCTTTCACCAACACACGCAACACCTCGGGCGGGACACCGTCCACACCACTCAACACGGCCTCAAACGTCCACTTGTTGTACGGACTCTTCGACGGCCGAACCGTGTCCATCGACTCGACTGGCACATGATCGGGCATCAATCGCTCGGCTCGCTTCACTCGCTCGCGGTTCACTAACGTACACGTCATGCTTCCACCGCCCGGACCAGTTCACCAACAAGTGAACCACCAACGTGGGGCCCGATCTCCCAGCCACGCTCGTCGTGGGTGTACTCACACCATTCGCCGAGCGTTGCAAACGGCGTCTCGGCCAATTTCACCGTCTCGGCATCGCGGCCTTCCACCACAACAACGGTCTGCTCGTAACTGCTCCAGTAGTGCGCGCCACCCTCACCGTCGACGCCGATGAACGTCGGGCGCTGGGTGAGTCGTTCACGTGCGATACGTTCTTGGGGATTCGCTTGCGTAGTTGCCATTGGTTCTTGGACGGAACCACGCGCCACGGTGCTCCTACACCGGGGCGATTTCCGAAGGAAATCGACCAGCGGCGCGTGTGTTCCTGTACTTGAGTTATATATCGCTATCGCCATAAAACTATTGTCGTGCGGTAACTAAATGCCAATCACAACAGATGAGTTCGTCTCACGGAAATCAGCTGGTCTCAGATCAGGAGTTGCTGGAGGCATTCAACGAAATTGAGGGTCCGTTTGTAACCGCAAGTGAGTTAGAGACTGTGCTCCCGATCACCCGCACTGCGATTCACAAGAGGCTACAGAAGCTCCATCAGGAGGGTGAAATCAACCGCAAGAAGCCTACACAGCATATGATTGGATGGTGGCGAGAAGAGGATCAGGAATTCTCAGAGAGATAACGACGCCCCTCATCTGTTATCCACCAATTCCGGGTATCTGCTGCCTTCTTACTTTCTAATAGTCCCTGCTCTTCTAGATCCTTCAACCGCTTGTAGACACCTTGACGGGACATATCGAGCGTTTCTGTTAGTTCCGTTGGGTGCATGAATGGGGCCGGATCTAGTGCAAACTGGCGGAGGATTTCAACATCGGATACGGTCTTCTTGCGCCCTCGCTCACCCATCTTGGTTGCTATCCTTCTTACAAACAAAAATCACCACCGGATTATTACCCCAAAGTCGTTTGGATACTGGTTACCGTACGGCAACTATTAATAGAGTCGGCTATAGTAGTCTTGGTAGGCGACGCCCACAGACCGGCGGCGTCGCATCGAACCCATGAGGATAGCCACACCCACCCACGAAGAGTCGCATCGCTCGCCAGCGCTCGATTCGGTCACGAACGACCGAATCCCGAACCACCAGAGGGCACTCGGTTCGACCGCTATTCGGTCACGATTCGGCCACGATTCAACCACGCCTGAGAGCCCCGAAAACACTCCACAGCGGGCCAGAGACGAAAATCGCCCCGAAGATAGAGGCATTCGGTCACCCGCCCGCCGCAGACTCATGTCCCACTCTGCCCACCCCCCGACTATGCCGACACACGGAGGTCACCGATGACTGAGTGGCACGCCCTCACCGCCTTCCAGCGTGACTGCCTGAAAGCCGTCGCCGACCACGCCCACTACGACCGCGACCAGTACGGCGCGGCGCTGAAAGGCTGGCTCGACGCCCGCTACGAGAAACCAGTCACGAACGGCCAACTGTACCAGAACCTCACCAAGCTCGCCGACCGCGGCCTCGTCGAAAAATCGTCGATCGACGGCCGCACCAACCGCTACACGCTCACCGACGAGGGCGAAGACTGCATCCGACAAGCCGCCCAGTCCTTCGCGACCGTCACCGGCCACGAGCTCGCAGTGACCGACGGCGGTCGCACAGTCCCGAAGCCGGGCTGGGTCGTGTTCGACCCCGACGACGCGACCGTCCGAGCGATGATCCACGACGACGAGGCCATCACCCAGTCCGGCGACGGCTGGAAACTCACACTCACGGCCCATGCGCTCGACGACTGCGACTCCGGTTGGCCCGGCGACGGGAGCGAGCCCGAGCCCCCGGCCGACGTTCGGATTCAGGTCCATCCCGGCGTCGCCAAAAGCGTCCTGCGGGACCCGGACCACGCCGATCACTACGACTACCCCGGACACAACCTCGCCTTCGAGGTCACGGGCGAACTCACCGCGGGAGGTGCCGAAAAATGACGCCTCAAAGCGGGTCGGGCACGTCGTCGCGCTCCTCGACCCATTCGCTCATCAACCTCGCAATCAGCTCACTCCGGGAGACATCCCGGTCGAGCTTCCCGGCGGCCTTCATCTCGAAGAGCTTGTCGTCAAATTCCTCCAGCAGTTCGTCTGAGACGGAGATACTCGGTCGTGCCACGGTAGCCCGTTCGCAACGCCGTACGAAAAGTCTGGGCCACCGACTGGACTCGGAGGTGGCCAACTGATGGCGACGACCCACCCCACCGCTGACCGGGCCACGGTCGTCCCCGAACGCGTCGGCCCGCCGGTCACCGAAATCGATGGCATCGACGAGCTCCAGCGCCGAATGCGCGAGTGCGACACCATCGAGGACTGGTCGTTCCTGCTGAACGACTACCTCCAGTGGGGCAACAACACGAAGGTCGGCAGCGAGGTGGCGATCTTCAACCTCGGCGCGGCACATGACTGTCCCAACCGCTTCACCGAGCGCTGTCAGGTCGACGGCGATGAGTGCTATGCCGTCCGGGACGAGCGCCGCTACGACTACGTCCTCGCGTACATGCGCCGTCAGGAGTACCTCTGGGACTGTCTGGATGCCCGGACCTTCGCCGACGCCTTCTTGGCGATCATCGAGCGCAAGTACACCCCGGCGACGGCGCTCAAGATTTCACAGGCCGGCGACGTCCGGCATAGCGCCGATATTCACAAATTCGAACGCATCGCCCGTCGCCTCGACGAGGCCGACACCGGCGTGCAAGTGTTCACCTACACCGCCAGCACCCACCTTGATTGGTCGGTCGCCGAGCACATCACCGTCAATCGCTCGAACGACCACACCGAGATCGGGGCCCGGCGCTATCGCGCCGTCGACGACGCCACAGCCATTCCCGAGGACGCAGTGCGGTGCCCGTTCGACGCCGAACGCGCCAGCGGCGTGCCCCAAGAGGAACGGACGAAATGCGGGGAGTGTCGACTCTGCCTCGACGCAGATGCGCCCGACGTGGCGGTGGTGAAGTAAGATGCTCGGTCACGCCAGCATGCATCTGCCCGAGCGAGGACACCAGTGGCTCAGTTCGGTCGCGACGAATCGACGGCGGCAAAGAATGGCCAAAGTGGCGCGGCAGGGGAGCCGCACGACTGAACTTGAACCGAAGACTGTGGGTTCTGGACCCGTGTGGATGGGGATAGCGCTGAGATTGGAGGCGCGTGACGTCGGGAGGCTTCAGTGGAGCGGGGACCAGAACCCATCTGGAAGGTCCTGTTCAGTTGCCAATAAAAGTTATTGTTGCGCTGCGCAATCGGGGGTGGGGCGGTGACCCAACCAGAGACTGGCGAGGTCGTCGCCGTCACCACCGTCGACAGCGAACCCCCGTTGCTGGTCACGCACGTCCAACACAGTGCTGTCCGCGGCGTCCTCTTGGCGGATCTGGCCAGAGCGATGCTCCAGCGACTCACCGACACCGCCGGTAAGCGCGACCAGCGCCGCCAGCTCGTCGACGCCGTCCAGCAGACGGACCTGATGACCTTCCGCGTTCCATTCGAGGACCTACGTCATCGTGGCCAGCCGGGCATTCAGGGTTGTCACCCACCCCAGGGAGGGAGCGACTGATGGCCCGTGCAGACCCCACCGACACCGCTGGAAGCGATCCAGCGCCGACACAGGCCGACGAATGGCGACTGCGCTACTCCGTCGGGGAGCTCGTCCACTACACCGAGTGGACCCGGGAGTTCGCGACCGTCGAGAACCTCTACGAGCAGTACCGCCGCAGCGACTACGGCCACGATATCGTGATCGAACGCCGCACGGAGGTCCGGCGATGACGGGCTATGGCAACTACTACGACGTCGACGGTACCGACGCCGGCGGCACTGAGGATATCGACTGCGTACTGTGTGATGCCAGCAGCGCCACCATCGAAGCGCATCACCACCACATGGAGGTCGTCCATGACTGCTGAGCGGGCCACTGCCAGTGGGGCGACTGAGGGACTACATAGTAGCTACGTATCAGCTAATTCCCAGAGCTTTAAGACGGCCCCGCCGGTCATCACTGGATATCACGCTCGGACACAGCCACCACTAAGCGAGTGGTGCGCAGGAAGAAGAAGAGGGGTGTTAATTCACCCCTCAGGACTTGACATCCTCTTCTTCCTGCGCATCCATCATAAGCATTTCCCACGCAGCCAGAGCCATCTCTGCGCACTCGTGGGAGAGGGACAGTCGGCCGTAGAGCCGTGTAGCCGTCGATAGCGACGCGAATGCCAGGAGACACTCATACCCGCGACGGGTCGACCGACCCGATAGCACGCCAGGGGACTGGGCCTGAGGGCTCGCCCACGAAGCAACCCATCCCCCGCCACCGGTCGCTCTGCCGAGCGCTACACCATCGGGATTCCCGCGATGGTGGGCGACACTCCCGTAGAGCACTCTTTGGCGGTGATCACCGATGACCTACTGCGTCGTCGGCTGTTCGGACTGTCAGTCACTGTGGCTGCTCGAAGACGGAAACGAGGACACAGCTACTTGCCCGACCTGTGGCACCTGCCACCAGCGAGATTCACTCAGAACGATCGCCCAGACCGACGACCGGGCAGTGGCGAACCAACAACGCAGTGCGCTCCTGGCCGATCGGGCCGACGCCGGCGACGCCGACCTCGATGCCTACTGGGAGCAAGCGACGCGAGCGAGCGAACCCGTCGTCGACGATCGTGATTATCTGGATGGCCTTGGCCTCGATCCCGGGCTCGTCGACCGCCTGACTGGCGAAGACGACGAGCACACCCGCGCCGAGCGGACTGCAACGACGCAAACCCCCGGGACTGGGCCCGACGTCGACGTGCCTGTCGCCGATCGCCCACAGCTGCGGGGCCCCGTCGACGGCGAGCCACGGACACCCGGTGTCTCGTTGATCGAGCCCGACGGGCAGCTCGATATCGCCGGTCAGACCTATCACGACGTGAGCCCGCGCACCTCCGAGTGGCTCGCCGAGGTTATCAGTGATCTGGTGCCCTCGACGGCACGGCTCGTCCAGGACCTCGCGCACGAGCGCCATAACTTCGACTATCGTGATCCCACCGCCGGGTCCGGTGCCGTTGCGACATTCATCCACGAAAAGCTGGTGGGTCGTGTCGCAGACCTCCAGGACGTCGACGCCGACACAGCAGCCATCGAAGAAGCCCGCTCGTATCTCGACGCCATCGGTCGGTACGCGCTCCTGTGGGCCGACGACGTGTATCGCGTGCGCCGTGGCTTCGACGGCGCCGAACAGTTCGAGCGCATCACGAGAACACTCGAAACGACGGGGACCAGCCACGGACAATTCAACGCCGGCGTCGGCGCGTTGCGCCATTCCCTTGTGGCCCTCCACGCAGAACGCGCTGTCCCGCGCACACTGACGTTCGTCCTCGACGGAGAGCAGTGGACGGGTGCCGACCGGGGAACTGTCAAGCGGGCACTCGCGGCGATTGACGCGCTCGCAGCAGGGTTCGACGTCCGGCTGTGGATGTCGCCGGGTGTCCGCCAACGCGTGCGCCGACTCACCAGCAACGCGCTGGACACGGACGCTGTGCCCACGTGGGCAGACCGCTTCGCGTTCCTTACTGACGCCGGGGAGACGTCCCGCCAGTCACCAAGATCCACGGCCTCGTCGACGGACCCGGACGTGGCCGAGGAAGCCTGGACCGTCGTCGAGGACAATGCCTCCCAGACCGGCCTGCTCACGCTGCTGGCACAGCTTGATGCCGACAACGAGCGCTCGGTGCGGGCCCTGAAGCGAGACGCCCAGATCGACTACGCCGACGCCAGTATCGACCGCTACGTGGCCGATCTGGAGGCCGCAGGCCTCATCACGATCGACCGCTCGCACGCCTCCAACAGGCTGTCACTCACACCAGTGGGCACCGCTGCACAGGCATATGTGACGCCAACGGGCGACGTCGTCCACCGGGACCAATCCCGATTGGTGGGTGCGTCTTATGGACACCCTTCAGCGTCTCACAAGTACAGTGTAGCCCCCCACGAAACGGGAGGGGACCACCACTCCCCGGCCGAACGGTGGTTGGCCGATACCGGCGACCCAACCGAGGATGGATACGTGCAGTTCCTCGGTGACTCGGCCGGACCCCGTGAGGTTGAGCCACCTGTCCTCCACCGCCGCATGCTGGCCGGAGCACGCGTCTCCGGCGTGAACTTCGCCGATGCGGATCTCATCGACTGGACGAGCGAGCGGCAAGCACCGACCGGCGATGGCCGCGTCACCTACGCATCGATCTTCGACGATCACGCCCTCCTCATCACACAGTGGGGCGGCCCAGCACAGACGATGGCACGTCTGTGTGCTGGGTTACTCGGGAATCAGATGCTGAGTAAGGCCTTGAGTATCGACGCCGTCGGGGCGCAGTTCGAACAGACCCATGGCGGGGTCGAAGCCTTCGAGAACGACTTGCATGACGTCCTCGTCCGGGCCCAGCAGATCGGCTGGCTCAGCGAAGACGAGCTCGAACACTACGACAACTGGCGCGATCGCATCGGTGCCGTTCGATCAAACGTCCTCTCGCAGGTCGGTGAATTGGACGATCTGGATAACGGCCTTCGACGGGAGTTGTTCAACGACCTTCACGGCCTGCTCACGTCGGCAACGCACCTGTACTACGCCGCTGGTCTCGATGTCACGATCAACCTCCGGTTGCCACGAACCAAAGAACTGCTCGCGAACGACGACGCCTTGCAGGACTTCCTGGAGTTCATGCGCTACACCGTCACCAAACAGGCCGGCTACGAGGACGAGAACGGCTTCCACAGCTGGTATCGGATGTGTGTCGAAGACCGCAAGCAGAAGCTGCAAGCCCGGGCCGCATACGACGTCGACGACGCTGATTCGACAGCAGACCTCACGGCGTCGTGGATTCTCTCCGGGCCCGAAGCAACGGCACTGCGGGACCACGTCGAGGAAGCAATCGCGGCAGAGTCGAACCGCCTCAGAGAACGCGTCGACGAGGGGGTCGAAGACGCCGCGACGCTCGATATTCCGATGGCGGCAGCCAACGCCCACGGTCACATTCGGGGACTCGTCCGGGAGATCGCCGACCGCAAGGGTTTCCACGAGGCACAACGGCAGGACCTGGACCGATTGACGCGGTGTCTCGAAGCCGCCCTTGCGACTGCCGATCACGGCCCGGACCCGTTCCTCGTCGCCGACGCACTCGCCGCCCTGGAAGCACGGGATACAGTGCGTGATCGCCTCGACACGTGGTCGGTCCAGAACGCCCTGGCGACGCTCCCAAGCGAGGCGCTGTTCCCGACGCTGCCACCGGCTGCTCGTCAGATGGTGTCGGCGCTGTTCGCAAGCGACGAGCCACTCGACCGGCAGGACCTCATCGAGATCACGAGCGAGAGTTCCTACGATCGCCACTGGCAGCTGCTCCGAGCGTTCTTCCTCGTCGAGCGCACTGACGAGGGGTTTGTCGCCCATCTAGAGCCGTGGTGGGCCTCGACGAACGACGAGCGGACGCCATACAACGAGGACCACCCGAACCCGGTCCAACAACCGCCCGGTGGCTACATCAAACAATCTGCACCGCCCAGCCGCCCCTACGGGATCGTCTTCGAAATAGCGAACGAAACGGATCACTTCTCGATCCCACCGGACCGTTACTACGAATTTGGACAACGATGGGACGACTGGGAATGGATGCTTTCGGAGCTGGGACTGGAGCAGTTCCAACCAATCTTGCAAGCGTTCTGTGATGGGTGCCACAGCCAGTCTTATTCGGACCCATCACTGTCTTACTCGGACCCTTCAGGGGTGCAAATCGGGCCACAGCAGCCCGGTAATGCAGACTGTCAGGCGATGCTCTCGACGGCTATCCCTACCGACGGGTCGTAGGAAGAGCGTCTGATTGGCGGACGACGATTAAATAGAGCCAAACAATTTTACCCTGTCAACGCCAACGTTGACAGAAGAGATGGCAACCGCCGACGAGCAGATCCGCATCAGTGACCGTATCAAAAAACGGCTCGATAACCGACGACGCGGGGGCGAGTCGTACAATGATGTCCTCGAGCGATTAATTGAGGACACGACAGAGAGTGACTTCGATGACGGATTCGGGGTGTTGTCTGAAACGCAGGGAGAGTGGATCCGAGAACAGCGCACTGAAGCCAAAGAGGAGCGAAAGGAGCGAATGCGCGATCTTGGGGACACATGAGAGTCCTCGACGCGAATTTTCTCATCGACTATTTGAGCGGTGTTCCAGCGACAAAAGAGTACTACGAGGGAAACGGCGGTACCGACCAAGTATGGATAATGCCTGCACCAGCGTACAACGAGGCGATCATCGGTGTGGGCAATCATCCAGATGGGGACGTCGACGAAGCAATTGAAGCGCTGGGATGGGGAGAAATCGTCGAAGTCGACGAAGCATTGTCTGAGAGTGCCGCTCGAATCGCGGACGAGATTCCACCCGGAGGGCCGTACCTCGACGGTGTTGATGGGCTCGTCGCTGCAGTTGGCCGTGAATGGGGAGCGCCAATAGTCTCCGCAGACGGTGACCTAACACACGAGAAAACGAAAAGCGTCGTCGAAATCGAAGAGTATCGCTCGTAGTCGGTTCACTAACCAACAGAAAGTCAGAGGGAAGTACACAAGCCGGTTGATTTCATTCTTCTGTGGATGATTCGCCTGCTCAGTAGATGTGCTAATCGAACGCGTATCGAAACAAGCCGAGTCCAATCGAACTGATTCCGGCTCCCCCAGCGATGGACAAGAAGAGATATGCCCCAAGCCCCTTACCCGTCCGAGTCAGTTCGTACGCTCCAAAGACAGCAGCTATAATTATGATTCCTCCCAGAAGAACCAGTCCACTTGAAAGTGGATGAGACCGTATCCCCTGACGCATATGCGGCAATAAAACCGAGAAACGGTATATGCTTTGTCTACACTGACTAATTGAGGGGCGTAGCAAGTCGGATGCGAGAACTGTTCTATGACAGTCTCTAACCAACACAATCGACAAGATCCCTGCTTGTGTTGGTTAACTCATGACCGATCGGTCCCACGCCGAAACAGCACTTGACGAATTGCGGGCGATCGACACCGAGTCACTTCCGGACGAGGCAGCTACGGCCCACACAGAGGCTGTCGCCAACATCGAAACACTCGTCGACAGACTCGAAGACATGGCACAGACGGAGCAACCAACAACGAGTGTGGACACACCGGACGACTGGAGGATGAGGAGTGGGAAGAACAACTCGACGAAGCACGGGAACAAGCTGATGTCCCACCCACGAAGGGAACGATCACGACGAAGACAATCAACGGGAACGACTACTACTACCTCCAGTGGAGAGAGACAACGTCAAGAGTCAGTACATCTGCCCAGTGGACTCTACCTGACCACACACACCCCCCGTTTCGAGTGTTATCCAATGAGCGACGGCGTAGGGGAGGGGAGAGCCGTTTTGACTGATTCACATATAAAGACAGTCTACACCACCCCCCGTTTCGAGTGTTCTTTCAGTAGTTGAGGCTACTACTACTACTACTAACTCTAGCTAGTAGAAAGAAATAAATAAGGAAGTCAAAACAAATTCGGAACAGCCCTGAATAAGATGGATTCCTGGTAATCGTATTATCCCTGTTGAACCCCTCATACCGCGGATTCCTCAGTGAAGCACCTCTCTCACAATCCGCGGACACCTCTCTTGTGCAGAACACTCGAAACGGGGGGTGTGTGTGATCGGTTTCTCCCTTCTTCCCGCAGAGGGATCTCCAGAAGAGTAACTCTCCACTACTCTGGAGTCGATTCGTTGAGCATATCACGGATTCTGTTGAGTGATACGTAAAACATCGGCTGCACTCACGTTAACCAACATTGATCGACAACTCATCGTCTGTTGGTTAAGACTGTCGTGCTGGTCCACGTGCCTGCAGATTGGAACATAACTCGAAATTTTTTGATCAACAAGTGTCGTGCTGTGTTACATCGTGCTCTGATGCATCGTACTTGACGTTCTCCTCATCTCATTTCGGGATCAGACTTTGTGGTTTCTCGAAGAGCGTCTCCCCTCTCCCAGTAACACTCGAAGTGGGGGGTGACCTCGCCCACCCCTCTAGAGAACACTCGAAACGACCGGTGGCGGATCAACGGGATTTCAATAGGACTGAATATCGGCAGTGGAGGCCTCTTTCAAGCCCTCAAGCGTTGTTTTACACTCGAAGTGGGGGGTGACTTACCCACATCGATCAAAAGAACACTGGAAACGATGGAAACACTCGAACTAGGGATTTATTATCGATTGGTTTGTGCGTACAGTCAACATGGATTCGCCGTTCGACGAGCCTGGGAAGATCTTCGCGGACAAGCGGCCCCTTGATGAGGACTATACACCGGAGACGATCCTTTGCCGGGATGACGAGGTTTCCCGTTACTCGGAAGCTCTGCAAGACATCATCGAAGGCTTCGGGCCGAATAACGTCTTCATCTACGGCCAGACAGGCAACGGAAAGACGGTCGTCACCAAGAAGATGATGGAGTTCCTTCGTGCCGAGACCGACCAGCACGATATTCCAGTGACGATTCTCGAAGTCAACTGCAACAAGGATGACAGCATCTTCAACGTCCTGATCTCACTGATCAACCAACTCCGCCCGCCCGACGACCAGGTGCCAGAACAGGGTCCCACCAAGGGATTCCTCTGGTCGACGCTGTACGAGGAACTCGATGAACTCGAAGGCGACGTCGTCGTAGTCTTGGACGAGATCGACATGCTCGGCGCCGACAACGACAAGCTCCTCTACGAGTTCCCCCGGGCTCGGAAGATGGGCTCCCTCGAAGACACTCGTGTTGGCGTCATCGGGATCTCGAACAACCACATGTTCAAAGACTCGCTCGATCCACGGGTCAAGAGCACGCTCTGTGAGTACGAGATTTTCTTCTCACCGTACGACGCAACCGAGTTGAGCGAGATCCTCGAGCACTATGCTGATCTCGTCTTCCGGGAGGACATCGTCGACGAGGGCGTGATCGAACTGTGTGCTGCTCGCGCCGCTCAGGAACAGGGTGACGCCCGCGAAGCCCTCGATCTCCTCGAAACCGCTGGGAACATCGCACGCAAGCGCGATACCGGGCAGGTCACACAGGGCCATGTCGAGGAAGCGGGGAGTCGCGTCGAAGAACAGCGCGTCCTGACGATCGTCCGCGAGCAACTCACTTCCCAGATGAAACTCGCACTCCTTGCGACGACCATCCTCAACCTCGATGACGAGTCCTCTCCCCGAGCGAAGAACATCTACCAGATCTACGAGAACATCTGCCAGACCTGTGGGTATGAGCCACGATCGAAGCGCCGGGTCAACGACTTCCTCGACTCGATTCGACTGTATGGGCTCCTCGAACGCGACGAGCGCAACCTCGGGCGTGCAGGCGGTCGCTCGTACATTCACACGCTGGAAGTCTCGCCCGAACTCATCTTCGAGGGACTGAAACAGGATCAGGACGGCTCTGAATCAACGCTTGAGCGCTACGACCTCATCCCTGACCCAGAAGACGCTCAGCAAACGCGGCTGCTGTCCTACATCTAATTTTCACCGATTGCCCGTAGCTTCTCGGGGGTCTGTCGTTAACCAGCGCTCCACAGAAAGAAGGATTCTGTTGGTTAGATCTACCCCCGATGCCTGAGCTTCGCATTCCAGCGAAGATCAAGTTACTTGCGAGTGCTGGGACCGCCAGTGACAGTATTTGATTCGGCCGCTCTTTCAGTGTACCAAGAGTCGTCGACACACGATTCATCTAGGACGGCGACGCGCCACTCACCGGGAGACTCCATCGTGACGATGAGCTGGATGTCGGTGTCCGGGCTCTCGTCTTCTTCAAGGAGGCCACACACTTCGAGTTCGTCCTTTGGAAGCGATACTATTCCAGTTCCGTTGTTGCTACTGAGGTTGGTGATCCGTGCCATTGATCTCTCACGACCATCGGGGTCCGATAGTCACAGGTCTCCGATGGGCTAGAAGACTCATATAAATCAAACCCATTTTGACACCAATCTATTGATAGGTATTCCATACCGGTTCTATTTCAACTACTGTCGATCATAACCGTCTGTATACTTCTACTTATATTGTGTACAGCACGGGCTGCGCCATATCGAGGTGCATGCTGGATGGCCGGGGTGGGGGTTGTACAAGCGTCTCTTCCTGGTCCTGTGCCGATCCATTGCTATCACCAACACATAGCTCCCGATCGGGGTCAGTCCGGGGTGGCCGGCCAGTCTGGGCGATTTTTCCTCGCTGAGTGTCAAAAATGGCACCTAGGTGCGCGCGCGTATCAGGAACAAGAACGGAAGGGGGGACCCCCCTCCATCCCCAATGCGTGCCTGATGTGCCGGAATACGATTCTTTGTTACACGCCGTCCAACGCTCTCGATCGAGCATCCTCGGCGGAAGAATCTAGGTCCTGCACCACGGATATCTGATTGATGCTTGCACAGACGTTGGCCCTTCTTGCACGCCCCGCTATGATCGGTCCCATCGAATCGTTCGTGGTCAGGTCTCGGGGGCTCGCCTGATGAGCGCCGACGAACTGACCGGTCTTGATGAGGGCCCACCTCTCAGTGACTGGGTCGCCCTCTCGCCGACTGAGGAGGCAGCTTTCTTGGCCGTCGCACAGCTGTCTCAGCCAGATTACTCTCCGTGGGGTGGCGTCGTCGTCGATCATGCAAATGAGCACTATCACTCTCTGTCAGAGCGACAGGGGTACCGTGCACTCACGAACCTCACCGAGCAGGGCCTTCTCACCGAGTTGAACCCTGAGGGTCGGATCGACTACTACGAAGTGACTGAAGAGGGGAAACAACTCTTGCAGGCTGTCCGAGACGAATTGCAGACTGCCATCGAGTAGTTCGCGCCGATCACTGTAACTCTCGGGGTTACAGCGAAACCAACGTGACGAAGGTACCCTTCCCAATTTGAGAAGCAATGCCAACTCTCCAAGGGTAGTCGCTAGAAACACCGCATAGGACACTGAAATTGTACTGCTCTCATCGTTTGTGTGTTGGGTATTGCACCGTAGACAGAAAACGTACGTTTTCTGTCGATCCATACCACGGTGCCTTCTGGTGGTTTGTTGTTGCTGGCCAGTACGAATACGATCACCCCCGCGCCACCAGCCCACCGCCGTCGTCGGGATAGAAGTTTGGACTGGCGCAACAGAAATCACAACCAGACGGCTGAGTTTGTTTTGCGCAATAAATCACACCACCCTTACCCTTTTACAAAACCATATCTTACTGAATCATATATGGCGAATCGTAAATGGACACCAATATACGTCAGACAACAGTTCCCTGCCAAAGTCCGGGAGTGCCGACGGGCAGAAGGGAAGAATCCCGACGTGAAACCTACTCATACGTGGCTCCGTGACCACGGATTCAGCGGCATCCAGGGCTATGCAGAGCGCCAAGAGAAAACTGTCGATGAGGTTCTTCTCGATGAGTGTGGGTTCGAGCCTCGGGAGCGGAAATCTCTCCCGGGGACACACGCCGAGACGAAACAACTGATCCGCAAGTGGCTCCAGGACGAAGACGAGGAATTCGGGCGACTCAACGATACGTCCGTCGAGAATGCTTGGACCCACATACGCAAACTGATCGAGGTCTCCCAAGAGGAGCTTGGCACAAGCAATCTCCTTCGACCAGCCCGAGCGCCTGATGGCAAGAACGCTCGACTCACACTCGATTTATTTCGAGGGCTGAACGCGACGTATCCGTCAGAGGGCGCACGGTACAACTACGCCTCGACGCTTGCAGAATTTTACGACTATCTTGAGATGATCGGTGAAGTTGATTCGAACCCTGTAGAGGAGGTCCTTCCGCGGATGGGCTGGTCGTACAACCGCGAGTCGCCCGAGCACACGCTCACGCCGCGCCAGGTCCGGGACTGCTGGGAGGCAACCAAGGAGATCGAGGACGCGGATCTGGATGAACTTGGGCCTGAAGAGTTACGCGAACTCCTCGTCGAGAAAGTGCTGCTGCTCTGCCTGGCTGGTTGTGGGCATCGGACCGGCGATACGCTCATCGTGAACGCACGAGAGGATGTCATCCTTGATGAGGATGACCCCCGGGTTTGCTTCGATGAAGAGCGGAAGAACGGCCCCGGAACCACGCCAATCATGGCGGGGTTGGACTACTTTCGGCAGTACATCGAACTGCTGGAGGAGGCGGGCTACGAAATGTTGTTCCCGAGCGAACTCTCAGCAGATGGGACTCGATCAGACGAATGGGTACGCGACAAGATTGAGCTGATTGTCGATCGTGCCGGTGTTCGATTGCCCGACGGCTCGAAGCCGACACCCAAGCACTTTCGCCAGTTCTGGTTCAACGAGTACCTCGACGCCTACGAGGCCTATATCTCCAAGGTCGATGTCGCTGCGGCGGCACAGTCGAGTGCATCTGCGGAAATCGTCGATAAACACTACATGGCGAGCCATCAAGCACGGGATCACTTCCGAGAGTTCGCCCACCAGCACTTCGAGACAGCGTTCCCGACTGATGTGGTCGTCTCTCCGGAGGAGATTGATGTGGCCCGCGATACCGATACTGATACGGATGACGATGACAGCCAGACCGCCCTCGGAGACTTCGTCGGCGCGTGGATGCCCGGTATTGCGCCCGCGTGGCTGTCAGTGCAGTTGACGACGGCACGAGCGCAACGCGAGAAGACCGCTATCGAGTACGACTCGGCAACCTCGCTTCCGTCGCGCCGAGAGGCCCTGGTCGTCGGCGTCGGAATGCTGGCGATGTCTACTGTGATCGGTGTGATGGGGACCTATTTGGGCGTGAACCCACTCACCGATCCTGGCTCAGTG
>Ga0207755_100342_pt1 | contig 23913 bp, 30 predicted proteins | sample A23P2SouthBayCA_FD_187734 | JGI IMG/M metagenome (GOLD analysis project Ga0207755, IMG submission 187734) | Aerobic enrichment media microbial communities from Bioluminiscent Bay, La Parguera, Puerto Rico - A23 P2 (SPAdes) | ecosystem: Environmental > Aquatic > Marine > Unclassified ...
AAACGGCTCTTCGAGGCCGGTCACGTCGAGGCCCGCCTCGAAACTGTCCTTCTGTCGGCCGAAGGCGTTGCGGTCGACGCTCACGTCGAGGATGTCGAGCGTCGTCACGCGGTCGTCCTTGGCGTCGCGGCTGGCGACGATGAGGCCGGCACACGTGACCAACATCGGCTTGCCGGCCGCGGCGTGGGCGCGAATCTCCTCGTCGATGCCCTCCTCCCGAAGCAGTCGCGAAATCGTCGTCGACTCTCCGCCGGGCATGAGCAGTAGGTCACACTCCGGGACGACGCCGGCGGTCCGAATCTCCTCGACGGTGACCGACTCGCCGTGGCGCTCTGCGGCCCGGCGGATGGCCGCCGCGTGTTCGGCCACGTCGCCCTGTACCGCGATGACGCCCGCTGTGAGCATATGCGAGGTAGTCACCAGCGGTGGAAAAAGGACTCGAAACGGCCGGCCGCTACAGTTCGGGTTCGATGTAGATGGTCTTCACGCGGTCGTCCCGCTCGCGCATCGCCGCCTCCATCTCGCTGATGCCGGTGTTGACCTCCTCGGTCGTCAGCCCCGAATCGAAACTCACGTCGGCTGTGACGAGGACCTGACCCGACCCGATGAACATCGTCCGGAAGTCGTCGACGTGGGTGACGCTCTCTTGGGATTCGACGATTCCCCGGAGGTCACTTTCGACGTCGCTCGCGAGGCTCTCGCCGAGAATGAGCCGTTTGTTCTCGATGGCCAACAGCACCGCAAAGCCCATCAGCAACACGCCGATGACGACCGCGCTGAAAGCGTCGTAGATGGGGTTCTCGGTGATGCGTGTGGCGACGATACCGAACAGCGCGACGACCAACCCCGCGAGAGCGACGGTGTCCTCGGTGAACGCCGTCAGCGTCGTCAGGTCGCTCGTCCGGTCGAAGGCCTCCCGGTAGCCCGACCAGCCGTAGGTCTCCATCTGTCGCCGGAGTTCGGCGTTGGCCTTCACGAACGCGTAGGTCTCGAAGGCGATGCCGCCCAAGAGGATGGCGACGACAATCCAGAAGGGGTCAATCGGCGGCGTGATGTCGATGGTGTAGCCGAGGAACTCCGCGGGACCGGCTTCCGTTTCGTGGCCGCCCGCTCTGACCTCGCTGATGCCGTGTTTGAGGCTCTCCCAGCCGGCGATGCCGAACAGCAGCACCGAGACGAGAAAGGCATAGAAGAACTGCGCTTTCCCGTAACCGAACGGGTGTCTCCTGCTCGCGTCCTGTTGGCTGTACTTGATGCCGACCAACAGCAACACCTGATTGCCGGTGTCGGAGATGGAGTGATACGTCTCGGCCAGCATCGAGGGGCTTCCGGTCAACAGAAAGCCGATGAACTTCAGGACGGCGATACCGCCGTTGGCGAACATCGCCGCGAGGACGACGCCCGTACTACTGCCTGCCATAGGACTACCGTTCGGGGGCGCACACTAAGCGTTGGTGTCATGCGGCCGGGGGTTCTACCGCGGGTATGCTCGTCGTCCTCTCCGACACTCACGGCCGTGACTCGGCGCGACTCGAGGGGCGGACCGCCGAAGCCGTCGACGCGGCCGACCTCGTTATCCACGCTGGCGACTACATGACCGAGACCGTCCTCGATGCCTTCGAGGCGCGCTGTGACATCCGTGGCGTCTACGGAAACAACGACCCGCCGGCGGTTCGGGAGCGCGTCCCCGCCGAGGAACTCGTCGAGTGGGCGGGACTCCGAATCGCGGTCGTCCACGGCCACGAACACACCGACACGGCGCTGTCGATGCTCGGCCGGCAGGCCAACGCCGACCTCCTCGTGTTCGGTCACTCCCACGCGCCGGAGTTCCGCGACGGTCCCGTTCCGATGTTGAACCCGGGGAGTCACGCCGACCCGCGGTGGAACCGGCCCGGACACGCGGAGTTGGAGTTCGACGACGTGGCCGGTCGCGCCGAGGGACGACTCGTCGAACCCGCTGGCGAGGTGTTCGAGCGGTTCGTCGTCGACCCGCGGCCACTCGAGTAGCCGTCGCTCGGTGAGTGATAGAGGAAGAACGCGCCGAACGCCGGGCGGGGATGTCGGAGGGGTCGTCAGCGGGGATGGAGGGCCGAAGCGTTCAGCGCGTTCGGTACGTCTACCGGTGATAATAAGGCACCAACGGAAGGTCAAAAGGCGATTTGACGTATCGAAACGCCGGAACTACCGACCGCGGAGGTACGTCAGCGCGACGACGACGGTCAGCACCGTCGCCCCGCCGAGGAAGAACGCGACGCCCGGCTGTAGCCCCGCCCCGAATAGCGCGTCGAACAGCGGGTCGAGGAACTCGGCGGCGCCGTCCGCGGGTGTCGCCGCCTCCTCGGCGGTGGGCATCGGCGTCGCCGTCTCCGCGGTCGTCGACGCCTCTTCGGTCGGTACCGGCGTGTCCATCGGTTCGACGGTTCTCGTACTCTCGGTGGCCTCCGGTGCCGGCGTCTCCGTCACGTCGAAGGCGCCCACGTCGTTGCTCTCGGTGGTCGTCGCGGTTGCCTGCGGTGTCTGCTCTGGTGTTGGGGTCTGTGTCGCCTCTGCGGCCCCACCGGCTCCATCGGCGCCACCGTTTCCACCGCCGCCGGCGGGGGCGGCGCCTTCGGGGACGCCACCGAACAGTTCCTGGACGGCGAAGGCGCCGACGACGAGGGCGAGAAAGCCGCCGAACAGTCGCGACAGCGCCGCCCGGAGTCCCGAGGCGCGTTCCTTCTCGCCAGCGAAGATGACCAGCGGGCTGTCGGCGGGGCCGTAGACGCGCATCTCTCGGCCCTTCTCGGAGTAGGCCGTCCCGACGACTTCGATTGCACCGGCGTCTTCGAGCTTTTCGAGGTGATACTGGGCGTTCTGCAGGGAGGTGTCGGCCCGGTCGGCGAGCTCTCCGGGTGGCGCCGGGTCCTCGTGGAGTTCAGCGAGGAGCCGACGGGCCGTCGTAGAGGAGAGCGCGGCCATCAGGTCGTCGGCCTCCTCGCTGTCGAGGCCGACGACCCGTGGCTCGCCGTCGGGAGAGACGTCCGGGCTGGAGGGCAGGAGGCTCATTGTCGTTCGTTTTTAACCGCGGGGCTAAGAACTTTGTTCTGCGGCGTCTCGCCGAGCGGCCGCCCCGAAACGACTTTGCGGTGGCGCGGTAACCGGCGAGTATGTTCCCCCTGCAGCTGCCCGAGGTCGACCCCGTCCTCGTCGGCATCATCGCGATACTGCTGCTCATCGTCTTCGCCTTCTTCCTGCTCATCCGGCGGACGCTGCTCAGCTTTTCCGAAGGGATGCGCGAAGGCCGGAAGTAGCCGCAGTTACGCCGCCCGCTCGATTCGCCGAACCGCGGCGTCGATGTCACCGTCGACGTCGAGGTGCGTACAGAACCGCACGAGGTGCTCTCCGAACGGCACGCCCAACACGTCTTCGTCTTCACAACGTTCGAGGAACGCCTCGGCCGGGTCTTCGGTTTCGACCAACACGATGTTCGTCTCCGGCTCTCGCGTCGACAGTCCCCGAATCGCTCCCACTCCCTCGGCCAGTCGCCGGGCGTTTTCGTGGTCGTCGGCCAGTCGCTTTCGGTTCTCCAACGCGAGGAGTCCGGGTGCGGCGACCATCCCGGCCTGTCGCATCCCGCCGCCGAACAGTTTCCGAACCCGGTGGGCCGCCTCGATGAACGCCTCGCTGCCGGCGAGCATCGACCCGACGGGCGCGCCGAGTCCCTTCGAGAGACAGCACATCACCGAATCGACCTCGCGAGCGAGACGAGCGGCGTCGGTCCCCAGTGCCGCCGCAGCGTTGAACAGTCGCGCCCCGTCGAGATGCACCGACACACCGTGGTCGCCCGCCACCTCGCAGGCGGCGTCGATTCGCTCTGCCGAGATGGCCGTCCCGCCCTTGCTGTTGTGGGTGTTCTCCAGACACAGCAACCCGGTTCCGGGGCGGTGGTCGTCGGCCTCGACGTACCCCTCACGAACCGCATCGGGCGTGACGACGCCGCGGTCGCCGCCGTCTATCGTCCGCGCCTGCAGGTCGGCGTGCTGTGCGAGGCCGCCCAACTCCCACTTGTAGACGTGGCTCTCGCGTTCGACGAGTACCTCTTGGCCCGGTTCGGTGTGGACCTTCGCGGCGATTTGGTTTCCCATCGTCCCCGAGGGAACGAACAGTGCGTCCTCCTTGCCGGCCAAATCGGCGAACGTCGATTCGAGGTCGTTTATCGTCGGGTCTTCGCCATACACGTCGTCGCCGACCGTGGCGTCGGCGGCGGCCTCCCGCATCGCAGGAGAGGGTTTCGTCACCGTGTCGCTGCGTAAATCTATCATACAGGATTACTGGTCGCTCCCGTCTTAGCGGTGGCGGGTCGACGGGTATCTCACGAGCACCGCCGGCCCGCGTCGTCGAGGGACCGTCGGACCGGCGGTTTTTAGCCGATGACGACTGACTCTCGGGTATGGACGTGAAGTCACGCCACCACCTCCGGTCGGACGAAATCAGCGAACTGGAGGCCGACCTCGCCGACCACCTCGGCGTCGACCTCGACGGAAACGACTACGAACGCGTCGAGTTCACCGATGTCGACCGCGAAGTCGTCCTCGTCGACGGCGACCCGCTCGTCGCCTCCTTCGACGGCGATTTGTTTCTCACGGTCCGCGGCGCCAACGAGTATCCGCCACAGAACCACGTCGTCACCGTCGACTCGGGAGCCATCTCCTTCGTCTCCGACGGCGCGAACGTGATGCGTCCGGGCATCACCGAAGCGACCGACGACATCGAACCCGGCGACCTCGTCGTCATCGTCGAGGAGACTCACAGCAAGGCCCTCGCCATCGGTCGGGCGGAGGCCGACGGCGACGACATGGTCGGCGACAGCGGGAAAGTCGTCGAGTCGCTGCACCACGTCGGCGACGACCTCTACGAGTTCCACGTCTAAAGCGACAATTCGGCGGTCTTGAGGCCGTGTGCCGCGACGAATTTCTCCAGTTCCTCCTTCCGTTCGCCCATCTCGGTCGGGTCGTGGCTGTCGGTGCCGGGAACGAACTCGACGCCGTATTCCGCCAGTACGTCGAGAAAGTCGGGATTGGGATGGAACTCGCCGTAGTCGGCGAGGATGCGGCCGGCGTTGAGTTCGAGCTTCGTTCGGGAGTCGGCGGCCGCCTCCGCGACCGCCCGGTAGTGGTCTTCGGTCGCGTACCCACGGAGGGCGGGGTTGCGCTCAACCAAATCGACGTGGGCTGCGATGTCGAACAACTCCGATTCCAGCAGCGAAACGGCCTCCTCGTAGAACGTGTCGACCAACCGTGAGCGCTCATCGTCGGTCTTCTTTTCGAAGTACGGTTCGATGTGGACGTTCATCCCGTCGAGGTGGTGGACGCTGCCGATGGCGTAGGCGAAATCGGCCTCGTCCAGAAACGTCGCAATCGTCTCCTCGTCCCGGGCGTCGTAGTCCATCTCGACGCCGTCGTACACGTCGACATCGAAGCGGTCGTCGACGGTCTCGATGGCGTCGCGTCGACGCTCGTAGGTCACGTCGAGGTTGAAGCCGAGGGCCTTCTTCGCGCGCTTCTGGGCCGGCCGCGAGGAGACGTTGCAGTGGTCGGCGAAGCCGATGGCGTCGAGGCCGGCGTCTTCGGCGGCGCTGCACATCGACCACATGAAGCGGCCGTCGGAGTACGTCGAGTGGGTGTGATAGTCGACCCGCACGACTCGACTGTCGTCGCGGGGTTCCTTTAACCCGCTGGCGTCCCTACGTGGAGTATGCGCGTCGTCTCACTGCTGCCCTCGGCGACCGAAATCGTCTACGCCCTCGGCGTCGAACCCGTCGGAACCTCCCACGAGTGCGATTACCCGCCGGAAGCGACCGGGGTGCCGTCCGTCGTCGAATCCCGAATCGACGCCTCCGCGTCCAGCGCCGACATCGACAGTCAGGTCCAAGAGGCCGACGCCGACGGCGGAGTCTACGCCATCGACCGCGAGGCACTGTCCGAAGCCGACCCCGACCTCGTCATCTCACAGGGCATCTGTGAGGTGTGTGCCGTCGACACCGTCGTCGTCGAGGAGGCCATTGCGGACCTTGGATTGGACTGTGAGTTGCTGACGACCGACCCCCACAGCCTCGGTGACATCTTCGAAGACATCGAGCGAATCGGTGCGGCGCTGGGTCGGGAGGAGCGCGCCGAGAGCCTCCTCGCCGACCTCCGTGGTCGCGTCGAGGCGGTCGAAGAGCGCGTCAGCGACACGGACGACCGACCGGAGGTGGCCATCCTCGATTGGCTCGACCCCGCGATGGTCGCCGGCCACTGGGTACCCGAGTTGGTCGAGTTGGCCGGCGGCCGCTACGGACTCGCCGACCCCGGCGACGCCTCGACGCCGCGGGAGTGGGCCGAAATCCGCGAGTACGATCCCGACGTCCTCGTCGCGGCGCCGTGTGGGTTCGAACTGGAACAGACGTTCGAGAACCTCACGGACCTGACCGACCGGCCGAGGTTCGACGACCTCCGGGCGGTTGAGACCAACCGCGCCTACGCGATGGACGGCCACCACCTGATGAACCGACCCGGGCCGCGGGTCGTCGACACACTGGAGACGCTGGCGGCACTGCTGCATCCCGAGACGTTCGAAGCGCCCGAGGAGTGGGCGGCACGACCGCTCGCTCGGACGACGGTATGACACTGTCGTTGCCGTCGGAACTCAGAGGGGAGATACTCGCCCACGCCCGCGAGGGCGCCCCCGAGGAAGTCGTCGGCGTGTTGGCCGGTGACCACGGAACCGATACATCGACTGTTCAGCGGTGCTATCGGGCCGACAACGCCGCTGCGACGCCGCGGACGCGCTACGAAATCGCACCGACCGAGGAACTCGACCTCCTGGAACGCATCGACGCGGCGGGATTGGACGTGGTCGGCTTCTATCACTCCCACCCGCGGGGGCCGGCCGAACCGAGCGACACCGACGCCCGACTGGCGGCGTGGCCCGACCGCTCCTACGTCATCGTCTCGCTTTCTGGCGATGCAGAACTCGGCAGTTGGCACTGGCGCGGCGAGCGATTCGAGCGCGAGGAGATACGCGCCCCCTGAGACCGCTCAGATGGCGCAGGTTTCGGTGTACTCCACGTCGTGTATCGACTCGATTCCCCCCTCACCGTCGCCACAGACCGGACAGTCGGGGCGTCGCTCGATTGTGATTTCCTCGAAGGTCATGTCACCGGCGTCGTAGAACAGCATCCGACCGTCGAGCGTCTCGCCGTAGCCGAGGACGAGTTTGACGGCTTCGGTCGCCTGAATGCAGCCGACCGTTCCGGGAAGCACGCCGAGGACACCAGCCGTCGCACAGTCGGGGACGGTGCCCGCCGGTGGCGCCTCGGGGAACAGACACCGATAGCAGGGGCCGTCGTCGTTCGCTTCGAACGTCGTTATCTGCCCCTCGAAGCGGAGAATCGCTCCGTGGGCGAAGGGGACGCCTGCGAGCGTACACGCGTCGTTGACGAGATACCGCGTCGCGAAGTTATCCGAACCGTCGACGACCACGTCGTAGGCTTCGAGCAGGCCCTCGATGTTGTCGGCGGTGACGCGCGTTTCGTGTGTCTCGACGGTCACGTCGGGGTTCTGTCGTTCGACGAACTCGCGGGCGGAGTCGACTTTCGGCCGCCCCACGTCGGTGTCGCCGTGGATGACCTGTCGCTGGAGGTTCGACCGCTCGACCACGTCGTCGTCGGCGATGCCGAGCGTACCGACGCCCGCGGCGGCGAGATACTGGATAATGGGTGAGCCGAGGCCGCCCGCCCCGATGCACAGCACGTTCGCATCGAGGAGTTTCTTCTGTCCCTCCGGCCCCACGCCGTCCATGATGATGTGTCGGGAGTAGCGGTCGAGTTGCTCGGCATCCAACGAGAGGTCTGTCATGCCTCGCCATAGCGGTCGGAAATATAAATCCCCGAGGGTGGCCGCACCACTCACGAGCGTCGATTCGACTCGAAAACCGGACTTTCAGCGTTGTGGTGCGGTTCAGTACTCGGGTTCGTCTCGGCTCTGTCGGAGCATCAACACGACGAGCGCAATCGGCGAGAGGAACGCGAGAACGAGTGCGATGCCGTACAGCGCCAACACGTCGTTGTCGGGGAGGCCGCTGTTGTCGTCCCCGCTCTCGCCACCGTTTCCACCGTCGCTGCCGTCGCTTTCGCCGTCTCCGCCCTCGCTGCCGCCGTCGCTGCCGTCGCCGCTGCTGCCGCCACCGCTGTCGCCACCGTCGGCCATCCCCATCTCGCCTTCGGTGATGTCGGGCGTTCCCTCGCCGCTGCCGACGGCGACGGCGCCTTTCATGCCCTGTGTCTGGTGGGGTTCACAGACGTACGTCGAGATGCCGTCACTCTCGAAGGTGACCGAGTAGGTCGTACCGGTGGTGTCGGTGAGTTCGCTGCCGTATCGCTCGCCGGACTCCTTTTCGACGACGTTGTGGAACCCCTGGTCCCACTCCCAGATAACCGTCGTCCCGGGGTCGACGTGAATCGCCGGCGGGTCGAAAACGAGGTCGCCGCCGGGGCCGACCGTGACTCGAACCTCGTCCTCGCCGGTCCGGTCGACGGTGCCTTCGAAGTTCGGTACGCCTTCGAACCAACCGCCGTAGTCGAACTCCTCCTGTGCGTATGCAGTCGTCGCCGAGGCCGACGCGGCGGCGGCCGCCGTCGCGCCAGCAGTAACGCGGACGAAGTCCCGTCGGCTCACGCCACCGGTGTCGTTCGTGGACATCCTTGTCGCCGCTTGTCGGGCGCGTTATATGAGGATTATCACTTCGAATTCCGCTGCGTGAATCACTCCGATTCGAAATCCAACGCGGCGGAGTTGATGCAGAACCGCTTACCGGTCGGTTCCGGCCCGTCGTCGAAGACGTGTCCGAGATGGCCTTCACAGCGGGCACAGACGACCTCGGTACGGACCATCCCGTGGCTGCGGTCTTCGCGTAACTCGACAGCGCTTTCCTCGGCGTCGTAGAAGGAGGGCCACCCCGAGTTCGAGTCGAACTTCGTCTCCGAGTCGAAGAGGACGGCGCCACAGCCGGCACAGCAGTAGTTGCCGTCGTCGTCCTTGCCGAGGTACTCGCCGGTGAACTTCGGTTCTGTGGCCTGCTCGCGGAGGATACGGTACTCCTCGTCGGTCAGCACCTCGCGCCACTCCTCGTCGGTCCGTGGTATGTCGTCGGCCATACCCCGCTTTGGGGAGCCAGCGGCTTCCGACTTCCGGCGGCGCGCTCGACGCCGCAAGGACAAAGAGGGCTCCGGCGGTGTCTCCGGATATGCGAGACGAAGCGGTGATTCGGGAGCGAATCGCGGAACTGGAGGCCCAGTACGACGACTACGACCCGCCGTCCTCGGAGTTCGAGGACACCGCCGAGGTCGCCATCCTCCGGGCCATCGAGGAACTGGAATGGGTCTTAGAGGAGTACGACGAGACAGCCGGGTTCACCACCTCCTGACCGCGAGGGAAGGCTTAACGGACGACCCAGCGTACTGTTCGGTATGACTCTCCTACAGCGCGTGGTCGTCCCGGTTGCGACCGAAGACGACGCGGCCGAGACGTGTGCGGCGCTTTCGCCGTATCTCGACGAAATCGAGCAGGTCGTCGCGGTCCACGTCATCGAGAAGGCCGGCGGCGGCATCGACAAGGCGCCGCTGGAGAAACGCCAAGAAGACGCCGAAGCCATCCTCGATGTCGTCGAAGACGCCCTCGGCGATGACGTGCCCGTCGAGCGGGATACGGCGTACGGAACCGATGTCGTCGAGACGCTGTTGGCGGAGGCGAACGGTCACGACGCGACGGCTATCGCCTTCGTCGCCCGCGAGGGAAGTCGACTCGTTCGACTGCTGTCGGGCGATACGTCGGTCCGACTCGTCACCGAGGCGACGCTGCCGGTCGTCGCGCTACCGAACGAGTGAGGCAGTCGCCGTGAGGACCACCGACGAGCGGGCGACCGAACACGAGAGACCGACCGTGATGGTCGCGCTGTCGAACCCCCGAACCGAACCGGCGCTGGTTTCGCTCGCGGCGGTGTGGGCGAAACACCACGACGGGCGGGTCCTCGCGATACATATCGTTCAGGTACCGGACCAGACGGCCCTGTCGGCCGCCGCGAAGAACCGCGAGCGAATCGACGCCGAGTCCGCCGAGCTGCTCGCGACCGCCAATGCCGACGCCGAAGCCGCCGGCGTCCCCATCGAGACGAAGACGGTACTCTCCCATCGCGGCCTCGCGGAGGTGTTCGACGCGGCACGAACGACGCCGACGCCGAATTGCTGGTCGAGACGGGTGACGTGGAGGCGGCAATCGAAGCGGCCGCCGCAGACCACACCCTCGTCGTCGTCGGCGCGACTGAACGTGGGTTGCTCGCTCGCGTCGTCGGCGGGTCGCTCGCGCTGTCGGTGCTCGAAGACATCGAAACTCCGGTGGTACTCGCCGAACGACCGACTTCGCGGTCGCTTCGCGAACGGCTGTTTCGGCGCCGGTAGCGGTTGTCCCTGATAAACGACGGCTGAAAATTGGAGATACACTAAAGGCGGTTGCGTGGTACGGTCCGACACACCACGATGTCAGCCGACGAATACAAACTGATAGACGAACAGGTCGGGCTCTGGGGTGCGGTCGCACTCTTGGTCGGGACGGCGCTGGGCATGAGCATCTTCATCGTCCCGACGCAGATGGCCGCGGCGGCCGGCCCGAGTATCACCGTCGCGATTCTCGTCTCCATCGTCCCGATGGTGCTCGGGGTACTGTTGCTGTTACAACTCGGCGGGGCGATTCCCGTCGCCGGCGGTATCTACGTCTACGGCTCGCGGCTGGTCGGCCCCTTCTGGGGGATGCTCGGCGTCTCGGTACCGGTGCTCGCGGTGTGGTCGTACCTACTCTTTGCCGCCGTCGGCTTCTCGGATTACCTCAACGGCTTGCTGGACACCCTCGGTATGGGGTCGGTCCCGACCGTCGCGGCGGTGTGGGGACTGCTCGGCCTGTTTCTCGTATTGAACTACGTCGGCGTCCAAATCGTCACGAAGGTCCAAATCGCGTTCGTCATCGCACTCATCCTCGGGATGGTCGCCTTCGTCGTCAGCGGGATTCCACACGTCGACACCGCGAACTACACGCCTGTGTTCCCCTCCGGCGAGGGCCAACCGTTCGCCGACAGTTTCGCGCCGTTCCTGCTGGCCGTCGTCACGCTGTACATCCCGTTCCAAGGGTTCGGCATGATAATCGAAATCGGCGAGGAACTCGAAAACCCCGTCGAGAACATCCCGCGCGTCCTCGCCATCGGGATGGCCATCGTGACGGTGCTCTCGATAGCCATCGTGTTCACGCTCATCGGCGCGATTCCGCTGGAGAACATGACCGTCTCGGGACAACTCGGCGGCGAACCAGTCAAAGGCGGCCTCGCCGCGGTCGCGACGGGAATCCTCCCGACGCCGATACTGCTGGTCGTCGGCGTCTCGGCGCTCATCGCCGCCGCGACGACCGTCAACACGCTGTTTACCTCCTACTCCCGAACCGTGATGCGGGCGGCCCGCGACGAGGTCGTCCCCGACGTGTTCGCGTCGGTCCACGACGACTACAACACGCCCCACCGTGCCATCCTCCTGTTCGGCATCCCGCCGTTGCTCGCGGCGCCGTTCGTCGGCCAACTCGACGCCATCACGCCGCCCGACGTACTCGACTGGCTCGTCGTCGTCGTGGTCACCGGCATCTTCATCGCCTTCGCCATCGGCGGCGTCGCGCTGTGGAACCTCCCGAAGGTGTTCCCCCAACGCTACGAGTACTCCATCTACAAACTGCCGATGCCCGTCCTCCGAATCGTCGCCGTCGGCAACGTCGTCGTCTCGGTGGCGTTCACCGTCCTCGTCGTCTCCAGTGCGCCCTCGGCGTTCGCCGTCGTCCTCGCGTGGATGGCGCTGTCGGCCGCGCTGTACTTCTACCGCATCCGCGCCTACGACAAGAAGGGCGTCGACCTCAAAGAGCGGATGGCACTGTTGCACAAACACGAACAGGTCGGCGGGTCGGACGACTGAATCCCCGCCGACCACCAATTGAAGCATCTCGAACTCCTATCGGAAGCCATGACAGAGACCGCGACGCTCGCAGGGGGCTGTTTCTGGTGTATCGAGGCCGCGCTGAAGGAACTCGACGGGGTGGCGTCGGTCGTCTCCGGCTACGCCGGCGGCCACGTCGAGGACCCCACCTACGAGGCCGTCTGCCGGGAGGAGACCGGCCACGCCGAGGCCGTCCAAGTCGAGTTCGACCCCGAAACCATCTCTTATCGGGACCTCTTGGAGGTGTTCTTCACCATCCACGACCCGACACAACTCAACCGACAGGGTCCGGACATCGGCACGCAGTACCGGTCGGCGGTGTTCTACCACGACGACGAGCAACGCGACACCGTCGAGTCGGTCATCGAGGACCTCCAGCCGCTGTACGACGACGACATCGTCACGGAGGTCGAACCGCTGGACGAGTTCTATCGCGCCGAGGAGTACCACCAAGACTACTTCGAGAAGAACCCCAACGACACCTACTGCGTCGTCAACATCAACCCGAAACTGAAGAAGATACGGGAGAAACACGCGGCGCTGTTGGCCGATTGAAGACGGCGGCCGTCCCGCATCTCTTTGTACCCTGGGGGAGACATTCCGTCCATGTACGACCGGATTCTTCTCCCGACCGATGGCAGCGACGCGAGCAACCGCGCAGTCGAGGAAGCCATCGGACTCGCCGAAGCGACGGGCGCGGAACTGCACGTCCTGTTCGTCGTCGAAGACATCCCCTACGCCCCGGAGATGATGGACGACGAGGTCGAAGCACGGCTTCGAAACATCGGCGAGGACGCCCTTGAAGAGATTCGCGCCCGTGCCGACGAGGCCGGCGTCGAAGTCGTCACCGACCTCGAAGAGGGGGCGCCGCATACGGCTATCCTCGGGTACGCCGACGAGGCCGACATCGACGCCATCGTGATGGGCACACACGGTCGAAGCGGGCTGGACCGCTACCTGCTCGGGAGCGTCACCGAACGCATCGTCCGCACCGCGGACGTGCCGGTGTTGACCGTCCGGATGTCTTCGGAGGGGTAGCCGTTCAGCGCAGGCCGAAGGAACGAAGCGAGCCGTAGGCGGCCAGCGCCGACAGCGCCACGGCGCCGGTCGCGACGCCGAGGAAAAGCGGGTCGGTCCGCACGCCGTACACCGCCGCCTGCAGCGCGCCGAAGCCGGACATCGCCGACAGCCACAGCAACGCGAGCCCGCCCAACGCGCCGCGGACGGTGACCCAGCCGTCGCCCGGCCCCTCGCTCGGGGCGTCGGCGTCGATTTCGCCGTCGTCCGTCCCGGATTCCATACCACGACGAGGGGCGTCGCGCCGATAAGCCCTCTCCCTCGCGATACACAGAGTAAAGTCACTGGCCTCGGGGGAACGTCTATGAGCGTCGAGTTGACCCGCGACGGTGCCGTTGCGACCATCACGATATCGAACCCCGAACGAAAAAACGCAGTCGACGCCCCGGCGTCGAAGGAGATGGCCGAACACGTCCACGACGCCGCCTACGACGACTCGGTTCGCTGTGTCGTCGTCACCGGCGAGGGTGACGCCTTCTGTTCCGGCCTCGATTTGGCCGGCGACATGGGCGGTGGCAGTCCCGCCGCGGAACTCGAACACGGACTCAACGCCATCGCCAGCGGCCTGATTCGGATGGAGAAACCGACCGTCGCGAAGGTTCCCGGCCCCGCAGTCGGCGCCGGCGGGTCGCTGGCGGCGGCCTGTGACTTCGTCTACGCCGCCGAGGACGCCTTTTTCGAGTGGGGCTTTACGAACATCGGCCTCGCTCCCGACACGGGCGCCACATACGTCCTGCCGCGACTCGTCGGCGTCCGGAAGGCCCTGGAGTTGCTCATCACCGGCGACCGAATCGGCGCCGAGGAGGCCGTCGAATTGGGCGTCGCAAACGACGCGGTGCCGGCCGAGGAACTCGACTCGTTTGTCGCCGAGCGCGTCGAGACGCTCGCCGGCCGGCCGACGATGGCCGTCGGCGCCGCGAAACGACTCGTCTACCGGAGCCACCAGCGCTCCTTAGAGGAGACGCTTCGGGAGGAGGCGCTGGCCCAGGAGACGATGATAGACAGCGACGACTTCGCAGAGGGCGTCGCGGCGTTCATGGCCGACCGCGACCCGGAGTTCGAGGGGCAGTAGCGCCCTCCTGCGGTTGCCTCTGGGGTGGTCCGTGTCGACTAATGACATAAACCACCCCGCATTCGAGGCAGTAGGACGATTCTGTAGTAGGTGTCACGTGTAGTCGACCATGACACAGATTCGCGACGACAGCCGAGAGATGCGCATCAGCGAGGACACCGTCGGCGGTGGCTACTTCCGACACGCCGTCTACAACCACTGGGACCCCTACGAGGACATCTCCCAGAAACTCATCGAACAGGACCGCGAGCGAGCGATGTCGATGGACGGCGACGAGGAGGAGTTCTTCGACGTGGCGCAGTACCTCGCGCTGTTCGGCGCGGGCGAGGAGGCGGTCACCGAGGACCTCGCGCCGCTGATGATTGCACTCGGAGACATCAACGACCAGATGTTCGTCTCCAGCCAGATTTACGAGGAGGCCAAACACACCCAGTTCTTCGACCGCTACTGGCGGGAGGTCATCTATCCGGTCGCCGAGGAGCGCGGCTGGGAGAAAATCGCCCCCACCGACCAGCGGTTCTTCCCGGATGGCTACATCGAGCTGTTCGACCGCACCGAGGAAGCCATGCAAACGCTTCTGACCGACGACACCCCCGAAAACCGCGTGCGGGCGTACTGCCACTACCACCTCGTCGTCGAGAGCATTCTCGCCCAGACCGGCTACTACGGCCTCACGACCGCACTCGGCCCCGACGACGACGACCCGCTGACGCCGCCGGACCGCGAGACGCCGCACCTCGAAGGCCTCGTGAAGGGAATCAACTACATCCGGAGCGACGAGGGTCGACACGTCGGCTTCGGGATGCAGAAAGTCCAGAAACACCTCGCCGAGGACGGCGTCGACGAAGCGGTCGTCCAAGAGACGCTGATGGAGTTGATGCCGATGGTCGCCGAAACCGTCTCGGTCGGCGACAGCGTCATCGACCCGATGCCGCTCGTCAACTACGCTCGCGACAAACTCACCCGCCGCATCGACATCATCACCGACGCACAGGCCGAGATTCCGGACGTCGAGGAACTCGTCAAACTCGACGACGAACCTGCGGCCGCCGACTGATACGGGTCGCACCCGACGACGAACGAACCGCACGTTTCTTGTCCGTCTCACGCCTTCCATCTGCTAAATGGACGACACCGTGTTGCTCACCGGAGCCAAGGGCGCAGTCGGAACGGCCATCCGGGAAGGCATCGGCGACGACTACGACTGGCGCTACCTGTTTCACAACCCGCCGCCGTTCGACCCCGACCACCCGTATCTCGTCGGCGACGTGACCGACGAGGAACTGATGGCCGAGGCCTGCGAAGGCGTCTCCGCCGTGGTCCACCTCGCCGGTGACCCGCGACGCGACGCGCCGTGGGACTCCGTTCTCGACAACAACATCCACGGCACGAAGGTGCTGTACGACGCCGCAATCGACGCCGGCGTCGAGAAGTTCGTCTTCGCCTCCTCGAACCACGCCGTCGGCCACTTCGAGACCGACCGGAAACCCGACCTCTACCGGACCGACGACGAGTTCCGCCTCGACGGGACGGAACTGCCCCGTCCCGGGAACTTCTACGGCATCTCGAAGGCCACCGGCGAGACAATCGGTCGCTACTACCACGACGAACACGGCATCTCGGTGTGTAACATCCGCATCGGCAACCTCACCCGGAACCACCCGCCGAAGGAGTACGAACGCGGGCAGGCGATGTGGCTCTCCTATCGGGACTGTGCCCACATCCACGACTGTGCCTTGCAGGCGGAGTACGACTACGAAATCGTCTACGGTATCTCCGACAACGACCGGAAGTACTACTCGCTGGAGCGCGCCAAGGAGGTCCTCGGCTACGAACCGCGGGACAACTCCGCGGAGTTCACCTTCGAGGGTGAACCGAAAAACGATACCGACAACTGACCGTCGCTACCCCTCACGTTCCGCCGGCTCGTCCGTCGACTCGATTTTCCGCAACCGTTCGACGCCGTCTATCTCCTCGATGCCCGCGACGACCGGGTCGGGGACGAGGTGGGCCCACTCCTCGCCGGCCAGTATTCGCCGTCGAATCTCCGATCCACAGAACTCCTCGCGGTTGTGCAGTGGCGTCCCCCGGACTTCGTAGCCGTCCTCCTCGAAGAGCCGTTCGACGAAGGGATTGTTCGTGTAGGCCACCTCGAAACGGGGACACAGCGTTTCGATGTGTTTCACCCAGACGGCGTTTCGCTCCACGTCGGCGATGGGGATGAGGTAGGTCTTGGCGTCGACCTCGTCGAGGACGTTCTGGACCATCTGGACGCGCTCGCCGGACGTGAAGGGGTTGCGCTTCGTGTGTGACTGGCCGGCGCTGCCGATGCCGACGACGACCTCCTCGACCTCGTCGGCGATGCCTTCGACCAACCGACGGTGCCCCTCGTGAAACGGCTGGAACCGTCCGATGACTAACCCTCGCATGGCTACGCTCTCGGTGGCCGAACGGTTAGATTCCGGGGTAACTCACTCGAAGAGCCCGTCCACGTCGGCCTCCCGGGCCTGCCGCCGTTCGACGTGCTGGACGAGCCGTTTTCGGGCCGTCGGCGACCCACCGCGTAAGTAATCCAGCGTCAGCGTCACGAACGGACTCGTCTCGTTGCCCTCGGCGATATCGGCTTCGGCGTAGCCGACTCCCTGCTCGACGAGTTCGTCACCGCGGGTTTCCGCGAGCGCCTCGGCAGCGATGCCGGCGGCGGGGAACTGCAAATCGGCCGTCGTGACGGCCTCGTCATCGATGTGGATTCGGGGTGGTCGCTCCCGCTCGCCCAGTTCGGGGTCGGCGGCGAGTTCGCGAAGCCACGCTCGAAGGTCGTCGTGGCCACAGCCCTCCAGATACTCGATGGCGCTTTCGGCCAACCCGACCGCTCCCGACCAGTTGCCGGTTCGGGCCTTGTGCGTCGCCGCCGTCGCCTGTACGAGTCCCTGCAGACAGTCGTCGCGCTCGCCAGCGGGTGCCTCCAGCCACCGGTGTTCCCACGGCTCGTGAGCGGCGAGATAGTGGCCGGCGTTGAACAACGCCGCGCCGGCACGGAGGTGGTCCATACGCCGAGTTGGGGACGGGTCGGCAAAACTCCAGCGCGAGCAGTCGCTCGCCGTACAGCGTCGAGAGAAACGTCCGGACGGAGATACCAACTGTCGACTACGAACAACGCGACTTGTCGGTGTTCTCTGCCTCAATCCCCGCAGAAGGGGTGTAGGGTGTGAATCCTTCATTCGGCGTCACTGTCCCCGACTTTAGGGCCAGTTGGCCGTGGCCCGTCCGCTGTGGCGGCTGTTGACCACAGCGGACAGCGGCAAGTCCGATATTCTTGGCTGCGTTATAGTCTGCATTTGCTTTTCCCCCGCAGTTCTGACAGTGGAAGTTCTGGCGTGTCTTCCGGTTCTTGGCTGCCTCGTGACCGCATTCACTACACTGACGACTCGTGTATGCGGGGTCGACAAAGACGACAGAAATTCCTTCCTCGTTGGCTTTGTATTCAATGAACTCAACGAGCTTCCTGTGTGCCCATTGGTGGAACTCCTTTCCACTCGGCAAGCTCTCGCGGATGTACTCTAAGTCCTCGAGTGCGATGCAGTTACATCCGTACGACGACGCTTCCTCCACTATCGCTCTCGAAATCTTGTGGAGTTCGTCTCGAGTGTAACGTTTTTCTCTTCGCTCGCGCTGTTCGAGAGTGAGATGGGCGGAACGAGTTCCTGTTCGTTGGATATCGCCACGTACTCGCTCGAATTGACGGTGTTTCGCTCGAAGCCGATTGCCACTTTCGAAGTGAGCCGTCGATGTCACCGCGATGTTTTCTAAGCCAAGGTCGACTCCGAGAACTGTCCTGTTCTCGGGAGTCGGTTCCTCTGAACTCTCATCTATTGGCTTTCGGAACCCGAGGTGTAAGTAGTACTCTCCGCCTCTGGGTTTGAGTGTCGATGTAGCGAGTTCCCACTCGTCGCTGTTCAGGAATTTCTGCTGATACCCATCCGTTTCTGATGGCAGTCTCAGTTTGCAACGGACACGGTTACTCACCGTGGACAGAGACACTTCACCGTCGTCGAAAACAGTCATCGTTCGCTCGTCAAACTGCATCGAACGTGAATTGAACACTGGCTTCGATACTTCGTGTCCGCTCTCACGCCGCTCGGCGACGCTGGAAAGTGCATCAGCTGCCTGATGTACGCCGAGAATCGCATGCTGGCTCTTCAAATCGGTGTTCTCACGGATTTCATCGTAGGCAATGGACTGTAAATCTGACTTCGAGCGAACCTCGTTTCTCCAGCCGATATCAGCAGCCAGTTGGCAACCTTTCAGCCACTCCGCTATCGTCTCACTGAGTAGAGTAGACTGCTGCGCCGAGACGTCAAGCCGAGTTATTGCCGTCCGACGTTGGTAGTCGGTTGCCACGGCGATACTGGCCGCTCATTGGTTTATAAAAATTGGGTAAAACGTGAAGAACGTCCGGACGGCGATTTGAACGCCGGTCCCTGGCTCCGCAAGCCAAGAGGATAGTCCACTACCCTACCCGGACTCATCTGTTCATACCCCGGTTCGACGTATAGGGGTTACGATTCGACAGCCACTACACCATCCGGCGACCAGTCGGTTCCCCGCCATCTACCCGTATATTTATTACAACGGGATTATAAGTGTGAATATAATGTCGGCCGGCGATGCAGTGGGGGACTCCTCGGGGGAGGATGCGGGGGTTAATCTCGACGGGGTGTCGAACCTCTTGGTGCTTGCACCGACGATGAGTAGCGCCGCTCGCCAGTCGTACTACGAGGCGCTGTTGCCGGAGCGGCCCTCGACGCTGGACGTGTTGGCCGTCGAGTATCGGCGCTCGCCGGACCAGTGGCTCGACGAGTGGCAGCAGTACGTCGGCGACCGTCCGCGGCAGTGTACCATCGTCAGCACCGACGAGACGACGCGGTCGGCGGCCGCGGCGAGCGGCGGTCCGGTCACCTACGGTCCGAACACCGCCGCCTGCGTCGAGAATCCGAGCGATTTGACGGGGTTGGGTATCACTGTCAGCGAGTATCTCTCCGAGCACGGCGGCCCGAACACGGTCGTCACGTTCGACTCGCTGACCGCGCTGTTGCAGTACGCCGACCTCCAGCGAGCGTTCCGGTTCCTCCACGTCCTCGCGAATCGCGTGAAGACGGCCGGGGCAGTCGCACACTTCCATATGGACCCCGGGGCCCACGACGACCGCGAGGTGGCGACGCTGTCGTCGCTGTTCGACGCCGTCGCGGAGTTCGACGACGGCGAGTGGTCGCTCCGGCGCCGGTAGCGACCGAGGGTTTTTGACCGAAGCCGCGACCAGAAACGCTATGTCGAAACGACGCCGTAGCGGCCGGTCGCACCGACAACGACAACGCTTTTCGGGTGGCCGTACTTGCCCTCCATAGCAATGGGCGCCATCGACGATATTTATGCGGAACTCGACGCGGACGTCGAGAAAGAGGAGTTCCGCGAGGCCGTCGAACAGAAGGTCGAACAGATGGGGGGATTGGCGGACGAGGAGACCGCCGCGATGCTCATCGCCCACGACCTCGACGGCGGCGAAGTCGAAACCATCGCGGACATCGAACCCGGGATGGAGGAGGCGAAGTTCCTCGCGAAAGTGACGAGCGTCGGTGACCTCCGGACGTTCGAACGCGACGGCGAGGACGAAGACGGCAACGTGCTCAACATCGACGTGGCCGACGAGTCGGGGTCGGTTCGCGTGGCGCTGTGGGGCGAGGACGCCGTCGCGGGCGAGGAGGAACTGGAACCGGGACAGGTGTTGCGCGTGAAAGGTCGTCCGAAGGACGGCTACAACGGTCTCGAAGTGAGCGCCGACAGAGTCGAGGGCGAACCCGACGCCGACGTCGACGTGGAAGTCGGCGGCGAGGTGACCGCCGACTCGCTGACCATCGGCCAATCGGACGTGAACCTCCGGGGGGTCGTCCTCGATACCGACTCGATTCGGACCTTCGACCGCGACGACGGTTCGGAGGGTCGGGTGTCGAACCTGACGCTGGGCGACGAGACGGGCCGGGTTCGGGTGACGCTGTGGGACGAGCAAGCCGACCGCGCCGAGGAACTCGACGCCGGCCAGAGCGTCGAGGTCGTCGACGGCTACGTCCGCGAACGCGACGGGTCGCTGGAACTGCACGTCGGCTCTCGTGGTGCCGTCGACGAACTCGAAGAGACTGTCGAGTTCGTCCCCGAAGCGACCGATATCGACGCCCTCGAACTCGACGAGACGGCCGACATCGCGGGCGTCGTTCGTTCGGCGGACCCGAAGCGGACCTTCGACCGCGACGACGGCTCGGAGGGGCAGGTCCGCAACATCCGCCTGCAGGACAAGACCGGCGACATCCGCGTGGCGCTGTGGGGCGACAAAGCCGACCTCGACCTCGGACCCGGCGACGAAGTGTTCTGTGCGGAGGTGGAGATACAGGAGGGCTGGCAGGACGACCTCGAAGCCTCCGCCGGGTGGCGCTCGACGGTGACTGTCATCGACGGTGCGGAACCGGACCGCGGCGGTGATTCCGCCGGCCTCGACGAGTTCGCCAACGGCTCGACGCCCACCTCGGGCGGGGAATCCGAGGAGACGGATGCCGACGACGGCGAGGAAAGCGACGATAGTGACGAGGAGACGTTCACCGGAACCGTCGTCCAGCCGGGTGACCCGGTCATCCTCGACAGCGGCGAGGAGACGTTACACGTCGAGACCGACGCCGACGTACACCTCGGCCAGGAAGTGACGGTTCGGGGTCGACGCGACGGCGAACGGTTCGTTGCCGACGACGTGTTCTAGGGTCGCGCCGCCTGCGTTACAGTTAAGGCCGACTCGGCCCGCGTGTGGGGTATGAGCGTCGAGCTACCGTTCGCTCCGGTCGATACCGTCATTCGCCGGAACGCGGGGAACCTGCGGGTCAGCGCCGAAGCCGCCGAGGAGCTCGCGCGTCGGGTTCAGACCCGTGGCGCCGAGTTGGCGGTCGAGGCTGCCGAACAGGCAACGGAGGACGGTCGAAAGACGCTGATGGCCGAGGACTTCGATGCCCCGGTCGTCGACAAAGACACCTTGGAGTTGCCGGTCGCGCCCATCGACCGAATCGCCCGACTCGACATCGACGACCGGTATCGGGTGTCGATGGACGCACGAATAGCACTCGCCGGCGTCCTCGAATCGTATGCCGACACCGTCGCCGCCGCGGCCGCCATCCTCGCGCGCCATGCTGACCGTCGAACCATCAAGGCCGAGGATGTCGAGACCTACTACGAACTCCAGCCCTACTTCGAATGAGGTTCGGCTACCGCGAGCGCTGCCTCGACCACGACACCGGTTCACGCCACCCAGAGACCGCCGACCGGCTTCGAGCCATCCGTCGCGGACTGAAGCGACGCCACGGTGTGGAGTACGAAGATGGCAGTTTCGCGGAGCGAGCGGCGCTGGAAGCCGTCCACGACCCCGACTACGTTGCGGAAGTCGAGGAGTTCTGTGCTGACGGGGGCGGAACGTGGGACGCCGACACCGTCGCCGTCGAAGCGACGTGGGATGCCGCCCGGGCGTCCGCGGGACTGGCCTGTTGGGCGGCCGAAGAGGCGCTGGACGGCGCCGACGGCCGACAGACTCCCTTCTCCATCGGTCGACCGCCGGGCCACCATGCCGAAACCGACGAGGCGATGGGGTTCTGTTTCTTCAACAACGCCGCCATCGCGGCCAACCGAGCGCTGGAGCGCGACGGCGTCGACCGCGTCGCCATCTTCGATTGGGACGTCCACCACGGCAACGGCACGCAGGACATCTGCTACGACGACCCGAACGTGTTCTACGCCTCGTTTCACGAACGCGGGCTGTTCCCGGGGACGGGCGACATCCTGGAGACGGGCGGCCCGAACGCCCGGAAGACGGTTCTCAACGCGCCGCTTCCCGGCGGCTGTGGCGACGTGGAGTACACCACCGCAGTCGACGACCTGCTCGCGCCCGCGCTCGACCGGTTCGACCCGGACCTGTTTCTCATCAGCGCGGGGTTCGACGCCCACCAACACGACCCCATCTCGCGGATGCGCGTCTCGACGGAGGGGTACGGCGTCCTCACCGACCGCATGCGGAGCATCGCAGAGGACAGCGACGCCGCGTTGGCGTTCATCCTCGAAGGCGGCTACGGTCTCGATGCGCTGTCCGACTCGGTGGGCATGGTCCACGAGACGTTCGATGGCCGCCAACCCGTCGAACCCGAGGGAGAAATCCTCTCGAAGGCCAAGCGAGTGCTCAACGACGTTCGTGACGCACACGACCTGTAGCCGGCGTCAGGGCCGCGGGTCGAAGTACGACGCCAACTCGGTGCCGAACTCCTCGGCCAGTTCCCCGATGTCACGGCCGGCAAGCAGGTCGTAGTCGTCTTCGAGTGCCGACTCGACGTGCGGCCCCAACGACACCTCGAACAGTTTCGATTCGACGAGTTCGGCGGGCGTTCGAGCCTCTCGAGGCCGTTCGACGACGTACCGTCCGTCATCGTCGATGAACGGGCCGGTCACGCTCTCGTCGTCGTCGTAGGCGTCGTAGAACCCTTCGGCGTGAGAGCGGACGCCGACCGGTGGGCCGTCGTGGCGCTCGACGGCCGGCAACCTGGCGACGCCGCATTCGACGAACAGCACCGCCGTCTCCTCGGCGAACCGGGCGCTCCGAAGCGGTGCAAAGCCCGCTCGTTCGAGGGCGCCCCCGATGCCCGACAGCGACTTGTCGAGTTGGGGGTACAGTTGGTCCTCGACGATATCCGGGGTCTCGAAGCGGACGGCGACGGGTGCTGTCCCCCGGCCGGCGACGTGGTCTCGGATGTCGTTCGCTGAGAGGGGGTCGGGGTCTCGTGGGTCGAACAGTTCGATTCGAGGGTCGGCGAGCATCTCGCGGGCGTAGTGAATCAGTCGGCCGACGTTGTGTGGTGAGCAGACGGCGGCGACGTTGCGTTCGGGGTCGGTCGGGTCGATGACGACCAGCGGGTCGTCGAAGGATTTCGTCCCGTGGTCCTCGGGGTCGAGGTGAATCGGGGGGTTCCAGTCGGCGGCCGCTTCGAGTAGTTCGCGAAAGCCGCCGTACTCGACGACGAGCAGTTCGGTCAGAAAGCCGGAAAACCCCTTCGTCCGGAGGTCGCTGCCGTAGGCGCCGACCGCACCGAGAAACGCCTTCGCCAGTCGAACGTCGTCGGCCAGCGAATCGATTCGCCCCTCCAGATACGCGGTGTGGAACGGCGTCCGGTCCACGGCCGAGCGGATGTTCGCGGCGTCATCGACGGCGTAGCAGGGCACACAGTCCACGTCGAAGCCGCGGTACTCGCCTTTGACGTAGGGGTGTTCGGCGAACTCCTCGTGGCCCTCCGGAACGACTTCGTGGCCGACCGCCAGCCCGTAGCGTTCGAGGTCCTCACGAGCGAGGTCCGGCGAAAACCGGACGAAGAGGTCGATGTCTCGGTCGCCGGCGAGCCACGTTCCGCGGGCGGTCGAACCGACCAGCCGCGTGTCCGCCTCGACGGGGAGGTCCTCGATGGCGGCCTCGGCACGAGCGGTGAGGTCGGCGACGACCCTCTCCAGGGCCTCGCGCTCCTCCGGTTGAGGGACGACCCGGTCGCGGACCTCCGAGACGACCGACTCGAATGTCATACTCGCGGTTGCGCCGTCGGCTGGTAAAGCGTGTCGATGCCGGGGCGAAGCGAAAGCCCTATTTGTCGTATCCGGGTAT
>Ga0207755_100346_pt1 | contig 23636 bp, 19 predicted proteins | sample A23P2SouthBayCA_FD_187734 | JGI IMG/M metagenome (GOLD analysis project Ga0207755, IMG submission 187734) | Aerobic enrichment media microbial communities from Bioluminiscent Bay, La Parguera, Puerto Rico - A23 P2 (SPAdes) | ecosystem: Environmental > Aquatic > Marine > Unclassified ...
CCCCCCCTCGACGCTCCCCGTGAAGACGACGGTCAGCCCCGCGAGTTCGTCGCCCGCGTCGCGCGCCGCGGGCGCGTCGGGTTCGCCGAGTCGCTCGTCGTCGCGCAGTCGCTCGATGACGCGCCGGTTGCGCTCGTTGCCGAGGAACTCCGCGACGTGCTCGGCGACGGTCGGCCCGACGCCCTCGACGGCCTCGTAGTCGTCCGCGTCGGCGTCGAGGAACGCGTCGAGCGATCCGAAGTGCGCGGCGAGGTCGGACGCGACGGTCGGCCCGACCTCGGGGATGCCGATGGCCGCGAGGAAGTCACCGAGCGGCGGGTGGCGCGCCGCGTCGAGTTCGTCGAGGAGGTTCCGCGCGCTCGTCTCCCCCCACCCTTCCAGGTCGGCGAGCGCGTCCGCGTCGAGTTCGTAGAGCTCCGCGACGTCCTCGCTGATCAGGCCCGCTTCGACGAGCTGTTCGGCCGCGGCCTCCCCGACGCCTTCGACGTCGAGGACGTCCGTGAAGTGCGTGAGCGCCCGAACGAGCTGTGCGTCGCAGGCCAGCCCGCCCGTGCAGAACGCGACCGGGCCGTCGTACTCCACGTCGCTCCCGCACGCCGGACACTCCTCGGGGAACTCGAAGACGCCCTCGCCGTGCTTCGCCACTACCTCGTCCACGTACGGGATGACGTCGCCGGCGCGCTCGATTCGCACCTCGTCGCCGACGTCGACGCCGAGGTCCGCTATCTCCTCCGGGTTGTGCAGGCTCGCCCGCGACACCGTCACGCCGCCGACCTGCACCGGCTCCAGGAGCGCCACCGGCGTCAGCCGGCCCGTCCGTCCGACCTGCACGACGATGTCCGTCACCGTCGTCACCTCCGTCCGCGCCGGGAACTTGTACGCGTACGCCCACCGGTAGTGGCGGGCCGTCGTCCCGAGGCGCTCGCACTGCCCGCGGTCGTTCACCTTCAGCACGGTCCCGTCGATGTCGTAGTTCAGCGCCTCGCGCTCGTCGAGCAGGCCGTCTCGGTAGTCGAGCGCGTCCGCGACGTCGTCGACGCGCTCGTCCCGGTCGTTCGTCCGCAGCCCCCACTCGGGGAAGCGCTGGAGTTCGCTCCAGTGGGTCTCCAGCCCCTCGATACCGCGCCCGCCGCCCGACGCGGACGTCGACTCGCCGAGCGCGTCCGCGAGCGCGTCAACGTCCGTCTCCGCGCCGTCCCAGACGGCCGCCACGTCACCGTTCGCGCCGTCGCCCGCCGCGCCGTCCCCGTCCGCGTTCCACGCGGCGAGCACGTCGTAGAAGTAGCAGTCGAGCGGGCGCTCGGCCGTCACGGACGGGTCGAGCTGGCGCAGCGTCCCCGCGGCGGCGTTCCGCGGGTTCGCGAACGGCTCCTCGCCCGCCTCGACGCGCTCGCGGTTGTACGCCTGGAAGGCGTCCTTCGGGATGTACACCTCGCCGCGCACCACGAGGACGTCGGGGTGGTCGCCGCGGAGGCGGCCCGGGACGGACTCGATGGTGCGGACGTTCGCCGTCACGTCCTCGCCCGTCTCGCCGTCCCCGCGGGTCGCCGCGCGCCGATATCGGCCGTCGACGTACACCACTTCGACGGAGAGCCCGTCGAACTTCGGCTCGCAGACGTACGAGACGTCCTCGCCGTCGAGTTCGCGGCGCACGCGCTCGTCGAACGCCCGCACGTCGTCGGCGTCGCCGCTCGCGTCGATGGAGAGCATCGGCGCGACGTGCGCGACGGCCCCGAGCTCCTCCACCGGCTCCCCGCCCACGCGCCGCGTCGGCGAGTCCTCGTCCGCGATATCGAAGGCGCCTTCGAGTTCTTCGAGGCGCGCGAACAGCTGGTCGTACGTCCGGTCGGCGATCACGGGGTCGTTCAGCACGTAGTAGCGGTAGTCGTGGAACCGGATCGCCTCCCGGAGGTAGTCTGCCTGCTCGCGCGCGTCCGCCGCGTCCAGGTCCGAGACGTCCGTGAAGTCGAGGTCCGGGTCGAGCACGTACGGGTTCGACTCGTCGACGTCGTCCGCGCCGTCGAGGTCCGAGGGCGACTCGGGCATTTTCGGGGACGACGCGCGCCGGGGTCGTAAAGCACGCGCCCGCCCGTTCGGCCGCGGTGGCCGGCTGCCGTCTCGTTACGCGTCCGGCAGGAGGCCGGTGCAGACGCGCGGATAGTCGGGGGTGCGGTCCCGGTCGTCGGTCTCGGCGAGCGCGGTCGCGCCCCGCTCTAAGAGGGTGCGGACGGGCGGGCCGACCCGGTCGGGTTCGACGAGGAAGGCGTCGTGGCCGTAGTCGCTCTCGACGACGTCGTGCGCGACGGCGGCGGCGTTCTCCTCGTAGGCGTCCGCGAGCTCCTCGCCGCCCTCCAGCGGGAAGTGCCAGTCCCCCGTGAATGAGACGACGAGCGCGTCGCCCTCGTAGTCGGCGACGGCGTCGGCGGTGGACGCGTGGCCCTCCGCCAGGTCGTACTCGTCGAGGGCGCGCAGGAGGTAGAGGTAGCTGTTCGCGTCGAAGCGCTCGGTGAAGCGTTCGGCGTTGTAGTCGAGGTAGGACGCGACGTCCCGATACGGGAACGAGTCGGCGCTCGGGTCGCCGCGCTCGTCGGGTTGGCGTTCGGCGACGCGGCGGCCGAACCGGTCGCTCATCGACGTCTTCGAGAGGTACATCGTGTGGCCGATGCGGCGCGCGACGGCGAGGCCTCCACTGGGTTCGGGGCCGCCGTAGTAGTCGCCGTCGCCGAAGTTCGGGTCGTTCGTGATGGCGCGGCGCGCGGCGACGTTCAGCCCGAGACACTGCGCGTCCAGCCGGGGGCTGGTCGCGATGGCGGCGACGCGTTCGACGCGCTCGGGGTAGCGCTTCGTCCAGTCGAGCGCGTTCATCCCGCCGACGCTCCCGCCGACGACGGCGTAGAGGGTGTCGACGCCGAGTTCGTCGAGCACGCGCGCCTGACTGCGCGTCCAGTCGCCGACGGTGACGGCGGGGAAGTCGGGGCCGTACGGCTCTCCGTCGGGGCCCTCGCTCGCGGGGCCGGTGGTGCCGTAGCAGGACCCGGGGACGTTCGCGCAGACGACGTGGTAGGCGCGCGTGTCGATGGGTTTCCCGGGGCCGACGAGCGCGTCCCACCAGCCGGCGGCCTGGCCGCTGACGCCTTCGGGGGCGGGGCCGGCGACGTACTGGCTGCCGGTGAGGGCGTGGCAGACGAGGACGGTCGGGTCCTCCCGGTCGCCGTACTCGGCGTACGCGATATCGACGTCGAGTTCGCCGCCGCGTTCGAACGCGAACCCCTCGACGTCGACGACGCCCTCGCGGCGGCCGCGCGTCATCGCGTCGCCTCCGTGATGCCGTCGTCGAGGTCCGCGAGGATGTCCGCGGGGTCCTCGATGCCGACGGAGAGGCGGAGGAGGTCCGGGGTGACGCCGGAGTCGCGCTGTTCCTCGGCGCTCAACTGGGCGTGCGTGGTGCTGGCGGGGTGGATGACGAGCGTCTTCGCGTCCCCGACGTTCGCGAGGAACGAGGCGAGGTCGACCGACTCGCAGAAGCGCTTGCCGGCCTCGTAGCCCCCGTCGAGGCCGAACGTGACCATACCACCGTATCCGCCCTCCAGGTACTTGCGTGCGTTGTCGTGCGTGTCGTGGTCGTCGAGGCCGGGGTAGTTCACCCACGCGACGTCGTCGTGGTCGTCGAGGTACTCGGCGACGATGGCGGCGTTCTCGCAGTGCTGTTCGACGCGGAGCGGGAGCGTCTGGAGGCCCTGGAGGGTCTGCCAGGCGTCGAAGGGCTTCTGGCCGTTGCCCAGGGTTCGGGCGCCCCGGAGGCGCGCCGCCTCCGCGAGCGGGGCGTCGGGGAATCGCTCGGAGAGGTTGAGGCCGTGGTACGCGGGGTTGTCGCCGCCGATTTCGGGGTACTCGGACGCGTCCCAGTCGAAACTCCCGCCGTCGACGAGGACGCCGCCGAGGGTGGTGCCGGCGCCGTGAATCCACTTCGTGGTGGAGTGCCAGACGGCGTCTGCGCCGTGTTCGAGGGGGCGACAGAGCGCGGGGGTGGCGAAGGTGTTGTCGACGAACAGGGGGACGCCGCGCTCGTGCGCGACGTCGGCGACGGCCTCGATGTCTGGGACGACGAGCGCGGGGTTGCCGATGGTCTCCAGGTGGACGTACGCGGTCTCGTCGTCGATGGCGTCGCGCCAGGCGTCGAGGTCGAGCGGGTCGACGAAGCGCGCGTCGATGCCGCGCCGGCCGGCGGTGCCGGTGAGGTAGGTGCGGGTGCCGCCGTAGATGGCGGACGAGGAGACGACGTTGTCGCCGGCTTCGGCGAGGACGAACGTGGCGACGTCGAGGGCGGCCATGCCGGTGGCGGTGGCGAGCGCGCCGGTGCCGCCGGCGAGGCTGGCGAGGCGGTCTTCGAGGACGTGGACGGTCGGGTTGCCGATGCGCGAGTAGACGTCGTCGGCGCTCTCCAGCGCGTAGCGGGCGGCGGCGTCGTCGGCGTCCGGGAAGACGTAGGAGGTGGTCTGGTAGATGGGGGGTGCGCGCGCGCCGGTCGCCGGGTCCGGGGACTCGCCCGCGTGGACGGACCGGGTGTCGAACCGTCGCTCGTCCTCGTCGCTCATGTATACTGTGCATATTCTCGCAGACGGATATGCGCGCGAGTTACGGCAATCTTCGCCGGGGACGGACGGGGCGGCTTCTTGCGTCCGCGGTGCCAACGACCGGGCGTGAAACGCCTGCGCGTCACCTTCGACCGCTCGAACGACGGGAGCGCGCGGTTCGCGCCCGACGCCGGCGACCGGAGCGGCGCGCTCCGCGTCGTCAGGCCCTGCCGCGACGGCACCGCCCTCGAACTCTGCCAGTTCGACCGGCCGGACGCGCACGCCGCCGCCGCCCGCCTCGCCGACGACCCGGCCGTCCTCGACTGGAGCGTCGTCGACGAACGCACCCTCTTCGTCCACCTCCGGCCCGGCGCGCGCGTCCTCGCGCTCCTCGACCTGCTCGAAGCCCACCGACTCGTCCTCGACACGCCCGTCCGCTTCGACGCGACACACGTCACCGTCAGCCTCCTCGGGCGCGCCGGCGACATCAGCGACGCCGCGGACGCCATTCCCGACGCCGTCCGCGCTGACATGCACGTCGACGGCCTCACCGAGTACACCGCCGAGGGCGGCGACCTGCGCGCGCGCCTCACCGACCGCCAGCGCGACGTCCTCGACGCCGCCGTCGCCGCCGGCTACTACGACACCCCGCGCACCGCCACCGTCGCCGACGTCGCCGACCGCCTCGACATCGGCGAGTCCACGGCCTCCGAACACCTCCGGAAGATAGCGTCGCGCGTCCTCCCGCACCTCGCGAACACTTAAACTGCCGGCGCACGCCGGCACCACCCGTACGCCCGCGCCCGCCCTCCACTAGGGTATGAGCGAGCACCGCCACCGCATCCCCGGCCCCACCGGCGACCCCGTCATCGGGAACACCCGCGCGTTCGCCGCCGACCCCCTCCGCTTCGTCACCGACGTCGCCCGCGAGTACGGGCCCGTCGCGCGCTACGAGATCGGCCCCGAGTCCATCGTGCAGGTCGAGGACCCCGATATCGTCCGGCACGTCCTCGTCGGGAACAACCAGGCCTACGAGAAGGGCGAGCGCTTCCAGGCCGCCCTCCGCCCGACGCTCGGCAGCGGCCTCCTCACCAGCGAGGGCGAGTTCTGGCGCGAACAGCGCCACACGATGCAGCCCGCGTTCCACCCCGGGATGCTCGCCGCGTACGCGCCCGTCATGGCCGAGTACACCGAGCGCATGCTCGACTCGTGGACCGACGGCGAGATTCGGGATATTCACGAGGACATGATGCAGCTCACCGTCGAAATCGCCGCGAAAGCGCTGTTCGGCGTGGACGTCCGCGAGGAGGAGGGCGCCATCGCCGACGCCTTAGAGGTCGTCATGGACGACTCCTCGACGCGGATGCGCCGACCCGTGCAGGTGCCGCGCTGGCTCCCCACGCCCGAGAACCGCCGCTTCGCGGAGGCCCAGGAGATACTCGACGACGTCGTCGACTCGATCATCGCGGAACACAGGCGCGAAGCCCGACGAAACCGTGACGACGACGACGTGCTCTCGCTCCTCCTGAACGCGACCGACCACACCGACGCGCCGCTGACCGACGAGCAGATCCGCGACGAGATCGTCACCATCCTCCTCGCCGGCCACGAGACCACCGCGCTCGCGCTCACCTACACCCTCCACGCCCTCGGGCGCACCGAGAGCGCGCGCGACGCCCTCGAAGCCGAAGTCGACGACGTGCTCGGCGACCGCACGCCCGGCCGCGACGACCTCGACGACCTCGTCGTGACCGAGCGCACCGTGAAGGAGGGGATGCGCCTCTACCCGCCCGTCTGGCAGCTCGTCCGCGAGGCCGCCGAACCCGACACGCTCGGCGGCTACGAGATCGACCCCGGCACCACCGTCGCGATGCATCAGTGGATCGTCCACCGCGACCCCCGGTGGTACGACGACCCCGAGACGTTCCGCCCCGCGCGCTGGACCGACGAGTTCGAGTCCGACCTCCCGCCGTTCGCCTACTTCCCGTTCGGCGGCGGCCCCCGGCGCTGCATCGGCGACCGCTTCGCGATGCAGGAAGCCCGCCTCGCGCTCGCGACCATCGCGCGCGACTGGCGCCTCGAACCCCGGTCGGACCTCTCCTTCGCGCCCTCCATCACCCTCCGACCCGAAGGGGACGTGGAGATGAGGGTCGAGCGACGTCGTCAGAACGCATAGCGTTCTGACTGGCTCACGAGACGCACTGCGTCTCGTGAACGGTGAGCGGAGCGAACCGTCGCCGAACTGTCGCCGAAATGGCGACTATCGAAAAATCGAGCGCCGCCGCCTACAGCAGGCCGTCCTCTTCGAAGACGCGCGCGAGGCGGTGCATGGTGGCGACGACGACGTCGCAGTGCGGGCGGACGGCGGGTTTGGGGACGAAGCCGATGGCGGTGCCGGCGACTTTCAGCATCGGGAGGTCGTTCGCGCCGTCGCCGACGGCGACGGTGTCGGCGAGGTCGGTGCCGGTCTCGTCGCAGAGGGCCTCTAATGCTTCGTCCTTGGTGCCTTCGATGAGGGGGCCGTCGGCGTCGCCGGTGAGGTGGCCGTCCTCGACGGGGAGTTCGTTGGCGACGAGGTGGTCGACGGAGACGTCTTCGGCGTCGAGGGCGGCTTCGACGCCGGGGGTGAAGCCGCCGGTGAGGATGGCGGTGGTGTGGCCGGCGTCGTTGAGGCGTTCGATGAGGTCGGCGGCGCCGGGGCGGAGGTAGACCTGCTCGTAGGCCGCTCGGGCGTCGGCCTCGGGGAGGCCTTCGAGGAGGGCGGCGCGCTCGTAGAGCGATTCGGCGTAGGAGAGTTCGCCGCGCATCGCGCGGGTGGTGATCCCCTCGATTTCGTCGGCGACGCCGTATCGCTCGCCGAGGAGCACCATCATCTCCGAGTCCGAGAGCGTCCCGTCGAAGTCGAACGCGACCAGTGTCATTGCCTGGTCTTGGCCGGCGGGCGGCCAAGTCGCTTTCCCTCCCGTCCCGACTCGGACGAGTGTGCCTAAATAGCACGCAGGAGAACACGATACTATCCACACCCGTGTATATTTTCACGGATCAACCGGCGACAATTCGGGCCGATGAGAAAAGGGTTAATGTGACGCGCGGAGTTCGCACGAACGTGAAGGTACTCGTCACGGATCCCATCGCGGACGCGGGCCTCGACGTCCTCCGCGACGCGGGCCACGAAGTGGTTACCGCCTACGACGTCACCGGTGACGCGCTGCTCGACGCCGTCGCCGACGCCAACGCCCTCATCGTCCGCTCCGGAACCGACGTCGATGAGGCCGTCTTCGCCGCCGCCGCCGACCTCGTCATCGTCGGCCGCGCCGGCATCGGCGTGGACAACATCGACATCGAGGCCGCCACCGACCACGGCGTCATCGTCGCCAACGCCCCCGAAGGGAACGTCCGGGCGGCCGCCGAGCACACCGTCGCGATGGCGTTCGCCGCGGCGCGCTCCATCCCGCAAGCGCACGCCCGCCTCAAGCACGGCGAGTGGGCGAAGAGCGACTACCTCGGCACCGAGGTGAACTCCAAGACCCTCGGCGTCGTCGGCCTCGGCCGCGTCGGCCAGGAAGTCGCGAAGAAGTTCGGGTCGCTCGGCATGGACCTCGTCGCCTACGACCCCTACATCGGCGAGGAGCGCGCCGAACAGATCGGCGCCGAACTCGTCGACCTCGACGACTGTCTCGAACGCGCGGACTTCCTCACCGTCCACGTCCCCCTCACGCCCGAGACGGAGGGACTCATCGACGAGGAAGCGCTCGCGAACCTCGAAGACGGCTACCTCGTCAACTGCGCCCGCGGCGGCGTCGTCGACGAGGACGCCCTCGCCGACGCCGTCGCCGACGGCGTCCTGAAGGGCGCCGCCATCGACGTCTTCGCCGAGGAACCCCTCGACGAGGACTCCCCGCTCCTCGACGTCGACGACATCGTCGTCACACCGCACCTCGGCGCGTCTACCGAGGCCGCACAGGAGCACGTCGCCGTCTCCACGGCCGAACAGGTCGTCGCCGCGTTCAACGACGAACCCGTCCTGAACGCCCTCAACGCACCGTCGGTCGACGAGTCCGTCTTCCCGCGCATCGAGCCGTACATCGGCCTCGCCGAGACCGCGGGGAAGGTCGCGGCACAGCTATTCGGCGGCCGCATCGGCCGCATCGAAGTCTCCTACGCGGGAGACATCGCCGCCGAAGACCTCGACCTCGTCACCGCGAGCGCGCAGAAGGGCGTCTTCGAACCCCTCGAGTGGAACGTCAACGCCGTCAACGCCCCGCGCGTCGCCGAGGAGCGCGGCATCGACGTCACAGAGACGAAGACACGTAGCTCCGAGGACTTCCAGAGCCTCGTCACCGTCACCGTCGGCGACGGCGAGGACGAACTCGCCGTCTCCGGCACCCTCTTCGCCGGCGACGACCCGCGCCTCGTCTCCGTCGACGGCTACCGCGTCGACGCCATCCCGCACGGCCACATGCTCGTCGCGCGCAACCGCGACGAACCCGGCGTCATCGGCTTTATAGGGACGATCCTCGGCGAGTACGACGTCAACATCGCCGGCATGTTCAACGCCCGCGAGACCGACGGCGGCGAAGCCCTCACCGTCTACAATCTCGACGACCTCCTCCCCGAGGAGGCCCGCGAGAAACTCGAAGCCGACGACCGCATCACCGAGATCAAAGAGATCGAACTCAACGGAACGGACGAGTAACCGCGGAACTGCGCTCCGCGCAGTTCCGCGAGCGCGACGAGCGGCGAGCACCGCGAACCGCGAGTAACCGCGGTCCCGAGCGACGCGAGGGGCCGCGAAGAGACGAGCGGGCCGCGTCTCGGCCCGCGAGTGACGCGCCGTCCGCGCGTCGCGTCCCGCGTGCTTCAAGTCGCCCGGCCGCTTCGACGCGTCCGTGAGCACCGAGCGTCTCCTCCGCGGGCACTCCGGGCGCGTCCTCCTCGTCGTCTCGCTCGGGTGGTTCGCGATTCAGGGCGGCCGCCTCCTCCTCTCGCCGCTCGTTCCGGAGATCACGACGGACCTCGGCGTCTCGTCGGTGCGCGTCGGGTTCGCGTTCACGACGCTCTGGGGTATCTACGCGCTCCTCCAGTACCCGTCCGGGCGGCTCTCTGACGCGCTCTCGCGAAAGACGCTCCTCCTCGCGGGCCTCGTCTGCTGTTTCGTCGGCTTCTCCCTCCTCGGCGTCGCGACGACGTATCCGCTCTTCCTGCTCGGCGCCGCCGTCGTCGGCGTCGGCGCGGGCTGTTATCCGACGGCGGCGCGCGCGCTCGTCTCCGATCACTTCGTCGAGAAGCGCGAGCGCGCGTTCGGCCTGCACACCGGCTCGGGCGACCTCGGCGGGGTGGCCGCGGCCGGCGTCGCCGCGGCGGCCGTCGCCGTCGCGGGCTGGCGAACCGCGTTCGCCCCCGTCGTCGCCCTCATCGCCGTCGTCGCGGTCGCCTACTACGCGCTCAGTCGCGAGGCGTTCGTCGTCGAGCGCCCGGCGCTCGCCGTCGCCGCGACCGCACGCCGCCTGCTCGGCGACCGACACCTCCGCGGCCTGCTCGCCGTCTACGTCCTCTACGCGTTCACCTGGCAGTCCACCGCGGCGTTCCTCCCCACGTATCTCGAACTCGGGAAGGGGTTCGATTCGTCCGTCGCGACCGTCGCGTTCGCGCTCCTGTTCGCCGTCGGCGCGCTCGCGAAACCCGGCGCCGGGTTCGCCGCCGCGCGCGTCCCGCGCCGCTGGCTCATCCCGGCCGCCCTCGGTCTCGGCGCGCTCTCGCTCGCGGGCGTCGTGCTCGCCGGATCGCCGACCACCGCGCTCGTCGCCGTCGCGTGCTTCGCCGTCGGCCTGATGGCGTACCCGCCGCTGATGCAGTCCTACCTCATGGACACGTTCCCCGACGACAGCGCCGGCGGGGACCTCGGCGCGATGCGCTCGGTCTACATCGCCGTCGGCGCGCTCGGCCCGACGTACGTCGGCGCGGTGGCGAGCGTCGCCACCTACGCGCTCGCGTTCACCAGCCTCGTCGCCTGCCTCGTCGTCGCGTCCGCGCTCGTCGTCGCGCTCGCGCGCTAGTTCAGCGCGTCGAGGACGCCTTCGGTGTCGTTCGGCACCGGCGTCGGCTCGGCGCCCGCGGCCGCCGCGGCGTCAGGGTCCTTCAGCAGGTGGCCGGTGGTGAGGCAGACGACCTGTTCGTCCGCGTCGATTTCGCCGTCGGCGCGGAGCTTCTTCAGGCCCGCGACGGACGCCGCGGAAGCGGGTTCGACGCCGACGCCGTCCTCGGCGAGCGCGCGCTGCGCGTCCGTGATCTCCTCGTCCGAGACGGCGACGGCGGTGCCGTCCGTCGCGCGAATGCCGGGAAGGGCTTTCGGCGCGTTCACCGGGTTTCCGATGCGAATCGCCGTCGCGATGGTCTCCACGTCGTCCCAGCGCCGCACCGACTCGTTCCCCTCGCGGACGGCCTCGACCATCGGCGCCGCGCCCTCCGCCTGCACGCCCGTGAGCGCCGGCATCTCCGATTCGTCCATCTCGCCCGCCGCGACGAGTTCGCGGAAGCACTTGTAGAGCGCCGCCGTGTTCCCCGCGTTCCCCACGGGGAGGACGATGCGGTCCGGCCACTCGCCCGTCGCCGCCCGCGACTGCTCCAATATCTCCAGCCCGATGGTCTTCTGCCCCTCGAGGCGGAACGGATTGATCGAGTTCAGGAGGTAGGCCTCCCCGCGGTCCGCGAGCTCCGCGACGATGTCGAGGCACGCGTCGAAGTTCCCGTCCACTTCGAGGATGGTCGCGCCGTGCAGGCTCGCCTGCGCCACCTTCCCCGCCGCCACCTTCCCCGCGGGGAGCAGGACGAGCACCTCCGTGTCCGCGCGCGCCCCGTAGCACGCCAGCGCCGCCGACGTGTTCCCCGTCGACGCGCACGCCAGCCGACCCACGCCGAGGCGCTCCGCGACCTTCACCCCGACCGTCATCCCGCGGTCCTTGAACGCGCCCGTCGGATTCATCCCCTCGTGCTTCACGCGCACGTCGGCCACCCCGACGTCGTCCTCCACCTTCGGCACCGTGTAGAGCGGCGTGTCGCCCTCCTGGATCGAGACGCCCTCCGGGAGCGGCAGCGCGTCCGCGTACCGCCAGACGCCCACGCCCTCGAAGTCGTCGAACGTCGGATACTCGTCGTAGCGGACTTCGAGGAGGCCGTCGCAGTCCGGACAGCGATACACGACGTCGTCGTAGGGCGCCACGGTCTCGCCGCACTCGATGCACGAGAGCCACACGCCGTCGTCCGCGACGGCCGGCGTCTCGCCGCCGAGAGTCAGGTCTGCCATATCGGCCCCTCGGGCCCGGACGACCAAATAGGGGACGGACCCCGACGCGCCCCAGCCGCTTTTCTCGCCCGCCGCCGACACTCCTCCCATGCGATCCGACGACCCCGGCACGCGCCGCCGCGCCGTCCTCCTCGCCGGCGTCTGCCTCCTCGCCGTCGCCGTCTTCGTCGCCCTCGTCGTCCCCGCCCCGTGGACCACCACGCCCGCACAGGCCGCCCTCGCCGCCCTCCTCGTCGCCGCCGCCGGCGTCTGGGAAGTCGTCCTCGACGACGCCTTCGACGACTGAAGTCGCGATGACACCCACCGCCACCGTTTCCCCCCGCCCGCACCGTTCTCCGACGTGCACCGCCGCGCCTACCTCGCCGCCGCCGCGACCGCCGCCACCGCCGCAGCCGCCGGCTGTACCGGCCTCCTCGGCGACCGACACCCCGACGCCAGCGTCCGCGCCGACGACCCCGGCCGGAAGACCCTCGTCTTCGGCCCCGACGACGACCCGCTCGCGAACCTCGGCGCCGACGGCGCCGTCTCCCACGGCGTCCTCTCCCTCACCACCTCCATCGCCCACCGCGACGGCACCCGCCTCACCGACGTCGCCCTCCGCCTCTGGACGCCCGACGCCGACACCCCCGCGCGCGTCGCCCTCCGCTCCCCCGTCGAAGGCGACAGCTCACCCCCACCCCAGATCACCCTCTCCACCCCCGACGACCGCCCCGGCCAGCGAATCCACGTCACCGACCTCGACGACCTCGCCGACGAGACCATCTACCCCCTCGCCTTCCTCGTCCGCACCCGCGGTGCCACCACCCTCGCCCTCCACGCCACCATCGGCCTCGACACCGGCGGCATCCCCGACCGCCACGCCACCCTCGACGGCGCCCTCCGACTCCGCTATCCCGCGCTCGCCGACGAGTGAGCGTCGCTCGCGGTGGTGTAGTCGCTGCCGGCGCTCGGGTCGCTATCGCTCCCCGTTCGGTATCTTTCGCGGTCCCTCGCTGACGCTCGGGACCGCGTTATTCCACGTACGCCCCGAGCAACTTCCGCTCGGCGGCGCGGAGGTGCTGGTGGAACGTCGGCGCGGCGACCCCCATCGCCTCGGCGAGTTCTTCGGCGGTGCTGTCCCGCGGCCACTGGAAGTAGCCGCCGTAGTACGCGGACTCGAACGCGGCGTGCTGGCGCTCCGTCAGGCTCCCGAGCGCGTCGACGCGCGCCTCCGCGGCGGTCTCGTCCCGCGTTTCGGAGCGCTGCGCTTGCAGTTCGACGTCCGGCACGACGTCCCGCAGGGAGTCCGTGACCGTCCGGAGGTCCACGGTCTGCGGGAACTCCGCCTCCACGACGGCGTCCCCCGGCGTCACCGTCATCGCGGTGACGCGCCCGCCGTGGTCGGCGATAGCGGTCGTGACGGGCGCGCGCGACGCGACGATTTCGAGGCTCGCGTGGCCGTCCCCGGCGGTGACGACGCGCGCTCGCTCGCACGCGTCCGCGTCCTCGAAGACCGCGAGCGCGTCGTCGGCATCGACCCCGCGCACCTCGACGTATCGGACGTACCGGCCGTCCCCCGTCGCGACCGTTCGCTCGAATCGGAACGCCGCGCTCGCGTCCGCGACGCCGTCGAGGCGCTCTCGAAGCGTCTCCGAGCGGTACTCGACCTCCACGACCTGCTCGCTCATCAGCGCCGCGCGCCGGCCGAGCGCCGCGATGGCGTGCCCGATGGTGGTGCCGAGCCGTCGCAGCACCGTTCGCTCCGCGTCCTCGAACGCGCCCTGGCGGTGCGAGACGACGACGAGGACGCCGTACGTCCCGCCCTCGTAGCCGATCGGGACGGCGGTCGCGGACGGGCCGTCGTCGTCGACGCCGACGACCACCACGTCGTCGCCGTCGCTCGCGCGCTCGGCGAGCGACGCCGGATCGATACCGGCGTCCGCGCGCCCGGCGCTCGCCGCCTCCGAGACGCCGCCTCCGCTCGTCCGTCCGACCCACGCGGCCGCGTACGCGCCGTCCGCGAGGCGCTCCGCGACCAGGTCCTCCACGGCCGACTGGTCCGTCTGCTCGACGATGGCGTTCGAGACGTCGCTCGCGACGTCGTAGAGTTCCACCAGATCGCTCAGCCGCTCGCGCTGGTGGCGCAACTGGCGCTGGCGCTCACGGCGCTCGGTGACGTCCCGGAGCACGCCGACGCGCCCCCCGTTCGGGAACGGCCCGAAGCGCGCTTCGAGCGGCCGGTGCTCGCCGTCCCCCGTCTCGATGGTGAAGGAGATGGTCGCGCTGTCGCGCTCGCCCGCGCGCATCTCCTCGGCGAACCGCTTCGCTTCCCCCGTCACGCCCTCGCCGAGCACGTCGCCCGCGCGTTCGCCGAGGATCTCCTCGCGTTCGACGTCGAGGAGGTCGCAGTACGCCTCGTTCGCGAGCGTGAACCGGTCGTCTTCGTCGAGCGCGTACACGCCGTCCCACACCGTCTCCACGATGGCCTCGTATCGCTCCAGTTGCTGCTCGCGCTCGACGCGCTCGGTGACGTCCCGGAAGTAGACGGACAGTCCGCTCGCGGACGGATGCGCGTTCACCTCGAAGTGCGCGTCCAGCGGCTCGAAGTACTCCGTGAACGTCACCGGCTCCTGCGCGTCGAGCGCGTGCCGATACGCCGACTCGAAGGCCGTTCCGATGGCCGTCGGGAACGCCTCCCAGACGTTCTCCCCGAGCATCGCCGACGGGTCGCGTTCCAGGAACTCGCCCGCGCGATCGTTCACGTACGTGAACGTCCAGTCGGTGTCGAGCGCGAAGAAGCCGTCCGAGACGCGTTCCATCGTCTCGTCGAGCTCCTCGCGGAGGCGCTCCTCGCGCTCCTTCAGTCGCGTCACGTCCTCGACGTAGCCCGCGAGCGTGCCGTCCGCGAGCCGCTCGCCCCGGTCGCGCACCCACCGGAGCGCCCCGTCGGCGGTCCGGATGCGGTACGTCACGTCGTACGACTCGCCCGGTCCGACGTCCGTGACGAGCGCTCGCGCGTCCGCTCGGTCCTCCGAGTGGACGACGTCGCCCCAGTCCAGGTCGCCGTCCTCGAACGTCGACGCGTCGTAGCCCGTGACGCGCGGCGCGCCGGAACTCACCGCCGTGAGCGGCCGGTCGCGCGCCGCCGGCCCGCGGTAGAGCAGCTCCGGCAGCCGCTCGACGGCCGGCGCGAGCGCGTCCCGAACACTCCCCCCTTCTGTCGGCATCGTTCGCCCGAGTAGGGCGCGAACGCGTAAAAATTTAGAGGAGCTCGACGAGCAGTCCCTTCTGTCCGTGCAGGCGGTTCTCCGCCTGCGCCCAGATGAGCTCTCTGTCCGACTCCATCACGTCGTCCGTTATCTCCTCGCCCCGGTGGGCGGGCAGACAGTGCAGCACCGCCGGGTCGTCGGCGTGCGCGAGCAGTTCCTCGTTCAGCTGGAACCCCTCGAAGTCCGCGACCTTCTCCGCGCGCTCGTCCTCCTCGCCCATGCTCACCCAGACGTCCGTGTAGACGACGTCCGCGTCGTCCACGGCCGCCACGGGGTCGTGGCCGACGGAGACGGAGCCGGCGAACTCGCGCGCGCGCTCGACCGTGTCGTCGTCGAAGCCGTACCCCTCGGGGGTGGCGGCGCGCACGTCCAGGCCGACCATCGACGCGCCCACGAGGAAGGACGCGCCGACGTTGTTCCCGTCGCCCACCCACGCCACCGTCGCGTCGAACCCGCAGTGTTCGCGGATCGTCAGCAGGTCCGCGACGGTCTGCGCGGGGTGCGCGTCGCTCGACAGCCCGTTGATCACGGGGACGTCCGCGTACTCCGCGAGCTCCAGCATCGAGTCGTGGGACTTCACGCGCGCCATCACGCCGTCCACGTAGCCGGAGAGCGCGCGCGCCGTGTCCTTCACGGGCTCGCCGCGCCCGAGCTGGATGTCGTCCTTCCCGAGGAAGACGGCGTGCCCGCCGAGCTGGGTCATCCCCACCTCGAAGGAGACGCGCGTGCGCGTGCTCGGGCGCTCGAAGAGCATCCCGAGGCTCGCCCCCTCGAGGCGCGCCGGTGGCTCTCGATCCCCCGCCTTCAGCGCCGCGGCGGTGTCGAGGACGCGATGCAGCTGCTGCACGTCGAAGTCGTCGATGTCGATGAGGTTCATAGCAGTCTCTCCGCGGCCGCCGTCAGCACGGCGACCCCGCGGTCGTACTCCGCTAAGTCGATGCGTTCGTCCGGCGCGTGGTCGAGCGACGAGTCGCCCGGCCCGTACGTCACCATCGGGCAGTCCCACGAGCCGTGATAGACGTTCATGTCGCTCGTCCCGGTCTTCCGGAGGTGCGTCGTCTCCCCGCCCTCCGCGCGGATGCTCGCGCGCAGCGCCGTCGCCGCCGCGTTCCGCGGGGACGCCATCACGGGCGGCACCGAGTCGACCCACGTGACGCCGACGTCCGCGTCCTCGCCGACGTACGTCGGGACTTCGGCCGCCGCCGTCTCCTCGACGGCCGCGACGGTGCTCGACGGCGGCACGCGGAACGACGCGTCGATGTGCGCCTCGAACGCGAGGCCGTCCTCGGCGACGCCGCCGGACATCTCCAGGGGCTTCGCCGTCACCTGCTCGAAGACGGAGGACTCGCCCTCCGCCTCGAACGTCTCCTCGACGTCGTGCCACCAGTCCATCGCGTACTCCAGCGCGTTCGGGCCCGGGCGGGACGTGTGCGCGGAGGGCGTCTTCGCGTCGAACACGCCCTTCACGAACCCGCGATAGCCGAGCGTCACCGCGTCCCAGCCGGACGGCTCGCCGTTGATGACGGCGTCCGGCTGGTCGCGCGTCTCCACGAGGTGGTGCGCGCCGCGCGCGTCCTTCTCCTCGCCGACGACGCCGACGAAACTCGCGCCCGTGCGCGCCGCCGCCACCGCCATCGCCGAGAGCGGGCCTTTCGCGTCGCACGCGCCCCGCCCCCAGAGTTCGCCCGCGGCCTCCCGGACGGGGATGTCGCCGGGGACGGTGTCCATGTGGCTCGTCAGGAGGACGCCGTCGTCGCCGGGCGCGCGCACGTTCCCGACGTCGTCAACGTACGCCTCGCGCCCCCGCTCCTCGAAGTACTCGACGAGGCGTTCCGCGACCGCTTCCTCCTCGCCGGAGACCGAGGGAATCTCGACGACCTCGCGGAGGAGTTCGCGCGGGTCGGTCATAGCGTCTCGCGGAGCGCGTCTGCGACCTGCGCGCAGTGCTCTTCGGTCACGGTGAGCGGCGGCAGGAAGCGCACGACGGTGCGGCCCGCGGGGAGCGCGAGCACGCCGTGGTTCATCGCCATCCCGCCGATGACGGGGTTCGCGCCCGTCTTCACCTCGACGCCGACCATCAGGCCGCGCCCGCGCACGTCCCGGATCGCGTCCGTCTCCTCGGCGAGCGTCTCCAACTCCGAGACGAAGGTCGCGCCGACGTCGGCGGCGTGCCCGGGGAGGTCCTCCGCGACGAGCGTCTCCAGGGTCGCGTTCGCCGCGGCCGCGGGGACGGGGCCGCCGGAGAACGTCGATCCGTGGTTCCCGGCGTCCTCGGCGATCCACGGTTTCACCATCGTCGCGCCGAGGGGCAGGCCGTTCGCGATGCCCTTCGCGGCCGTGACGATATCGGGCGCGACGCCCTCGCCCTCGACCGCCCAGAGGTCGCCGGTGCGCCCGACGCCCGTCTGAATCTCGTCCGCGATCATCGCCGCGCCCGCGTCCGCGGTGACGTCCCGGACGTGCTGGAGGTAGCCCTCCGGGGCGGGGTTGACGCCGCCCTCGCCCTGGATCGGTTCGACGATGACCGCCGCCGTCTCGTCGTCGACGGCCTCGCTCATCGCCTCCCGGTCGCCGTACGGGACGAACTCGACGGGGCCGGCGAGCGGGCCGAACCCCTCCTTGTACTCGTCCTTCCACGTGCAGGCGAGCGCGCCCATCGTCCGGCCGTGGAACGCCTGCATCGTCGCGACTATCTTCGAGCGGCCGGTGGCGTGGCGCGCGAACTTCAGCGCCGCCTCGTTCGCCTCCGTGCCCGAATTACTGAGCCAGACCTTCTCGCAGTCGCCCGGCGCGAGCGCCGCGAGGCGGTCGTAGAGGCTCGTGCGCACGTCGACGGGGTAGGAGCCCTGGACGTACGTGAGCTCTGCGGCCTGCTCCTGGACGGCCTCCGTGACCGTCGGGTGGGAGTGTCCGAGCGGCGTGCACGCGTAGGACGCGCCGAAGTCGAGGTAGTCGTTCCCGTTCGTGTCCGTCAGCGTGACGCCCTGCCCGGACGCGATGTCGATGGGTTTCGACCCGAAGACGAACTCCGCGCCCGACATCTACGGACTCCCCACGGGGTGCATCCCCGTGAAGTCGAGGCCGGCGTCCTCGTCGAACCCGAGCGCGACGTTCGCCGCGTGGACGGCCTGGCCGGCCGACCCCTTCATCATGTTGTCGATGGCGCTGAAGACGACGACGCGGCCGTTGCGCTCGTCCAACTCGAAGCCGACCTCCGCGTGGTTCGACCCGGCGACCGCCTTCGGTTCGGGGTAGCGATACACCCCGCCGCCGCCCGCGACGAGGCGGACGAACGGCTCCTCGCCGTACTGTTCGCGGAACGCGCTCCACATGTCCTTCGTCTCCGGCATCTCCTCGGGGTAGACGTGACAGGTCGCCGCGGACCCGCGCACCATGTCCACCGCGTGTACGGTGAAGGACACCTGCAGGCCGAGGTACGCCTCGATTTCCGCCTCGTGGCGGTGCGACGTGGGCGCGTACGGCCGCACGACGCCCGAGCGCTCGGGGTGGCTGGACGCCGCGCCGCCGCCCGCGCCGCCCTCCGAGGAGCCGACTTTGACGTCCACGACCACCTGGTCGTCGGGCGTCAGGATGCCCGCCTCGACGAGCGGGAGGAGGCCGAGCATCGTCGAGGTGGCGTTACAGCCGCCGGACGCGATCAGGTCGGCGCCCGGGAGGCTCTCGCGGTTCAACTCGGGGAGCGCGTACTCCGCGTCCGCGAGGTGCTCCGGCGCGACGTGCCCGTCGTACCAGACGTCGTACATGTCCGCGTCGGGCAGGCGGAAGTCCGCCGAGAGGTCGACGACGACCTCCGCGATGTCGCGGTACTCCTCGATGTGCTCCATCGTGACGCCGTGGGGCGTGCAGACGAAGAGGACGCCCGTCTCTTCGAGGGCGTCCGGCGCGACGAAGCGCAGGTCGAGGCCGCGGAGGTTCGGGTGGACCGACCCCACGGTCTTGTTCGCGTACTCGCGACTCGTCGCCTGCGCGAGTTCGAACTCGGGGTGGCCCGCGAGCAGGCGCAGCACCTCGCCGCCGGTGAAGCCGCTCGCGCCGACGACGCTCGCTCTCACGCGCGGACCTCCGTCTCCGCCTTCGATTCGAGCCAATCCACGACCGTACCCGCGACGTCCACGTCGGTGGCGTCGTTCAGCGCCTTGAACTCGACGGTGTGGTTCACCTCGGGGACGGTGTAGCCGTCCCCCGTCTCCATGACGTCCACGCCGAGCAGGCCCCCGCCGACCGCCTCGCTGGCGTCGCGGGCGAGCGCGCGGACCTCGTCGTTCAACTCGAACGCCTCGACGTCCGCGCCCTTCGCCGCGTTCGTCAGCCAGTGCTCGGAGGAGCGCGCCATCGCCGCGACGGGTTCGCCGTCCACGGTGAGCACGCGCAGGTCCCGCCCGGGTTTCTCGACGAACTCCTGAACGTAGAAGACCGAGTGCTCGTAGTGGCCGAGCGTCTTCTTGTGCTCCAGGATCGCTTCCGCCGCGCTCTCCGACTCTATCTTCGCGAGGAGCCGTCCCCACGAGCCCACGACGGGCTTGATGACGCAGGGGTAGCCGAACTCCTCGATGGCGTCCATCGCGGAGTCCACGTCGAACGCGACGGTCGTCGCGGGCGTCGGCACGCCCGCGTCGTCGAGGCGGATGCTCGTCTTCGCCTTGTCCGCGCAGACCTCCGCGGTCTCCGCGCTGTTCACGACGGGAACGCCGTAGGACTCGCAGAACGCGGTCGCGTACGTGCTCCGCGAAGTCGCCATACACCGGTCGAGGACGACGTCACACGAGGCGAGCGCGGCCGGCGGGTTCCCGACGCCGAATCGCTGTTTGCGGACGTCGATCTTCTCGACGTCGTGGTCGCGCGCGCGGAGCTCCTCGAGCAGGAGCTTCTCGTCCTTGCGGATGCGCGAGTAGAGCAGTCCGATCTTCACGCCGACCACCCCGTGTGCGTCGCCCGCATTCCCTTACTCCCCCCAGTCTTCCGCGAGCTCCGGGGCTTCGTCGAGCGTCACGGGGTCGTCGTCGACGACTTCGAGTTCGGCACCGCACGTGCCGCAGTCGACGATTTCGCCGACCTCGAGGTCGTCGTGCAGGTCGAGTTCAGCGCCGCACTGGATGCATTCGGTCATGTACGTCACGTTCTTCTGCGCCCACCACCTTATAGCTGGCGGAACTACCAGATAAATTAGAGAAGCCCAGAGTGGGTACTAACGGAGAAAAAACGCCCGAGGCCGCCAATTAGTGATTCGATGTATCGAATCTGGTAGGTAGTGGTCGGGGCGAAGCCCCTCGTCGCTCACGCATACCGGGACACCTCCGCCGACAGCGTCGCCGCCGCCGACTCCAGGGCCTCCGCGCGCTCGCCCGCGACGGCCGCATCGCTCTCCAGGCGCTCCAGCGACGCCGCCAGCGACGCCGCCAGCGCGTCCGGTGCCGGCCCGCCCGCCGAACCCCGACTCTCCACGCTCGCCGTCGGATCCAGCGCCGCCGCGACGTCCTCGCGCGCCACCCGCGCCGTCAGGTCGTCGCCCGTGACGTCCGCGTACGCGTCCGCCACCGCGTCGACGTCCGCGCCGCGCTCCGCCGCCGTCGCCACGACTTCGTGCGCCGTGCGGAACGGCAGGCCGTGCATCGCCAGCAGGTCCGCGACGCCCGTCGCCGTCGAGAACCCCTCGCCCGCCGCCGACTCCAGGGCCTCCGCCGGCCACTCGGCCGTCGCCACCGCGCCCGCCGCGACGTCCACCGCGTCCGTCACCGCGTCCGCCACCCGCCACGCGTGCGGCGACGCGTTCTGCAGGTCGCGGTTGTACGCGCGCGGCAGACCCTTCAGCGTCGACAGCAGCGCCTGCAATCCCCCGGTGGCGTCCCCCGCCACCGAGCGCACGAGTTCGAGCGTGTCCGGGTTCTTCTTCTGCGGCATGATCGAGGACGTCGACGAGTAGTCGTCGGACAACTCCACCAAGCCCTTGTTCGCGAACACCACGACGTCCTCCGCGAGGCCGGCGAGCGTCGTCGCCAGCCCCGCGAACGCCGCCGACCCCTCCACGAGGAAGTCCCGCGCGGAGACGGCGTCCATCGAGTTCGACAGCACCGCGTCGAACCCCAGGAGGTCGGCCGTGCGCTCCCTGTCTATCTCGAACGGCGTGCCGGCGAACGCCGCCGCACCGAGCGGCGAGCGGTTCGTCCGCTCGTAGGCGTCCAGCAGCCGTTCGGTGTCGCGCGCGAGCGCCGCCTCGTAGGAGAGCGCCCAGTGCGCCACCGTCGTCGGCTGGGCCGGCTGCAGGTGCGTGTAGCCCGGCATCACCGTCTCGCGCTCCGCCTCCGCGACGTCGCAGAGCGCCTCGCGCGCCTCCACGACCGTCTCTATCGCGTCGAGGAGCGCCGCGCGGTACTCGTAGCGCAGGCACGCCGCCACCTCGTCGTTGCGCGAACGCGCCGTGTGCATCCGCCCGCCCTCCGGGCCGACGCGTTCGATGACCGCCGTCTCGATGGCCTCGTGCACGTCCTCGCCGTCCGGTAGCGCGTCGAATCCAGCGTCCTCCACGTCGTCGAGCGCGCCGAGGATAGCGCTCGCGTCCGCCTCGGAGACGATATCCCGCTCGGCGAGCATCACGACGTGCGCGCGGTCCACGGCGAGGTCGGCGGCGAACAGGCGCGCGTCGAACCCCATCGACGACAGGAACTCGCGCGCCGGCCCGCCCGCGAAGCGCTCGCGACGCACCACCGTGTCGCCGGCCTCGCCGTCGCTCATTCTACTCCTCCGACTCCCCGTTCCCGTCCGTCGCGAGCTCCGGCTTCGCCTTCTTCTCCGCCTCGCGCGCGAGACGCGCCTGGAAGCCGTGATACTTCGCGACGCCGGTCGCGTCCGCCTGCTCGATGCCCATCACCGTCTCCGTGTTGAACGACGCCGCCTGCTCGGAGTAGACCGCGTACTCGCTCTCGCGGGCGACCGGACGCGCCTGCCCGCCCTCGAACTTCACCGTCACCGTGCCGGTGACCTTCTCGTTCGACTGCATCAGGAACGCGTCGAGGGAGTCCATCAGCGGCGAGTCGAGCAGCCCCTCGTACGCCTGCTGGGACCACTCCTCGTCCACCGTCTGCTTGAAGTCGCGCTCCTCCTTCGTCAGCACGAGCCCCTCCAGGGCCTCGTGCGCCGCGAGGAGCGTCGTCGCCGCCGGATGCTCGTAGTTCTCGCGGACTTTCAGCCCGAGGATGCGGTCCTCCATCAGGTCCGAGCGGCCGACGCCGTGCGCGCCCGCGACCTCGTTCAGGTGCTCGATGAGCTCGACGGAATCCATCTCCTCGCCGTCCACGGCGACCGGAACGCCCGCCTCGAACGTGAGTTCGACCAGTTCGGTCTCGTCGCTCGGCTGGCTCGTCCACTCGTAGATGTCCTCCGGCGGGACGTAGCCCGGGTCCTCCAGTTGGCCGCCCTCGATGGAGCGACTCCAGAGGTTCGTGTCGATGCTCCACGTGCCACCGGAGCCCGCCTCGACCGGCAGGTCCTTCTCGGCGGCGTACTCGATCTCCCACTCGCGCGTCAGCCCCATCTCGCGGACCGGCGCGATGACCTCCATGTCGGTGCCGCGCCAGACGGCCTCGAAGCGCAACTGGTCGTTGCCCTTCCCCGTACAGCCGTGCGCGAGGCCCGTACAGCCCTGCTCCTCGGCGACGTCGAGGATGGCGTTCGCGATGACGGGGCGCGCGAGCGCCGTTCCCAGGGGGTAGCCCTCGTAGTCGGCGTTCGCGCCCACCGCGTCCATACAGACTTCGGCGAACTCCTCGGTGGCGTCGACGACGTAGTGCTCGAGACCGAGCGCCTCCGCCGTCTCGTAGGCCTCCTCGAACTCTTCTTCGGGCTGACCGACGTCGACGGTGACGCCGATGACGTCGTCGTAGCCGTACTCTTCTTTCAGCAGCGGGACGCAGACGGTCGTGTCGAGCCCGCCCGAGAAGGCGAGCGCGACGGTTTGATTGTCGGACATCGTTGTGTGGTGTTAGTGGGTGGTCGTCGCGACGATACGCGGGGCCTCGCGGGGAGAACCTCGGTGCCGGGGTGGTAGGTGGAGTGGGGTCTAAGGGGACCCCGGTCGTCGTCGCACTCGGACGGCCGCGCCGCTCCGAGCAGAAGCGAGCGTGGTGGCGGCGAGCCGTACCATGGTCGTTCCCTACTTCACCCACGTCCGTATTAAGACCTTTCGACTCCCAACACGATTGCGAGACGTTCGCACGGTGTCGAAGGGCAGATACGCCCGCCCGCGCTAGGGCCGTGCGTGTACAGTCTGAACGTCCCGCTCCCACCGCCCGTCCGCGCCCTCTTCCGGGAGTTCCGCCCCCACCTCGTCGGCTTCGAGAGCGTCCGGGACCCGCGAACCGCCACGCTCGTCGTGAAGCGCCTCGACGCCGCCGACCGCCGCGAGTACCTGCGCGCCGAACGCGACGCGAACGCCGCGCTCCGAGGCGCCCCCGCGTTCGAAGCCCGCATCGACGACGTCGGCGTCTTCGACGACCC
>Ga0207755_100352_pt1 | contig 23286 bp, 25 predicted proteins | sample A23P2SouthBayCA_FD_187734 | JGI IMG/M metagenome (GOLD analysis project Ga0207755, IMG submission 187734) | Aerobic enrichment media microbial communities from Bioluminiscent Bay, La Parguera, Puerto Rico - A23 P2 (SPAdes) | ecosystem: Environmental > Aquatic > Marine > Unclassified ...
CGGCTCGTCGGACGCCGATGGCTCGTCGGACGACGACGTCGACGACGCCGCGGTGAGTCGCTGGCTCGCGACGTCGTTCGCGGAGAACGGGTTCAGTCACGGCTTCGACGCGACGGTGAAGGTGGACGGCTCGGTGAGCCGCCACCGGATGGTGTCGAACGACGTGACCGCGACGTTCGAGACGCTCGTGCTCTGGTACGTCCGGCAGGTCAGCGGGACGACGCCGCCGGAAGAGACGCTCGGACTCCTGTTGGCGAGTTCGGACTTCACGACGCGGTTCCCGCCGCAGACGCTCCAGCACCTCCTGGAGGCGTACGACCTCTCCGCGGAGGACTCCATCGCGGACCTCGTCGCTGCGGTGGACGAGGCGGGCGGGTTCGACGTCGACTGACGCCGCCCGCGCGGCCCCGTGACCGCGTCGCCGTGGAGTATCAGACGAGATAATTACGTAGGAGGCTTTTTGGTCGGCGACGACGCTCGGACGAGTATATGTCGACCCGCGTGCTCATTGCCGACGACTCGGAGTTCATGCGTAATCTCCTCCGGGAGATCCTGGAAGGCGAGTACGAGATCGTCGGAGAGGCAGAGAACGGGGTGGAGGCCGTGGAGCGGTACACGGAGGCCGACCCCGACGTCGTGATGATGGACATCGTGATGCCGATCCGCGACGGCATCGAGGCCACGGCGGAGATAACCGACTCGGACGACGACGCCCGCGTGATCATGTGCACGAGCGTCGGCCAGGAGGAGAAGATGAAGGCGGCGATCAAGGCGGGCGCGGAGGGCTACATCACGAAGCCGTTCCAGAAGCCGAACGTCCTCGAAGCCATCTCGAACGTCGTCGCGACATGAGAGTCGACATCGACTCGCTCTCGCTGTTCAACCGCCTTGCGGGAGAGGGGTCGCGGCACGCCGCGGGCGCGCTCTCACAGCTATCCGGAATGGACATCGAGGTGACCGTGACGGGCATCTCGCTCCTGTCCGAGGCCGACCTGCGAGAGACGTTCGAGGGGAGCGAACACGTCGGCGTCCGCATCGGCCTCGGCGGCGGACTCGAGGGAGAGACGCTCCTCGCGTTCGACCGGCAGACGATGCGGAGTCTGCTGTCGATGCTCCTCTCCACGGAGCCGAGTCGACCGTTCGACGAGATGGATCGCAGCGGCGTGAAGGAGATCGGGAACATCGCAGTCGGCGGGTTCGTCGACGGGTGGGCGGACCACCTCGGCGTCGGCATCGACCTCACCCCGCCGACGTACGTCGCGGCGGCCGGGGACGGCATCCTCCCGGACGACTTCGGCTCGAAGGTCGTCGTCGGCGAGGACGAGACGGAGTCGGCGGTCTTCCTCTTCGAGAGCACGCTCCGCAGCGACGCGAACGAGCTATCCTTCTCCATCCTGATGCTCCCCGAGCATCGCACGCTCGAACCGCTGCTCGCGGAGCAGACGGACGAGGGGAGCGCCGTCTCGCTCGACCAGCTATCCGCGTTCGACCGCATCGCGCGAGAGGGCGCGGCGTCGGCCGCGGACCACCTCACCGCGATGACCGGCGTGCGCACGGCGCTCGAAGTGAGCAAGCTCCGGTTCGTCCCGGTGGAGGACGTCACGCGGTACGTGGGCGACGACCGGGTGGTCGGTACGGTGTTCGGGCTGAACGAGGGCGAGGACGGCTATCTCGCCATCCTCTTCGACGCGGAGTCGGCGGAGCGGGTGGCGGACGCGATGATTCCGATGGAGCGCGAGTCGGGCGTCGGTGAGATGGAGGCGTCCGCGATAAAGGAGCTCGGGAACGTGATGACGAGCGGCTTCATCGACGGGTGGGCGAACGTGCTCGGAACGAGCATCGCGCACACGCCGCCGGAGTTCGTCGACGACCTGGGCGCGGCGGCGCTCGACCCGCTCGTGAACTCCATCGCCGTCGAGCAGGATCACGCGTTCGTCGTCGACACCGCCATCGAGACGCCGGAGAAGCAGTTCACGTGCAACATCCTCGCGCTCCCGGACGGCCAGCGGCTCGCGAGCCAACTCCATCGGATGGACGCGCCCGAGGCCGATGCCTCGGAATGAGGCGTTCCGAAGCCTCGACCGGCCGACGGAGCGCGTCCGCATCGCCGAGTACGCGGTGACGGACGACGGCACGGATCTGACGACGAGCGGGCTCGGTTCGTGCGTCGGCGTCGCGCTCTACGACGGCGACGCGGGCGTCGGCGGACTGCTCCACGCGATGCTCCCGACGTCGCGGCCGGGCCGCGACCAGCCGCCCGGGAAGTTCGTCGACGAGGGCGTGCCGGCGCTTCTCGCGGCGATGCGGCGACGGGGGGCGTCGACGGGGCGCGTGCACGCGAAACTCGCGGGCGGCAGCGAGATGTTCGAGTTCACGAGTTCGACGCCGGTGGGGGAGCGGAACGTCGAGGCGGCGACGGCCGTGCTGGACGAACTCGGCGTGACGGTCGCGGCGACGGACGTGGGGGGCGACCGCGGACGGTCGCTGCGCCTGCTCGGGGACTCCGGAACGCTCGTCGTCCGGACGGCGGGCGGCGACGTCGTGGAACTCTGAGCCGCACGCGGTATCAATTCTGATACCTGAGCGGGTAGTTTCAAGTACGTATCCGATGTCCGTACGCGCTAATGGGATTCCCAACGTCGAGCGTCGTCGTGCTCGCGCCCTCGTTCCCCGTGATTTCGCCCGAGGTCGCGGCGGCGACGCTGACCGCGGGACTCCTCGGCAGCAGCATCCTCGACCGGTTCCGCGGTGACGACGACGAGGACGAGGACCTCGACGACGACTTCGACGGCGACTTCGGCGGCCTCGACGGTGACGACGACTTCGGCGGCCTCGACGACGGGATGGGCGACGACTGGGGTGACGACCCCTTCGGCGGGATGGACGACGAGGACGGCGGTGGCGACACCGGCGAGCTCGAGAACCGCGTCGACGAACTCGAGAAGGAGGTCACGGACATCTCCTCGACGGTCGGGACCGTCCGGAGCGAGAACGAACAGATCGCCGAGCAGGTCGAGGAGATATCCGAGGACGTCCGGAAACTCCTCGACATCTACGAGATGGTCACTCGCGGCATCAACCCGTTCGTCGACGAGGGCGCCGGCGGTGGCGGCCTCGGCGGCGGTGGCGGGATGGGTGACGGCTCGTTCGGCTTATTCGAGGACGACGCGGACGACGGCGGCGAGGACGAACTCGACGAGGACCTCGCCACCACGGACGCGGAAGGGTTCTTCGACGAGGACCTGCTCGACGGGGACGACGACTTCGACGACGGATTCGACGGGGACGACGACTTCGACGACGGATTCGACGGGGACGACGCACCGCTCGACGGGGACGACGCGGACGACACGGACACAGGAGAGGACATGGCTACTGACGACACGTCTGGCGGCAAGAGCTTCGAGGAACTGAAGGCCGAGTACGAGTCCGGTGACGCGGACTGGGCCGAGGGCGACGACGGCGCGTCCGAGCCGTCCGACGCGGACGACGGTCTCGACGAGAGCGCGAACGACGACCTCGGCCTCGACGACGGGTTCGACGACGGATTCGACGACGACTTCGACGACGACCTCGGCCTCGACGAGACGGTCGAGGACGCGCCCGAACCGGCGAACGAGGCGGCGTCCGCCGAGAGCGTCCCCGAGCCGGAACCCGAGCCGACGCCCGAACCCGCGGTGGAGGAGTCGGCGAGCGAGGAGCGCCCTGCGGCCCCCGACCCGGACCCCGCGCCGGCCCCCGACCCGGACCGCGCGCCGACGACGACTGACGCGTCCGTCTCGGGTGACGCGGACGACGCGACGTCCGTGGAGGACGCGCTCGACGCGGGGAGTCTGGGCGTGCCCGCCGGATCGAGCAGCACGGGCGACGACCGCCCGTACCTCACGTCGCTCTCCGGCGGCCACGTCACCGACCTGCTCGTGATGGAGTGGCTGGACTTCCTCGTCACCGAGGCCACCGTCACGGACGCCGCGCGAGCGATCAACTACTACGAGCACGTCGGCTGGGTGGACGGCGACGTCGCGGAGACGCTCCACGAGTTCCTCTCCGGGTTCGGCGAAGTCGACAAGAACCGCGTCGACGAGCCGGGATGCGATCACCTGACGCGGGAGGACCACATGCGGAGCCTCAAGTACGTGATCCAGCTCTCCGGAGCGACCGCCCAGTCGTTGGTCATCGAACGATGGGACACGCTCACCGGGGGAGAGGATGGGATTTAGCGTCAGCGGGTCGACAGCGATCATCTTCGTCGGCGCGGCGCTCGCCTTCACGACCATCTATCCGGCCGCGGCCAACGGGTTCGAGCAGGTGAGCGACGCCCGACAGGCGTCGGCCGACGACCTGCTCGCGCAGCAGAACACCGACATCGCCGTCGCCCTCACCACCTACAACGCGACCACGGACACGCTGACCGTCGTCGTGACGAACACGGGCGAGACGTCGCTCGCCGTCTCCGATACGGACCTGCTCGTCGACAACGCGTACACGACGGGGTCGCGCTCCGTCGCGGGGGACGCGAGCACGGACCTCTGGCTCCCCGGCGAGAACCTCACCGTCAGCGTCTCCTCCGTCACGGCGCGTCCGGACCGCGTGCGCGTGGTGAGCGAGCACGGCGTCACCGACGGGAGGGCGGTCTGACGTGGCGAGCGTCTCCGTCTCGCACATGATCCTCTTCATCGCGAGCCTCATCGTCGCGGCGTCCGTCGCGGGGACGATGACGAACGGCGTCGACCAGCTATCCGGCGCGATACAGGATCAGAGCCTCAACATGGCCGACACGGTGCGTTCGAACGTCGAGATCATCTCCGACCCCGCCGAACCGGTCTACGACCGGAACGGACAGGGGAACGTCGAACTGCTCGTGAAGAACACGGGGTCCGACGCGCCACCACCGGACGCCTCCTCGGTGGACGTCCTCCTCGACGGCCGCTACGAGGCGAACGTCGACGTGACGCTCGTCGACGGCGCCGGCGGCCGGTGGCGCTCCGGGGACGTGGTCCGGCTTACGATTCCGGCCGACAACCTCGCCAGCGGTGACCACCGCGTGAAGGTGGTGGTCGACGGCGACTCCGAGGTGTTCAGGTTCCGAACATGAACAAGAACCTCCACTCGCTCGGGCTCGAAGACCACGACCGGCTGAACAAGGAGCTCGGCGGCGGCATCCCGCCGGGGAGCATCCTGCTGGTCGAGGGCGACTACGGCGCGGGCAAGTCCGCGATGAGCCAGCGATTCAGTTACGGGCTCACGCAGGAGGGCACCTCGGTCACCTACCTCTCGACGGAGCTCACCGTCCGCGGGTTCATCGACCAGATGCACTCGCTCTCCTACGACGTCGTCCGTCCGATCCTGAACGAGGACCTGCTCTTCTTGCACGCGGACTTCGACACCGGCGGGACGTTCAGCGAGGGCGACGGGGAGCGAAAGGAGCTCCTGCGTCGGCTGATGGAGGCGGAGGTGATGTGGAAGCCGGAGGTCATCATCATCGACACGTTCGACGCCATCCTGCGGAACGATCCGACGTTCGAGTCGCTCATCCGGCAGAACGAGGAGCGACAGGCCGCCCTCGAGATCATCTCGTTCTTCCGCGAGCTCACGTCGCGCGGGAAGATAGTCGTCCTCACCGTCGACCCGTCGACGCTCGACGAGGAAGCGATCGGACCGTTCCGCGCCATCGCGGACGTCTTCCTCCAGCTGGAGATGATCGAGGTGGGGAACGACGTGCGCCGCCAGATCGCGGTGAAGCGCTTCGCGGGGATGGGCGAACAGGTCGGGGACAGCATCGGGTTCTCGGTGCGTTCCGGAACGGGCATCGTCATCGAGAGTCGGAGCGTGGCCTGAGATGGAGGGCGCGCGATGACCGAGCAGGGGATGGCCCAGCCGTCCGCCGAGCTCAAGCAGCTGGCGATGCAGCGCCCGCACCTCCGCGAGCACCTCCAGAAGTTCAAGCAGATCACGGGCGAGTTCCCGATGCTCATCGACGAGGCGGACCCCGAGTACGAGACGGGGCGGCCGAACGTCCTCTACCCCGTCGGCGGCCCGATATTCTGCCACATCTACGGCGACCTCGGACAGGACACGAAGTACTACACCATCGAACCGGTCCTCTCCGAGGACGAGCAGGAGACGTTCGAAGAGGTCCGCGGGGCGCTCCTCACGAAGTCCGGCCACCACAGCGCGCCGACCGAGGAGACGGAGTACGACGACCTCATCGAGGAACTCCTGGAGGACGTGACGCGGGTGAAAGAGGAGTCGAACGGGACGTTCGACCGCGTCTCCGACGTCTGGAACTGGGGGAAGAAGAAGGTCTCCCGGCAGACGTACGAGAACATCCGCTATCGGCTGAACCGAGACATCATCGGGTTCGGACCGCTCGAACCGGTGATGCGAGATCCGGCGAACGAGGACATTCACGTGATCGGCCCGCACGAGTGCACGGTCGATCACTCCGTCTACGGGATGCTGGAGACGACGGTGGACTTCGGTTCCCCCCAACAGTTCGATAGCTGGCTTCGGAACATGGGCGAGCGGATGGGCGACCCGGTCAGCGACTCGACGCCTATCGTGGACTCGACGCTCCCGGACGGGTCGCGTATCAACATCATCTACTCGGACGACGTCTCGATCAAGGGCTCCTCGCTCACCATCCGGCAGGGCGACGAGACGCCGCTGTCGGTGAACCAGATCACGAACTGGGGGACGCTTAGTCCCGAACTCGCCGCGTACCTCTGGCTCTGTCTGGAGAACGAGCAGACGGTGTTCGTCGTCGGGGAGACGGCGTCCGGGAAGACGACGACGCTGAACGCCATCCTCAGCTACATCCCGCGCGACTCGAAGATATACACGGCGGAGGACACGGCGGAGGTCATCCCGCCGCACGACACGTGGCAGCAGTTGCTCACGCGCGAGGGCGGGGACGGGAGCACCGAGGTGGACATGTTCGATCTGGTCGCGGCGGCGCTGCGCTCCCGGCCGGACTACATCATCGTCGGTGAGGTGCGCGGGGCGGAGGGTCGGATGGCGTTCCAGGCCGCGCAGACGGGCCACCCGGTGATGTTGACGTTCCACGCGAGCGACATCGTCTCGATGATCCAGCGCTTCACGTCCGACCCGATCAACGTCCCGGAGACGTTCATGGACAACGCGGACGTCGCGCTCTTCCAGAATCGCGTGAAGCAGGGCGACGAGGTGCTGCGTCGCGTGACCTCGGTGCAGGAGATCGAGGGGTACTCGAAGGAGATGGACGGCGTCATCACCCGACAAGTGTTCAACTGGGATCCCGTGGAGGACGAGATCGTCTTCCAGGGGATGAACAACTCCTACGTCCTCGAAGAACAGATCGCGACGCTCCTCGGGTACGCGGACACGCGCGACATCTACGACGACCTCGACTTCCGCGCGAACCTCATCGAGCGGATGATCCAGGAGGGCATCCTCGGCTACCACGAGGTGAACGAGACGATCAAGGCGTTCCAGCGGGACGGCATCGAGGGCCTCCCGTTCGATATGGCTCGACGCCGATGAGCGCGATAGAGGTCGACACCGGCACGCTCACCACGCTCGTCTCGGAGCTATTGGACTCCTACGAGGAGATCGACATCCCGAAGCGGCAGTACGTCACGTACGTCCTGCTCCCCTCGCTCCTCTTCTTCGCCGGGAGCGTCGCCGGGGCGGTCGTCCTCCCGCTCGACCCGCTCGTTCGCGTCCCGATCCCGGCGCTCGGCCTCCTCGTCTTCGGGAGCGCGCTCGCGTATCCGAAGATCTATCTGAGCAGTCGGCGCGCCGCCATCGACAACCAATTGCACCTGATGATGACGCACATGACGGTGCTCTCCACGACGAACATCGACCGGATGGAGGTCTTCCGCACCATCGCGAACGTTGAGGAGTACGGGGTGCTCGCCGACGAAATCGGGCGCGTCGTCCACCTGGTCGACACGTGGAATCAGAGCCTCGACGACGCGTGCCGACGCCGCGCGAAGGAGGTGCCGAGCGACGCGCTCTCCGACTTCCTCGACCGACTCGGCTACACGCTCGGCGTCGGGCAGTCCCTCTCCGACTTCCTCGTCGCCGAGCAGGACGTCGTCATCGACCAGTACGTCACGACCTACGAGGGCGCGCTCGCGAACCTCGAGGTGATGAAGGACCTCTACATGTCGATGATCCTCTCGATGACGTTCGCGCTCGTGTTCGCCGTCGTCCTCCCCATCCTCACGGGGACGTCGCCGACGATGACCGTCGCGGCGGTCATCGTGATGTTCGTGCTCGTCCAGTTGGGCTTCTACGTGACGATCCGTGCGATGGCGCCCCACGACCCGATCTGGTATCGAAGCGAGCGGACGCCGCCGGGGCGCCGCCGCCTGCAAGCGGGACTCGCGGTGAGCGCGCTGCTCGTGTTCGCGCTCCTCGGGTTCGAGGCGGGCGGCATCTTCGGGATCGGGCCCGGGATCCCGGGGCTGTTCTTCTTCCTCTCCGACGTCCCGCTCCCGCTCTACCTCGCGGTGCCGGTGACGCCGCTGCTGATAGCGGGCCTGCTCGTTCGCCGCGAGGAGCGAGCGATCACGGCGCGCGACGAGGAGTTCCCGAGTTTCATCCGCGCGCTCGGCGCGAGTTCGAGCGCGAAGCAGGCGACGACGTCGGAGGTGTTGACGACGCTGCGCGAGAAGGACTTCGGGACGCTCACGGACAGCATCAACCGCCTCTATCGGCGGCTGAACATCCGCCTCGACACCAAGGAGGCGTGGGCGGCGTTCGCGGCGGACACGCGCTCCTATCTCATCCAGAAGTTCGGCGATATGTACGTCGAGGGCCGACAGATGGGCGGCGACCCGCAGTTGCTCGGCGAACTCATCAGCGAGAACATGAGCACGGTCGTCCAACTGCGCGAGCAGCGCCGGCAGGCGACGGTGACGCTCGTCGGCCTCCTCTACGGGATCACGGCGGCGTCCTCGTTCGCGTTCTTCATCGGCCTGCAGGTGGTCGCCATCCTCGCGGAGCTCGCGAGCGACTTCAACGTCTCCGACGCGGGCGGGTTCTCGTTCGGACAGATCATCTACGCGGGCGTCTACAACATCCCGCTCATCGAGTACCTCCTCCTGCTCGTCATCCTGTTCAACGCGCTCCTCTCGGCGGTGATGATTCGGACCATCGACGGCGGGAACAAGGTGAACGCCTACCTCCACTTCGTCCTCCTCACGTGGGTCGGCTGCCTGACAGCTATCGGGACGAAGTTCCTCGTCGCGAACCTCCTCTCGGTCGGGTAACGCCCTCTAATCGGGCCTACATTCCCGCTAATCCCCGATACGCGCCCCCGGTCTGACATATAAGTCCCAAGCGTTATCCCGATGTTCGAATACTAACTAGTCGTGGGTACGAACTCGAACACCGAGGTGACGGTGTCCGGCGACGTCGACCGATCGGACGCGAGCGAGGAGCTCTCGGTCGCGATCGAGGAGGTCGACGAGGCGGCCGCTGACACGGCCGAGTCCGCGCAGGAGATAAGCGAGATGGCGAGCGATCAGGCCGCCGGGCTCTCGCAGGTGTCCGCCGAGGTGTCGAACCTGAGCGCGACCGTCGAGGAGGTCGCGTCCGCGGCCGATCAGGTTCGGGAGGCCGGCGATGCCGCCCAGCGGCGTGCGGAGCGCGGCCGCGAGGCCGGGGACGACGCCATCGACGCGATGGAAGAGGTGCGCCAGGCCGCCGCCGACGTCAGCGAGGACTTCCAGACGCTCCAGGAGCACGTCGAGGAGGTCGACCAGATAATCGCCGCGATCAACGACATCGCGGATCAGACGAACCTGCTGGCGTTGAACGCGTCTATCGAGGCGGCGCGCGCGGGCGAGGCGGGGGACGGGTTCGGCGTCGTCGCGGACGAGGTGAAGGGGCTGGCCGAGGACTCGCAGGTGAAGGCGGCCCAGATAGAGGATACGGTCGACCGAATCAGCGAGACGACCGAGACGACGGTCGAGGGCCTCGACGAAGCGCACGCGCGAATCGACGAGGGGACGGACGAAGTCGAGTCGGCGATGCAGGAACTCCGGGACATCGAGGACGCCGTCTCCGAAGTGAAGGACGGCATCGACGAGGTAGCCGAGGCGACCGAGGAGCAGGCGTCGAGCACGGAGGAAGTCGCGAGCGTCGTGGAGGACTCGGCGAGCAAGGCCGACGAAATCGCGAGCGAGACGGAGACCGTCGCCGCCGCCGCGGAACAGCAGGCCGCGAAGATGAACGATCTGCGCGACCTCGAATCCCGCCTGTAGTCCCAAAGTACGAGAATTGATAATCGAGGGCGAAGGTTTTCCACCGCTCTCGGTCAACCCCGAGTAATGACGCAGTACGGGATGGACGACTTCGGACGCGGCGGGCTGAACGGCCGACTCGACGTCGACGAACTCGTCGACGAGATCGGACTCGACGCGGCGGAGATCGAGTGGCGAAAGGAGTTCGTCGGCTTCGACGAGGAGGACGCGCGCCGGCTGGCGAGCTATCGGGACGCGTTCGAGGCGCACGCCGAGGACGTCGCGGACGACTTCTACGAGAACCTCACCGACCACGCGGACACGATGGCGGTCATCGGCCGTTCGGAGAAGTCGGTCGACCAACTCAAGCGCACCCAGTCGGCCTACCTCACGACGCTCGCGCGCGGCGAGTACGGCGAGGAGTACTTCCGCGAGCGCGCCCGCATCGGCAAACTCCACGACCTGCTGGACATGCCGATGAAGCACTACCTCGGCCAGTACGGCGTCTACTACGACCTCATCCTCCCCATCGTACAGGAGCGACTCACCGAGTCGCTCGTGGAGCGCGTCACCGAGTCGGTGACGGACGAACTCGCCGACGCGGCGACCGACGGCGGCGTCGACGCCGAGGTCGCTGACGCGTCCGCCGGCCCCGTCCCCGCGGAGCGCGTGCGCGCGGCCGCGAAACCGGCGATCGACGAGGAGGTCGACGACGCCGTTCGCGACGTGCTCGCGATTCTCCGCGCCGTCAACCTCGACATGCAGGTCGTGACGGACACGTACATCCACTCGTACAGCCAGGACCTCGAGGACGCGGTGGCGCAGAACGAGCGCCTCATGGAGGAGGTGCGCGACGACGTCCGCGACCCGGTCGAGGAGTTGAAGGACGCCTCCGAGGACGTCGCGGAGAGCGCGGCGGAGATCAGCGACGCGACGAGCGGGCAGGCCGACCGGATGCACGAGATCGCCTCGGAGGTCGCGGACCTCTCCGCGTCCGTCGAGGAGGTCGCGTCGACGGCGACGCAGGTCGAGGAGACGAGCGACCGCGCCGAGTCGCTCGCCGAGGACGGCCAGGAAGCGGCCGACGACGCGGTCGGCGTGATGTCGGACATCGCGGACGCCGCGTCGACGGCGCGCGACGACGTCGACCGCTTACAGGGCGAGGTCGAGGAGATAGACCAGTTCGTCGAGGCGATTCACAGCATCGCGGACCAGACGAACATCCTGGCGTTGAACGCGTCCATCGAGGCGGCGCGCGCGGGCGAAGCGGGGGACGGGTTCGGCGTCGTCGCGGACGAGGTGAAGGCGCTCGCGGAGGAGTCGAAGCAGCACGCGAGCGACATCGAGCGGATGGTGGACGGCATCCAGGACGACACCGAGGAGACGGTGGAGAGCCTCACGGAGATGACCGAGCAGGTCGGCGACGGGATCGAGCGCGTCGAGGACGCGATGGAGAGCCTCACCGGCATCGTCGACGCGGTCTCCGAGGCGGCGCACGGCATCCGCGAGGTCTCGGCGGCGACGGAGGAGCAGGCCGCGGGGAGCGAGGAGATAGCTATCGTCGTCGACGACGCGCTCGAACAGGCGGAACGGGTGGCGTCGGAGGTGGACGAACTCGCCGCGGCGAACGAGGAGCAGGCGTCGATGCTCGCGGAACTCGAGTCGACGATCGAACGGCTGTCGGAGGAGAACGCGAGCGCGCGCTAGAGGTCGACGTGCGCGTTCTCCCAGTCGCGGCGCGCGTCGAGTTCGCGCCGTCCGCGACGGGTGAGCGTGTAGTAGTTCGTGCGCTGATCCTTCTCGCCCTTCTCGACGAGGCCTTTGTCGACGAGCGTGTCGAGGTTCGGGTAGAGTCGCCCGTGGTGGATCTCGCTCTCGTAGTAGTCCTCGAGTTCTTCCTTGATCGCGAGCCCGTGGGGTTCGTCGGCTCCCGCGATGACGTAGAGGAGGTCCCGCTGGAAGCCGGTCAGATCGTGCATATCATCGAGTTGGAACTGTCTCACTATCAAAGCTTCGCATACCGGTGGACGATAGCGCGAAACGGTCGATGAACGCGAATCAGAGGTCCGTCTATCAGGAAGGTTACGTTACCGAACTCAGGCCGGCGTCTCCTCTCGCATGTCCGGCGGCAGGAGGTTCGGGATGCCGTCCTCGATGGGGTAGGTCTCCCCGCAGTCGGTGCACGTCAGCGTCCCTTCGAGGACCTCGCCGTCCTCGCCTTCTTCTTCGACGTCGAGCTCGAGGTCGTGCTTGTCGAGCGGACAGCAGACGATGTCCATGAGGTCCCGCTTCATATCTCGGGACGTGGACGCCGGCCGGCAAAAGCCTACGGGTTCCGCCACGCCGGCGGCTGTGCTCGCTGCCGCGGTCAGCGGCGCTACGCGCGGACGCGGAACCGAACCGTCTCCTCGTCCGGTCCGCTGACCGCGATGCCGGTGTCCGTCTCGCGGACCGGATAGCCCGCGGCCGCGAGTCGCTCCCGGAGCGCGTCGAGCGCCGCCGCGTCCGGGAGGTCGATTTCGAACCAGGACAGCCCCCTGCCGTCGACCGGCCCCGTCCGGTGGTTCCACGTGTTCGCGCCGACGTGGTGGTGGTAGCCGCCGGCGCCGACGAAGCGCGCGTCCGGCATCTCGGCCTGCCGCTCGAACCCGACGGCGTCGACGTAGAAGTCGCCGAACGCCGCGAGCGAGGACACCTCGAGGTGGACGTGGCCCACGTCCGTCCCCGCGGGGACGCCTGCCTCGCCCGCGGCCGCGGCCGCTATCGTGTCGAGGTCGAGCGGGTACGTCCCCATTCGGACGCGGCCGTCGTCGGCGCGCGGCCAGTCCGCTCGCGGGAAGTCCCGGTAGATTTCGACGCCGTTCCCCTCCGGGTCGGTGAGGTAGAGCGCCTCGCTGACGCCGTGATCGGACGCCCCACCGAGTCGCCACCGCTCGCGGATCCGAGCGAGCGCGTCGCCTAGCGCGGCCCGCGAGGGCACGCGGAACGCGTTGTGGAAGAGCCCCGTCGCCGCCCGGTCGCGAGCCTGCGCGTCCGGGTCGTGCTCCAGCACGAGCAGGGCCGTCCCGTCGACGCCGAGGGTGGCAGTCGCGTCGGTGTGGTCGAGCACGGCGAGGCCGACGACGTCCCGGTAGAACGCCACCATCTCGTCGAGGTCCGACACCGTGAGCGCGGTCCGACCGATCCGGGCCTCCGACGGGAGCGCCCCCGCGTCGGCCCGCGAGGCGGCCGCGGCGTCGTCTCGGCCTGCCATCAGCCCGCCCCCGCGCGTTCGCGGCCCGCGTATCCGGGCGCGCGCCCCGTCGCGTTCTGTCGTTCCATCTCGTTACCTAGTTCGGTCACGAACCGATATATAGCTCAGGTAACACCCGCGTGAGCAGGTCACGGCGACCCAACCACCCGGGACGTGGGGAAGTGTTCCACGGCCCGCGATGCGTCCGCGCGCGCGGCGCTTCGCTCCGCGCTCGGTCGTTCGCGGGACCGACGGTCCCGCGTTATTCCTCGCGTGTCACTTGCGTTCGCTCGTTCCCGCTCGGGAGTTCGCGGAACGCGAAGCGTTCCGCGTTATTCCTCGAACGGATTCGTCCGAACGACCGTCTCTTCGCGGCCGGGGCCGACGCCGAGGGCGTACGCGTCCACGCCGAGGGCGTCCTCGACGTATTCGACGTACGCGCGCGCGTTCGCGGGGAGGGCGTCGTAGCCCGCCTCGGCGACGTCGGCGGAGTCGAACTCGTCCCAGCCGTCGAACGTCTCGAAGACGGGATCGCAGGCGGCCCAGCGGCCCGTGGTCGCGGGAATCGTCTCGACCGTCTCGCCGTCGAGTTCGTAGGCGCGTCCGATCTTCACCTCGTCGAGGCCGGCGAGGACGTCGAGGTGGTTGATGACGACGCCGGTGAAGCCGTTCGCGCGCGTCGCGTGCCGGAGCATCGGGAGGTCGAGCCATCCGACGCGGCGCGGGCGGCCGGTGACGGTGCCGTACTCGCCGCCCTCGTCGCGGATGTACGTCGCGAGTTCCTCCTCGCGGCCCTCGCCCGCCTCGTAGCCGGGGGTGTCGCCCTCGACGCCGCCGAGTTCGGTCGGGAGGGGACCGCTGCCGACGCGCGTGAGGTAGGCTTTGACGATGCCGACGACGTCGCTGTCGTCGCCGCCGACGACGCCGGGGCCGAGGCCGGTGCCGGTCGCGGCGCCGCCCGCGGTGGGGTTCGAGGACGTGACGTACGGGTAGTTGCCGTGGTCGATGTCGATGAGGGTGCCCTGCGCGCCCTCGAACATCACTTCCTCGCCGGCGTCGAGGCGGTCGGCGAGGAAGTCCCCGGCGTCGACGAGCATGTCGTCCTCGACGAGGCGTTCGGCGTACTCGCTGTACTCCTCGTAGAGCGCGTCGACGTCGAACTCGTCGCCGACGTCGACGCCGAAGACGTCCTCGGCGATGGCGCGCTTCTGCGGGACGACGTACTCGAGTTTCTCGCGGAGGACGTCGGGGTCTTCGAGGTCACCGACGCGGACGCCGCGGCGCGCGGCCTTGTCCTCGTAGGTGGGGCCGATGCCGCGGCCGGTGGTGCCGACCTCTTCGCCGTCCTCGCTCTTGGCCTCCTCCTCGATGCCGTCGAGGACGCGGTGGTAGGGGAAGATGACGTGCGCGCGGCGGGCGACTCGGACGTCCGGGTCGAGGCCGCGTTCGCGCAGGGCGTCTATCTCCTCGAAGAGCGTGGCGGGGTTGACGACACAGCCGTTGCCGAGGACGCCGGTCTTGCCGCGGACGGCACCGCTCGGCACGAGGGAGAGCTTGTACTCCTCGCCCTCGTGCACGACGGTGTGGCCGGCGTTGTCGCCGCCCTGATAGCGGGCGACGACGTCGACGGCGTCGCCGAAGATGTCGACGACGCCGCCCTTGCCCTCGTCGCCCAACTGGGAGCCGACGATGGTGACGGTCATACGACGGACGTTTCGCCGCCTCGGTGAAACCCGTTACGGTCCCTCCGCCCGAAAGTGTACACGTCGCTGTACACTCTCTGGGGTGCGTCTCGGGGTATGGGCACGGACGGCCCAATTTCGAGCGGGCGGACGCGGCGTCGCGCGTCCCGCTTCCGGCGGTAGCGGGTGGAAAGACGTATGTTCGGCCCGTGCGAACGCCCGCCACGCACCCGCCGTCCGGAGGAACCGCGTAACCTTTAAAGCCCGTCCGGACAAGTTAACAAATGCCATGATAGACCGACTTGAGAAAGAGGTCGATATGTTAGAGCGGCACCTCGAAGTCCTCCGGATGGTCATCGAGAACGAGCCAATCGGCATCGTCAAGATGTCCAACGAGACGGGCTACCCCCACCACAAGGTCCGCTACTCCCTCCGCGTCCTCGAAGAAGAGGACCTCATCGAACCGTCGAGCCAGGGCGCCATCACCACCGACCACACGCACGAGTTCGTCGACGAACTCGACGAGAAAGTCGACGAAATCGTCGGCAAACTCGAATCGATGAAGATAGAGACGGCCGCCGAAGCCGAGAACTAGCCCTTCGCTACCTAGATCTGCGGCACCGTCAGGTGGAACGACCCGTTCCGGTCCTCCACGAGGCAGAGGTGGTAGCCGCGCTTGCGGGCGACCTTCACGTAGCTCTCCTTGTCGCTCCGTCCGAGGAATCCCCCGCCGGCCGTCGCCTCGTCCGCCGCCGAGAGCGCGTCCGGTTCGAAGAACGACGACGTCACGTAGAGCGCCGACCCCAGCGTCTCGGAGAGTTCGGAGACGGCGGTGGCGTCGTCCCGGAGGGCCTCCATCGCGTCGCCGGTCACGGGGTCGCGTGACGTGTTCAGTTCCGCGACGGCGAGCGGGTTCCCCATCCGGTCGCGGAACACGACGTCGAACTCGCGGCTGACGCCGCTCCCCTCCTCGTCCTCCACCGTCACCGTCCCGGCCAGTTCGGCCCGGTCTATCTCCGGGACGGCGTCGTAGAGTCCCGCCAGCCCCGACTGGTGGCCGGTCTCCCGGAGTTCGAACGGGAGCTCCCGAACCACCCACGAGACGAACCGGTAGGCGGCCGTCCCGCGCAGGAACGCGTCGTACGCGTCGCCGTCCACGGTCGCCGCGTCGGCGTCGAACGTCGTGTGGTGTTCGAGCGAGACGTTCGCGTCGATGGCGTCCGCGTCGGCCTCGCCGACGTCGTCCAGCGTCGGGTCCGCCTTCGAGTCGTAGCGCACGAACAGGTTCGTGCCGGCGAGCGCGGACGCGGGCGTCAGGTCGTCCGCACCGCTCGCGTCGCCCCCACCGCCGCCGCCGGATTCGGCTTCGAGCGCCTCGATGCGCTCCTCCAGTCGCGCCACCGTCTCGCGCAGGTCGTCGCGCTCCTCGCGCACGTCGGCGAGTTCGCGCTCTCGCTCGGCCAGGTCGTCCGCCGTCTCGTCGAGTCTCGATTCGAGCGTTTCGATGCGCGCCTCGCGCTCGCGGACCGCGGCTTCGAGGCGCTCGACGGTCTCGTCTCGACCCGCGGACGCGCGCCGGCCGCTCGCACGCTCGTCCGCGCCGGACGGGCGCGACGGCTGCCCGGGCGAGCGCGCCGCGGCGTTCGCGTCGTCCTCGGTCGCTCGCCCACCGCTCTCGCGGCCGGTCTGCCCATCCTCGTCCGGCGCGAGCGTCGGCACGGTGGTCGTCTCCCGCCACGCCGCCTCCTCGGCGAACACTTCGGCGTCGTCCGCGTCCGCGGACGCCTCCTCCCCCTCGACGTGCTCGCGGCCCGGCGATTCGGCGCCCGGCCGCGCGGCCGGTTCGGCGCTCGCCGCCGCGTCGTCTTCGGCGTCGGAGACGCGCTCCTCGGCGCTGTCGTCCTCGTTTGCGGACGCATCCGGGCGCTCGCGCGCGGCGTGCTCGCCGTCTGCGTCCGCCTCGTTGAGGGGGGCGTCCGTCCGCGCGGGCTCGGGGGCGTCCGCCTCCGCCGCCGCGGTGTCGGACGCGGCGTCCGGTTCGGCGGCCGCGACGGCGTCTGACGCGGTCTCCGTGTCGGACGCCTCCGCGTCGTCGGCCATCGCGTCCGTCGGTGCTGCGGTGTCGTCTGGGTCGTCGGCGGACGCGTCCTCGGTGCTGGCGGCCGTCGCGGCCGTCGTCGTCTCCGCCGGCGTCTCCGGTTCGGGGAGGTCGGGGAAGTCGAGGTCCACGGAGACGACGTCGTAGACGCCCACTTCGTCGTCGGCGCGCTCGAAGGCCTCGTCGCCGGAGAGGACCTGCGGTGTGTTGCCGACGAACGCGGCGGGGAAGGAGCGGCCGCCGTAGTAGACGACGTAGTAGTCGCCGCTCAGGACGTTCTCGGAGAGTTCGAGGTAGCCCGTGAAGTTCGCGTTCCGGAGCGTCTCGTCCGTCTCGCTGATCGGCGTGTCGTTCGTGTAGTACTGGGCTTGCGTCTCGCCGTCGCCCTCCCGCATCGCGAACAGGAGGGGGAGGGAGATGTCGGGGGCCTCGTAGCGCGTCCCCGCGGCGTCGAGGTCCGCGATGGTCCCGTCGTAGACGCCGACCGCGCGTCCGTTGACGAAGAAGAGCCAGGTGTCGTCGGCGACGACAGCGCCGGAGAAGTCGGCGTCCGCGAGGGCGGCGAGGGCGTCCGCGCCGCCCGCGAACGGGCGAGACTCCCACGCCTCGACGCGTTCGACCGTGCGTGACTGCATGGTCGTTCCGTCGCGACTGCCACGTAAAACGTTTTCCGGCGCGACGCGCCGGTACCTGCCGGTCAGCCTAGAGTTTGCCGCCGGCGTCGTCCGCGAGTTCCTCCATGCGCTTGCTGATGCGGCCCGCGTTCGAGAACTCGTCCTCGCTCATCGCCGTCGCGAGCGCGTTCCCGAGGACGAAGACGGCGTGCTTGTGCTCGCTCTTCGACTTGTGGACGTGCGACGGGTCGATGTCGAGTTCGTCGTACGGCGCGAAAATGGACTCGTCGACGCCCTCGTAGCCGGAGAACGTCTCCTTTATCTCCACCATCTGCTCGTGGAGTTCGAGCAGTTCGTCCTTGTGCATGGCCGGGTTTGGGTATCGGAAAGGTTAAGCTTTGCTCGCCAGGGTCTGACACGCGCCGAAAAAGGGCGATTAGAAGACGTACTCGTCTTCGTGACCCATCATGCCCTCGTCCTCGAGGCCGGGGTCGTCGTCCTCCATCGGACCGCTCGTCTTGTACGCCTTGATGCCGGCGGAGAGCAGGTCCTCGATGGCGTCCTCGCGCGTGAGGAACTCGCCCTGCTCGACGAGCTGGGCGATCTGCATCTCGATGTGATCGGGGATGTTGATTTCCACCTTTGGCATTCGTCATCGGAGTTTTGGGGGCCCCCGGTATAAGCTTGGCGGGCTGATTTCTCTATACCACAAACTTAGTTTCGGTACGCGAAGCCATAGTTTCCACTGTTCGTTATCTTTCTTTTTCGAGACCGGTAGAGTCAGGCGGACGAGCCGCGTACGGCGTCGCGTGACCGACCACGACGCCACCGACGTCTACCGAGAGTTCGGCGACGAGCGCGTGCCGCCCGGCCAGGGCACCGTCGAACGCTTCCCCGTCCTCTCGCTCTCCGGCACGCCCGACTGGGACCCGGAGACGTGGACGTTCAGCGTGCGCGGCGCCGTCGCCGAGGAGCGCGACTTCACGTGGGACGAGTTCCGCGCGCTCGACGCCGAGACCCAACGACAGGACTTCCACTGCGTCACCGGATGGAGCAAGCTCGACTGCGAGTTCACCGGCGTCCCCTTCCCGACGCTCCTCGACGCCCTCGACGTCGACGCCGACGCCGCCCACGTCGTCTTCCACGCGCTCGACGGCTACACCACGGACCTCCCGCTCGACGCCTGCGACCGGCGCGACGTGCTCTTCGCGTGGGGCTACGACGGCGACGCCCTCCCGCGCGAGCACGGCGGGCCGCTCCGCGTCGTCACCCCGCACCGCTACGCGTACAAGGGCGCGAAGTGGGTGGACGGCGTCACGTTCCACACCGAACCCGAACGGGGCTACTGGGAGCAGCGGGGCTACTCGGCGAGCGCGAACCCCTGGAACGAGGAGCGATACAGCAGTCTCTGAGCCGCGCGAGCGCGCTACGCGTCGTCGCCGCCCCCGTAGCCGGCCGCGCCGAACCCCCGCTCGCCGTAGCCGCGCGCCGCCGACTCCTCGGGCGGGTAGAGGTCGCTACAGCCGGCGAGCGCGGCGAGCGCGGTCACGGCGAGCACGTCGCGCCGCCGGACCGACGGTCCGTCGTCCATGCCCGTAGAACGCCGCTCGGCCCGATAAATCCGGCGCGCGCGTCCCGGGTCAGTCCAGGTGCTCGGGGGCCTCGTCGTCGCCGAGGCGCCAGCGTCGCGCATAGTACGTGTTGACGGCGGCCATGACGACCCAGACGGCGCTGACGACGACGGCGTAGACGCCGCCCTCGAACCCCGCGAGCGGATACGTGTCGAGGGCGACGAGGACGGAGAGCGCGAGCACGACGCTCGAGACGCCGAGGTGGACCTCGTGCCACGGGATGGAGTCGTGCGGGATGACTTCGAGGTAGAAGTCGAGGTCGGCGATGGGGTCGGTCGGTCGGATCACGCCGCGTTCGCGGTCGTAGTCGATGATCCCGAGGTCCGCCATCTTCGGCAGGTGCGTCTGGTGGAGCGCGGAGTAGCTTCGCTTGCGCTGGACGTTGGTCACCGCCTCGACGGGGACGTCGTTCTCCCACGCTGCGACTTCGCGCGCGAGGGCGCCGACCGAGACCGGTTCGTCGTACTGTTTCAGTCGATGCAGGACGTAGCGTCGGCGCGCGTTGCTCAGCGTGAAGAAGATGGCATCGTACGTGATGGCGTCGTCGGTACTGGTGTCGGTGTGTACGGTGGTGGCCTTCGCATTCGATATCATCATCCGTTCCCCCGAGCGAGACGCGCACCCTCCCCTTCGATGTCGAGCGTCTCGATACGAACACCCTCTCTCTCAATCATAAAGAAACTAACTATTTTTCGTTGTATTGACAGTACGCCGACCATACCTATGCCGTCTACCGGTCTCAGTCCCCTCGACGAGCGCGACACACCGTCGCGCCCCGACACCCATGCCGATTCCACGACTCACTCGCCCGCTGACCGCACCGCTTCGACGGCTCGTCCGACCCGAGTACACCGGCGAAAACCGCTGTATCCCCTGTACCGCGGTGAACGTCGCGATGACCGTCGTCGCCGCCGCCGTCCTCGCCACCGTCTCCACGCCCGCCGCTCTCGCGTTCGCCGCGCTCGGCCTCGCGGCCATCTACGTCCGCGGCTACCTCGTCCCGTGGACGCCGACGCTCACGAAGCGATACCTCCCGACGCGCGTCCTCCGGTGGTTCGATCACGCCGCGACGCCGGCCGCCGACAGCGACGTCGACGTCCCGGCCGTTCTCGCGGCGATGGGCGTCGTCGTCGACACCGGTACCGACCTCGAAGTCGCCCCGTCGTTCGAACGCCGCTGGTTCGAGCGGGTGCGCGCAATCGAGGCCGACGGACGCACGGCGGCCGCGCTCGCCGCCTTCCTCGACGTCGACCCGGACGCGCTCGCGCTCGACTCCCTCCGCGGCGCCGTGGCCGCGTACGTCGACGACGTCCCCGCGGGCCAGTGGGAGTCGCGCACCGCGCTCCTGGCGGACCTCGCGGCCGCGCGCGAGCTCGCGGGCGTCCCGGAGTGGACGGCGCTCTCGCTCGCCCAGCGGAGCGAAGTGCTCGGCGGTCTCCGCGCGGTCCTCACTCGCTGTCCGGGTTGCGGGGGCGACGTGACGTTCGAGGCGACGGTCGCCGAGTCCTGCTGTCGGAGCGTCGACGTCCTCGCCGCGACGTGCGACGACTGCGACGCGCGGCTGTTCGAACTGGAGTACGATCCGAGCGCGCTCGGCGAGGCCGCGGACTGAGACGGCCGGGCGTCGGCTAGTTTCTGAGGCCGCGAACGAGCGCCCAGCGGTACGTCCAGAGGTGCCACGCGCTCGCCGTCGCGAGGACGATGAGGGCCACGCTCGCCCACAGGACGGACGGCACGGCGGAGACGACGGGGACGGACGCGTCCGCGGCGACGACCCCGCAGAGGCCGGCGAGGCCGAGCCCCCGGTAGAGCTCCGCCCAGGACACCCCGACGGGGCTGTTGACGTCCATGTACTTGCCGAGTTCGCGGAGACACTCGCGCGGCTCGACCCGGTGGCCGTCGCGGTCGTACGTGACGATGCCGAGTTCGTCGAGCACCGGGAGGTGCGTCTGGTGGAGCGAGACGTAGACGGCCTCGCGCACGCGGCGCGGCGCGGGGTCGTAGCCGGACTCGGCGGCCGCGATGGCGTCCGCGAGTTCGCGGACGGTGACGGCGTCCGTCACGGTGACGAGGTGGCGGAGCGTCTCGCGCCGGCGGGGGCTACTCAGCACGCTGTGCACGTCCGCCTCGGAGAGCGTCGCTTGCCCGAACACCATGAGTGGTTGATACCTCGTCGGACGTCTGGCGTACAGGCGGGTAAGTATGAGGCGAGTGTCGTCGGGATACCGCGCGCGTACCGGTTCGACACGCACCGCCTGTCGGGCGATACGGTCGTTCTATCCGCGTGATACGGCCTTCCTGGCCCTGCCAAAGCCCGGCTTAGCGGTGCGTCTCCGCCGCCTAAGCCGGGCTTCGAGCGGGCTACGCCTCCCTTAGCGAGTTGTCAGGTAGGTCATAGATACGGCCCCGTGTCCCCAAGGCACGTTCGCCCCTCCCGCGGCGACGACGCACGGGAGGGACGGAGACTCACACGCATGCCCGACGATACGACTCCCCGCTCGCACTCGCGATGCGACCCCGGCACAGGCCCCGTCTCGCGTCCACGAGTGTCGGCCTCGGTGGCGAACGGCACCAGTCGTCGTCACGCAGGCGCGCACGCGCGCATCACCGTCTCCGACAGCCCTCCGACCCACCGCGGACGTTCGAGCGGGGTTCGACTCCCCGCGTGGGTCCTCCCCCATACGGGGAGTTCCAGCGGCCCGTGCCGGCGCAGACACCGCCGGGTTTCCCCACCGGTGTGTTCGCGGTTCGACTCCGCGACCGGGCCTTCCCCCTCGGGGGAGAGAACGACAATGAAAGACGACACTCGATACCGGCTCTCGCGACGCAAGATGCTCGGCGGCCTGGGCGCGATCGGTCTCGCGTCCGCGGGCGCCGGCCTCGGCACGAGCGCGTACTTCAACGACACCGAATCGTTCACGAACAACAGCCTCACCGCGGGCCAACTCGACCTCACGGTCGACTACGAGTTCGTCGGCTCGGACAGCTTCCACGCCGGCGACCTCCCGTCGGCGGGCACGCTCGACGGCGACTCGCTCAGCCTCGTCGTCGACGACGTCAAGCCCGGCGACTGGGCCGCGATCTGTCTGACGCTCCACGTCGAGGACAACCCGAGCTACGTCCGGATCCTCGGCGACCTCACCGAGGACGCCGAGAACTCCGTCACGGAACCGGAGCAGTACCAGAGCATGGTCGGCGAGACGAACATGGAGAACAACGTGCAGGGCGGCTCCTTCGCGCCGGGCGACGGCGAACTCGCGGAGGAGATCGTCGTCACCGTCGGGGACGGCTACAGCGACACCGACCCGAACGACGACCAGCCGGGCACCATCAGCAACCCCGAACCCGGCATCGCCGCGAGCTCCTCGCTCCGAGACGTGCTGGCGGCGCTCTCGGACCCCGGAATGATCCTCCGCGGCCCCGACGGCCACGGCGACTCGGCGGCGGACGCGACCGCGGTCGGCGACCCCGCCCTCGGCGCGGACGTCAACGACGTCGAGTACTGCTTCCTGTTCGAACTGCCCGCGAGCGTCGGGAACTGGGTCCAGACGGACTCCGTCGCGTTCGACCTCACGTTCGAGGCGGTCCAGACCCGGCACATCGACGCGAACGACCCCTTCAACACCACGAGCCCATGAACGACGACGAGCGACTCCACACCCTCTCGCGGCGTAAAGTCCTCGGCGGCCTGGGCGCGATCGGTCTCGCGTCCGCGGGCGCCGGCCTCGGCACGAGCGCGTACTTCAACGACACCGAGGCGTTCAGAAACAACTCCATCCAGGCGGGCGAACTCG